>Ga0256839_1000898_pt1 | contig 37677 bp, 22 predicted proteins | sample 354166metaG_FD_185968 | JGI IMG/M metagenome (GOLD analysis project Ga0256839, IMG submission 185968) | Hydrothermal vent microbial communities from Mid Atlantic Ridge, Atlantic Ocean - 354-166 | ecosystem: Environmental > Aquatic > Marine > Hydrothermal vents | place: Atlantic Ocean: Mid...
CGCCGACGAGAAGCACAGCAAAATTGCTATTCGAACCCGGCGCAAGAAAGCCGGCTGGGATCCCTCCTACCTAGAGTACCTGCTCTTTGAGGTCCCCCTTCCGACCGAGTGAAGTGCGTCAGCCCTGTGCTCATCATCATGTAGTTGAACGCCCAGTTCTTGAAGTGCCCAATCGTCCCAGAGTGGGATTGAAACGGCGCCTCGAACGGCGCCGTGATGGACGTGTAGCGGTCTTGAAGTGCCCAATCGTCCCAGAGTGGGATTGAAACTAACTTTCTTGGCCAAACCCTATACCTCCACGTGAAGCTTGAAGTGCCCAATCGTCCCAGAGTGGGATTGAAAGCAATTTCCCCCTGCCGGGTCCACACGAATGGGCCCCTTCTTGAAGTGCCCAATCGTCCCAGAGTGGGATTGAAAGACCCGCACTCGCTCATTCTTTACGAACATCTCCTCCTCTTGAAGTGCCCAATCGTCCCAGAGTGGGATTGAAAGCTACCTGCCTTCCCCCGGCGTCATGGCAGACGCCGCGCTTGAAGTGCCCAATCGTCCCAGAGTGGGATTGAAAGGCTCAGCCGCGCCTCCTCCAGTGAGGGGCGCGTCTCTTGAAGTGCCCAATCGTCCCAGAGTGGGATTGAAACGGCCGCGGCATCCAAGACTGGACTCTACCCCGCCAGGCTTGAAGTGCCCAATCGTCCCAGAGTGGGATTGAAACGGATTTGGGTGCCGCTGTCGGCTTGTCGGCTGCTGAACTTGAAGTGCCCAATCGTCCCAGAGTGGGATTGAAACACCCCTCCTGGGTCTCGTAAACCAGGACCTCCAAGCCTTGAAGTGCCCAATCGTCCCAGAGTGGGATTGAAACGACGGGTTCCTCTCGTAGCTTGAGCACGGCCTGCGGCTTGAAGTGCCCAATCGTCCCAGAGTGGGATTGAAACCCAGCCTGCGGCCGCCGCGCACTCGGGGCATCCGTCTTGAAGTGCCCAATCGTCCCAGAGTGGGATTGAAACTCCGCAGCCCAGCCCGAAATAGAATAACCAATTTTGCTTGAAGTGCCCAATCGTCCCAGAGTGGGATTGAAACGATTCTCCAAATGAAGGGCTTCCATGCCCTCTCGAGCTTGAAGTGCCCAATCGTCCCAGAGTGGGATTGAAACCCTTGAGCGCCCCAAGGGCGCTCAAGTCGGCCTCGCTTGAAGTGCCCAATCGTCCCAGAGTGGGATTGAAACATCAAAACGACTCGTTTCACCCACTCCTTGGGCACACTTGAAGTGCCCAATCGTCCCAGAGTGGGATTCAAGTGGCGCCGACGACCGATTCCGCCTTATCTCCGACAGCGTGAGCTGCCCGATCGGCGCGCAGGGGATTGGAGCTGGGGGGCTGGGCGTGCTGGATGGCGAACCAGCGACGGGAAGTGGCCAGTGGTCCGAGGGTGGGATGGAAGGGTGTGTGGGTCAATTGATGCGTCAGGAAGGGGGCGTTTGGAAGAGGGTGAGCGAGCGGGCGTGGCTGAGAGGGGAGGCGCTTTCAGGTGGGGCGCTCGGTGGCACGTGGCGTGCAAACGGGGTAGGGAGGGGATAGCGGGGGTTGCACGATTCGCCCGGGGGTGCTGGGGCCGGGGCTTAGGGGGCATGGGACAGGTCGAGCGACAGGGAAGCGCGGGCATGTTATACGCGCCGGGGGAGGAGCTGGGAGTGGGCAGGCAGCAGAAGAGGTGGCCCGTCGGCGCTGGGACGGTGAGAGGGTAGCGTGGCCGGCGGCGGTGACTGCTTCTGGCGGAGGGCGCCGGCGAGCGCCGGTACCGGCGAGCGTGCGGCTCGCCGCCGGGGGTAGGCGCGGCCGGCGAGGAAAGCGCCCGCGCGCACGCGGCTGGGGCCGGGCGCGGGAAGGCGGGTGATTCCTGCCCGCCCGGGCCGGGCGGGCGTACCGATGCGCCGTCGCCGGCGCGACGGCGGTCCGCCGCTCCCCTTGTCCCGCCGGGCGGCGGGCTCGGGGTCGCTTCGGCCGGGGGCCGAAGCGGCCAATGCCCCGGCATACCCGCGGCCGACCTCCAGAGCAGGCAGGCGCGGGGTTCCAAACCGCTTCCGCCTAGCCCGGCCGAAGCGGAGACGGGGCGCGCCCCCTTCCGATTCCGCGACGGGCGGGCTTTGTTCCCTAGTCGGGGCCATTTCCTCCAGCGGTTGCTCGGTCTCAGCGCCTTGGGGCGGACCCCGGGCCGGGTCGCGCTACCAATGCTCCGCCGTCGCAGCGGCGGAGCTCCGGTTCCGACGGGCGGCGGGCCCGGGGCCGGGTCGCGCTACCAATGCGTCGTCGCCGGCGCGACGGCGGTCCGGTGCCTGTGCCCGCGTCACCCGGGTCAGGCGCGGGCCGGTGGACAATCCCTCGACCCCCTGCGCCATCTGCCGGAAATCAGCAGCGCCCCGGCCACAACAACACCCATCGCCGTGAGCACGGCCCCCGCCCAAAAGTGGGGGACCCGGTACTCCACATCGACGCGATGGACCCCAGGCTCGATCGCAATCGACATACACCCGTGGACGGTTGTCCTCGCGGCGACGGGGAAGCCATCCAGCCGAACAACCATCCCCGGAGCCCGCGGGAGCGCAAGCACGAACCGAACCGGTTCCAATGCCTCAACGCGGAACTGCCAACGGCCCGACCGAGGATCCGTAGGGACCACCTCCAGCCGCGCGGTCGACCCTGGTGTCGAGGCCTCGCCCGCTGCGGCCGACAGCAGCCGAAAACGAGAGACGGGATGGACGCGGCGTAGAAGGACGAGATCGCTACCGAATCGCGGCGGAAGGGGGATCGGTATCCACCCCCCTGGGTCCACCAGCCGGGTGGCGAGCCAGTCGCGCCGGGCGACAACGAAATGTACCCCCCAAGCATCGAGATACTCGTTGTGCCACAGCACTGCAGGAAAGGCGGTCGGATCACGGTCGTAGTGACGCAACAAATAGGAAGGGTCGCCTGTTCCCTGGACGGACAGAGCGGTTGCGAACGACCGGAGCTGGAACGCGTCGTAGCCGGTCAGTTTCTCGATGCCGGCCACGACGGCGGCGGTATCGGGAAGTTGACCTGATGCGGCCAGTACCCGGCACGGGCGTACCGGGCAACGTTGTTCTGCCTCTCTAACAGCCCGCGCCAGAGAGCTTGGAACCGCTTCACGAGGCGGAACGACGTGAACCAGATGGTGCATTCCCGCCATCGCCCCGCAAAACAATCCTGCAGTAACCGCGGTCGGGATGGCGTTGCGCCAGAGGGGGGCAGCGGAGCCGGGTGAGCCGAGCAGGTGAGGGGCGGCTTCGATCATCAGGGCCAGGAGCACAATTGTTCCTGCCAGGCCGGCCTGCAGGAGCAACGCGTCCACAAAGCTGTGCGAACCGGTCGTCCCACGTGCCCAGTCCCCTAGCAAATTTGCAATACCGGCGCCGCACGTAACCGGCCAAATAAGTCCGAGCAGAACTCCTCCTCCTGCTGCGACTACCAGACCCCTCAGCCGTACCTTCGCTGACGGCGGACCGATCCGGTCCCAGACGTACGCCAGGCCAAGCGAGCTGAGGATGGGGGCAATTGCCGCGAACCAGAACAGCATCCGACCAGGCGCGCGGAACAGTCCCACTCCGGGAACGACGGCATAGAGGAGCTCGAAGAGGCGACCTTCGGAGCCGAGGGCAAACCAGACCGAGAACAGGGCTAAAAACGTCAGCTTGCGCACCCGGCGGCAGCGAAAATGCGCGGCTGTCCCCAGCACCGCGAGCGACGTCGCCACCAGACCAAGGCCAAGGTTCCCCTCCCAGTAGTTCCAGGGGCCGCTGTAGTTGTCGTGCGTGTAGCAGCCCAGGGCGAACGGAAACACCAGTTGCACGAGATTGAGGAGCGAGCTGGAGAAGGACCACGCATCCCGAAGGGCGAGTTGTCCCCCTCGGACGGTGGACGGCAAGGTAGCGATTTGTGGGAGCAGTTGCACGGCCGCTATAGCCACGGCGAGGATCGCTCCCCCGGCGGCTCCCACCGTTACGGTGGCGGCGCTGCGGGGGCGGCCGGCAACCAGGAAGCGCATAAGATCGACCAGGTAGAGAAGGCCGAGCCCAAGAGCGGCATAGTAGGCTTCCTGTCCGTGGCCGGCCAGGAGGCAGAGGGCAGCAAAAACGGCCAGCCATCCGATCGTCGGCGCGAGACGAGCGTGCGTTTGAAGTCGTTCGTAGGCCCACAGGAGCCATGGGAACCAGGTGGCCGCGGACACGTGGGGAAGGTGGCCTTCGAGGATGTGGCCTGCCAAGTAAAGGGACGCGGCGGCCAGGCAACCGGCACATACCCGGTACGGGAAACCGAGCGGGGCAAGTCCGCTCAGCACGTAGACACCCAGGGAGAACCAAAAGACGTGCAGAACCAGATTCCAACTAAAGGTGCTCGGATACGGAAAGGGAGCAAATGTCCATGTTCCCGGGTAGAAGACTGCGGTTTGAGGGTTCGCGATGATGGGACGTCCGCCGAAGCTGTGCGGGTCCCAGCGTGGCAGCCGTCCCTGAGCCAGTTCCTGGCCAACCAGAATGCGCTGTCCAAGGTATTGCTTGACGGCGTCGTTATAGCCATGGGGCCAGTGCAGGAGGCCGTCCGGCCGGAGCAGAAGCGGTGTGTAACACAGCACAGTAAAGCCGGCAAGGATCAGCGCGGCGTGTATGTGTTGCCGTCGCTGAGGTTCTTCAACTCGAGGTTCGCTGCTCAACGCTTTCCCCGCTCACCTGAACCGCCCCACAGTTCGCTTGCGCGATGCGAGGGTGTCGACCACAACGGCGGACCGCCCCCATTGTTTACCACGCTAACGCTACGCGTTCCGTTTATTGTCCCGTAGCCGCCAGCCGTTCTGGTTGTGCGTTCCGTCGGGCAAGGTGCGGCCAATCGAGTCGGTTCGAGTGTTCGTGGCCACGCGGTCGGCCTCGTCACCGGGGCTCGATCACGCGGATTGAGCTTCCACCTGGATGCGTGGGAAGAGGGGACGGACTTTTCCTTTCTCGGTTTCGGCAGTGACGCGGAGGTCGTTCGAGGTCCGGGCCACCGTTCCCCCATCGTCCCAACGGATCCCTGAGTAGTCGGGGGAGAAGTTGAACGCGGAATAGATGGTTTTCGCGGTGGTGGGCATGAATGGGCTGATGTAGATGGCGGCGGTTCGAAGGGCCATGGCGAGGTTCGCCAGCACGATGCGGCAGCGGTCTCGGTCCGTCTTGGCCAGTTCGAACGGCCTTGTCCGGTCGATGTAGCGGTTGGCCCGGTCCAGCAGTTCCTGCCAGATCATACCCAACGCAAGGTTGTACTCGCAGTCGACCATCCGACGGGTCAGCTCCTCATGGAAAGACTCCAACTTCAGGTCGTCGAATACCTCATTTGCAACGAGCCCTTTCGTGTTTTCCAGGTGCCCCCCGAAATACTTCAAGCACATCGTGACCGTGCGACTGTAAAGATTGCCCAGGTTGTTGGCGAGGTCGGCGTTGTAGACGGTTATAAACTGATCAAAACTGAACTCTCCATCGCCGGTGAACGGGCACAGACGGAGCAGCACATATCGGAATGCGTCGGCACCGAACCGGGTTACCAGGTCCATGGGATCCACGACGTTGCCCAGGGATTTCGACATCTTGGCTCCCTTGAGCAACACGAAGCCGTGTACCTGGACGCGGCGTGGGATCTCGATCCCCGCGGCCATGAGCATTGCCGGCCACAGGGCGCAATGGAATCGTGTGATATCCTTGCCGATGACGTGCATGTCCGCGGGCCACCAGCGTCGGAATTTGTCCTCGTCTGTGCCGTACCCAACCCCGGTGACGTAGTTGAGCAGGGCATCGAACCAGACGTAGATCCGCTGGCTTGGGTCGAAGGGCACGGGGATACCCCAATCGAGGTTCTGGCGGGTGATCGACACGTCCTCCAGTCCGCTCTCGACCAGGCTGACAACCTCATTCTTTCGAGTCTCCGGTGCGATGAAGTCCGGTCGCTCGCGGTAAAGCGCCAGAAGGCGGTCGCGAAAGCGTGACAGTGCGAAGAAGTAGTTTTCTTCCTCGACTACCTGCAACTCCTGGTTCGGGTGCTGGGCGCAGCGGCCGTCGACGAGGTCACGTTGGGTCTTGAATGCCTCACAGCCCTCGCAGTACAGACCCTGGTAGGCTTTCTTGTAGATGTAGCCTCTGTCGTACACGATCTGGATGAACTTTTGGCACCCTTTCCAGTGCCGCTCTTCGCTGGTTTGAATGAAGTCGTCGTTGGAGATGTTCAGCTCCCGCCACGCGGTCTTGAACACCTCGGCCATCTGATCCACGTAGGTTTTGGGGTCGAGGCCCAGTTCTTTCGCACGCTTGGACACCTTGACCGTGTTCTCGTCGTTCCCGATCAGGAAGTAGACGGGCTGGCCCCTGAGGCGGCGGAACCGGGCCTGCACGTCGGCACCGATCTTTTCGAAGGCGTGCCCGATGTGGGGCTTGTTGTTCGGGTAATCGATTGCTGTTGTGATGTAGAACTTCTCTGGCATGGTCGATCCAGCCTGGGGTTCGGGCTGTTCACCCGGGCTGACAGCAACCGGGTTTGCCTGGACCTTCATGGAAGGGGAGCGCTCGTGCGCACCACCCACGTCATTCCATAGTATCGCTCGGTTGGGTACCCACGACTTGCGGCCATGCCCTTGGTGGACATGCGGAGGACTTCACGGGCAGCCGAAAGCGGCCAGGTTTGGCGCAGACCCTCTGTTCTGGTGGCACTCGATTGGCCTTCGCACAACGCCTTTGGGGGGAGATCCCGCTGAGGAGCTGCTGAATCGGGGCGGCCGGATTCGAACCGGCGACCTCCTGCTCCCAAGGCAGGCGCGCTAACCAGGCTGCGCTACGCCCCGCACATGCACAATGCTAGGCCGGGATCGGAAGTCGCGTCAACCGCACCGGCTGAGCAGCCGACGGCTGTTTCGAGAGAGCCGTGTCGCGCGCTGGCTCTTTTTGGGGGTAGACGCGGGCCGCCGAGCCGTGTCTCAGAAGATATCGAACAGGCCCAGGATTACCGCCGAAGCGTTATAGATTCCGTGGATAACGGCTGCCGAGATCATGTACGAGGCAGCGTTTCCCACCTGCGGTTTTCGCCCCTCATCCCAGGCGGCACGCCATTCGCGGCTCAGGCCATAACCCGTTAGCGATGTGCAACCGACGTGCAGCAGCACGCAGACCGTCCATCGCCAGATGACCAGCGCCCGGGGCGGGTTTGGGATATAGACGTTAAGGTAAAGCAAGTTTTCGAGGAAGGCGAACGAAAACCCGCTCACTGCGCAGCAGAGCACAATTTCGGCCGGGCGACGAAACAGATGGGGCCGCGACTCCACGGCAAGAGCAACCAACATTGGCTTGGTCGCTTCTTCGATCACGGGAGCGACGAGAACCGCGCCGAGAAACATCACCAGCAACGCTCCCAGGCCAACGACTGCATGCTCGACAAATGTCGTGACCACCGCCACCGGGCCGGAAAGAGTCGTGATGACAAGGAAGAAGGCAAGCCGCTGCAGCGGGGACACCTGCCGGGCTCGTTCTTCCCAAAGGTGGCGGTAGCTTTCAGGACGCCGCTTGGGCGGGAGAACGTGGGCGATGTGGGGCTCGTCCCAGACTGCTTCCCCACTTGGCGACGGTTCCGCTGCGGGTTCGTCGACCTCCGGCTCGGTGCCCGGACGGGAAGATGTCGCCCGACGAAACGGCCGGAGGTGTGGTTCGTCGAAAACAGAGTCACCCTCGGACTTGCTCCACATCTCTCTACCCTGGCTGTTCTTGCACGTCGTATGCTGTACCGTAAGCGACAACTTCGACGAGGACCGTTTTCCCCTTGCCGAACGCCTCACCCAAGTCGCTGGTTTCAATGCGGACGTTGCCGACGGCGTTGTAGCCGAGCCGCTTTGCCTCCTGCACCATGCGCAGCACCGCCAAATGGGACGCCCAGACCGATAGGGATGTGAAGAGACCCACTTCGCCGCCGAAGATTCGCCGCAGTGTTCCGAGCTGCCGGACGAGGGGGTTGCCCGCGATAACGGCCTGTCCGGTGACCAGGACGGGAGGTTTCGAGCCCGGTACCGCGCCGACCAGTTCTTTGCAGTTCGTAATGACAACGTTAGCGGTTTCTTGGGCGAGCCTTTCGCGTGCGCGTCTCGCCCCCATTCCGGGCTGGATCACGAACACCACGAGGAGCCCGACCACGAGAAGGACGACGAGCAGACCGACAAGGGCCTCCATTTTCCAGCACCCCTTGGGCTGAATGCTTGTCCGGTGTCTGATAATCAGGCTCTCCGACTCCGAGCGGTTACCTCAGGCCGCGGGGGTCTCATAACCGCCCGCCGGTTCGACCACGACTGCCGTACCGTAGGCGTACAGCTCTGCCGCCCCTGCTGCTACGCTGCTTGTCGTGAATCGCACGTTGATGACCGCGTTTGCGCCTAACTGCTCTGCCTGGGCCATCATCCGTTCCAGAGCCTGCCGCCGGGCTTCGGTGAGGAGCTCCGTATAGCTCTTGATCTCACCGCCCACGATGTTCTTAAGACCGGCCAGGATGTCTTTGCCCACGTGCTTGGCGCGCACGGTATTTCCCTGGACAAGCCCCAGGATACGGACGATCCGGAAGCCCGGGACCGTTTCCGTGTTCACGACCAGCATGCGGCGCTTCCTCCCCTGCCAGAGTTCAACCTGGAATGCCCCTTGGGGAGCTGAGGCTCGCACCTTGCCTGGGTTGAGCTGGATGCGGACGCGAGCCTGCCTCTTCCCCAAGGCAAACAAACGCGTAACTAGTATAGCCGTGCCGGTCGCATTTGATCTAGAGCCGGGAGTCCATGTGGGATCCGTCCGGTGACGGACCGTTACAAGCGGACCTGCTCCTTCAGCGAGGACGTATGCCGCAAGGGTCAGGCAAAGGATTACCTGCACCGCGCACGAGACCGGAAACCCTCAGAGGCGCACGCGGTGGACCTCGCACGGGGGATAGTGGCGGCGGCTGGGGAGGCAGCTAGGCCGAAGGATCGCTTCCTTGCGACGTCGGTTCGATCGGGCGGACCACCAGACTGAAGCCATCGACGCGGACGACTTTCACCCTGGTTCCCGGGTCGACCATGACCCCGTCTGCGACCGTGTCGAACCTGCGCCCGTCTAGGTCGATGATCCCTGCCGGTCTGAGCGGCGTCACTGCTGTTCCGATCCGCCCGACGAGTTCCTGCAACTCACGCTCACGCGGGTTCTGTTCCGTGACCTCCTCTGGCTTGGGGGCTTGCAGGATGAACGCCTTCCCGAACGGGCTCTTTGCCCACAGATTGAGCCCAACGACGATCGTTACCGGTAGCCCAACCGCCAGGACGATGAGCACGACGATCCCGGTCGTGACCGAGTGGTTGAAAGCGACCGCCACCGCCACGATGAAGACTCCGGTGGCCAGCAAGGTGATCAGCCCCGCAGAGGGGATAAAGAGCTCCGCCAGCACCAGTGCGAAGCCCAGCGCAACCAGCAGAACGATCCACAACCACTCCATACGGGACCTCTCTCATGCCTCTGGAATCGGGCTGCCTGAGCGATTGCTCGCTCCAGAATCATAATGCACTTGCCGGTCTGCCAAGGCAACAGCCGTGCCAAACACCGGTCCGGTTCGCGTCTGCCAGGGGGCTGACTTCGAGCCGTGACGCAAGCCAACGGGGTTCGGTTCGGTCGGTGCGGTTTCCCAACGCGGGACCGAGGGTTCGCCGTGTGGAACGACCGGTTCGCGCCGAAGCAGGCGGCGGTCTGGCGGACGCAAGATCCAACCCCGGCTGCGCTCGCTAAAATCGGGTGCTGGCCCCGGTTGCCGGTACTCCTCGGAGTGTAACCGGGGCGAACTGGAGCGGTAGCCCAAGACCGCGAGGGGGAGATAACCATGCACGACGGACACAGTCGGTGCAGGATTGCGGGGGCAGTTCTGTGCGCGTTTCTTGGTCTGACGATCCGCGTGCCCGCGCAGAACTGGGAAATCCAGCCGGGAGACCGGATCGCGATCATCGGGAACGCCTTCGCGGACAACATGCGTCGGTACGGTTATCTGGAAACCCTGCTCCGCTCGCGGTATCCGGAATACAACCTCACGGTCCGCAACATGGGTTGGTCCGGAGACACGCTCACCCTCCAGCCGCGTCCGCTCAATTTCGGCACCACCGAAAGGCACCTTCGCAAGGAGCGGATCGACGTGGTGGTGCTGTGCTTTGGGATGGTGGAATCGTTCGACGGTGTGCAAGCGGCGGAGAGATTCGAGGCGGAGCTGCGAAGATACGTGCTACGTTTCAAGGCGGCGAAGTTCAACGGCAAAACAGCTCCGCGCATCGTCCTCGTCTCCCCGATCTACCACGAACAGCTTGGCCCGCCGTTGCCCGATGCGGCAGAGCACAACCGCTCTATCGCTCGGTACAGCGCCGTGATGGAAAAGGTGGCTCGCGAGCTGGGGGTGAAGTTCGTCGACCTCCTGACGCCATCGAAGGAGCTCAACGAACGGAAGCCGCCGGTTCACCTCACGGAAAACGGCATCCACCCTGGACAGCTCGGCTACTGGTACCTGTGCCAGATCATCGCCGATGCTATGACCGGGGGTTCCGCGCCGGTGGAGATCGACGTGGACGTGCGCGAGAAGAAAGCCCGAGTGCGGGGGGTACAGGTTGAGGCTGTCACCGGGGGACGCGGAACAGTAGAGATCCGGGTACAAGCACGGCGGCTCATGGTTCCGCCCCCTCCGTCTCAGGGGGCGGTTCCACTGCCTCGTCCGTTTCTGGAGCGTTTGCCTCAGATCCGAATCCGGGGATTGGAGCGGGGGCGCTATGCCCTGCAGGTTGGAGACCGGTCCATTGCAGTGGCCGAGGCGGGCGAATGGGCGCGGGGGGTACGCTTGACGTCTTTGCCCGCTCAAGAGCAGGCGGAACGACTCCGCCATGCCGTGGTGGAGAAGAACGAGTACTGGTTTTACCGGTGGCGTCCTCACAATACCGAGTACATCTTCGGGCGGCGTCGGAGGCCGTTCGGAATCGTGAGCTTTCCGCCCGAAATGGCGGCCTGGGACCGATTGATCGCGGAGAAGGAACGGGAACTCGAGCAGCTCAGCCAACCGCTGCCGCCCGCTCGCTTCCGCATCGTGCGGCTCCCCTGAGCGGCTCAGGCCGTCCGTTACGTGGAACCGTCGAAGCGATCTGCTCGTTCCTGGCAGGTGCGAACATGAAGACACGAGACGCCTGGTTGTTCGCGGCGCTCCTGCTGTTTTGGGGACTCCTGCCGCGCGCAGCTCAGCTCTGCGCGCAAGACAAGCCGCCATCCGGGTTGGACCGCTACCCGGACCCGCTGCATGCTCCGCCCCAGATCCATGAGCCGGCGTACGAGCGACAGAGCCTTCAGCTTCTGGACGGGCTGCAGATTAACCTGTTCGCCGCCGAGCCCATGGTGCAAAAGCCGATTCAGATGGCCTGGGATCCTGAAGGCCGACTGTGGGTGTGTTGCTCCGTGACCTACCCCCATATTCGGCCTGGGGAAAAGCCCCGAGACAAGATCGTGGTGCTTGAAGATACCGACGGCGACGGACAGGCCGACAAGAGCACGGTATTTGCCGACGGACTCTATGTGCCCACCGGTTTCGAGCTAGGGGACGGCGGTGTGTACGTGGCCAACCCGCCCGATCTGTTGTTCCTGAAGGACACCGATGGGGACCTGCGCGCAGACGTTCGGAAAGTGGTGCTCACCGGCTTCGGTACGGAGGACAACCATCACTGCATAAGTGCGTGGCGTTGGGGGCCAGGGGGCTGGCTCTATTTCCAGGAGGGTACGTTCCTGCATTCTCAAGTAGAGACGCCCTGGGGCGTGGTCCGGCTCCGTTATGGCGGCGTTTTCCAGTTTCGACCGCGGGAACTGAAGCTCCGTGTTTTCGCTGACTACCGCGCCAGCAACCCGTGGGGGCATGCGATCGACCGCTGGGGGCAGTCGATCCTGATCGACAACCCGAGCCTCTATTTCCTCGCTCCCCTGACCGCCAACAGCCGCGCGAAGCTCGCGTACGAACCAAGCGGGCGGGGTATCAAGCAATCGGGCGGCGAGTTCATATCGGGTCGTCATTTTCCCGAGCGGTTCCGTGGTGAGCTATGGACCTGCCGCTACAAGGCGCGCCAGATCCCTCGCTACCGCGTGCGCGACGACGGGGCCGGTGTCGTGATCAACGAGATCGAGCCCGCCGTGAGCACGGAGAATCCCTATTTCCGGCCCGTGGACATCAAGATGGGCCCGGATGGGGCGGTCTATATCACGGACTGGTACAACTTCCTCATTGGGCACATGCAACACAGCTTCCGAGACCCACGCCGCGATCGAGAGCACGGACGGATCTGGCGAATCACCTACGCCGGCCGGCCCCTCGTACCAAAACCGAAGCTCCGTGGTGTGCCCCTGCCGGAACTGCTCGACCATCTCAAGGACCCCGAGGACTGGACTCGGTACCAGGTGAAACGCGTTCTCTACGAGATGGATCCGGCCGTCGTTGCGGAGGCGCTGGAGCAGTGGGTCCAGGGGCTGGATGCGGATGATCCGGAGTTTGAACACCACAGGTTGGAAGCCCTCTGGTGTTTCCAGACAATAGGTGTGCCCAATCCGCGGTTGCTCGGGGAGGTGCTGCAGTCGCGCGACCCGCGAGCACGAGCGGCCGCGACCCGTGTGCTCCGCTACTGGCATCCGGAGATCCACGACGCCATGTCGTGGCTCGAACGTCTTGTCGAGGATCCTCACCCTCGCGTCCGCATGGAAGCGGTTCTGACGCTGGGCTACGTGATGAAGCCACGCTCGGTGGTCGTTGCCCTGCGTGCGCTCAATCATCCCACCGATCGGTACATCGAGCACGCGTTGAAGCTAACGGTTGACGGCCTCAGCAAGGTCTGGCTCCCCGAGTACCAGGCGGGGCGGCTCAGGTTCGAGGGGCGGGAGCATCGGGAATTCGCGTTTGCCAACCTTGTCTCCAGCGAGGCCGTCGAAGCGCTGATCGCGGCTTTCAATGCCGGTGAGATCGACGTGACGAGGTTACGGGGGGCGCTGGACGCTTTGGCGAACCGCGCCACCGCACGACAGGTCGAGCCCTTACTCTTGCAGTTGGCGGAACTGGTGCGCGACAACATCGGCATCGATCCGGACAGCCTGCTGGCCGTGCTTGACGCGCTGGAGATCGCCGCGCGCGAGCGGGGCATAACTCCAGATCCCCGCGTGGCACGCCTCATTGCCAGGTGCTATCGGGTGCAGGATCGGAGAGTTCAGATCGTCGTCACACGGCTCGTCGGGGCGTGGCGAATCGAGTCGGAAAGGAAACGTCTGCTCAACCTGGTCCAAGACAGACGGACGCCTGGTGAACTGCGCGTCGCCGCTGCAAACGCGTTGGCGGCTATCGGACACCGTGAGGACCTGCGGTTGTTGAACCGCTGGGCAGAGGGGGACCATATTGAGGATGCGTACATCGCTGCGTTGTCGCTGGTGGGCGTCGCGCCTGAGAAGGCAGCGCAGGCGACGGCGCGCGTGCTGCAGCGGCGCGTAACGGCCGCCCTCGATCTCGGAGCACTCGTGCTTGCATTCGTCCGGCGCCAAGGGGGCGCGGAGGCACTGCTCAACGCGCTCCGCCAAACTCCCCCTGCGAGGGAGAACGCGCGAGAGGTGCTCCAGAGGCTCTTCGAAACGGGGGTGGCTCCGCCGGCTCTGGTAGATCTCTTCCGCAGCGCGGCGGGATCCGGTGCTCTGGCGAACAAGTTGTCCTCCTTGCCCCCGAAGCAGTTGGCTGCCGTGGCACTGGAACGAGGCGACCCCGAGCGGGGCGAGGAGCTCTTTTTCCGCCGAGACCTCGCCTGCGCTTCCTGTCACGGGTTTGCCGGCGCCGGTCCGCAAATCGGACCGGACCTCGCCGCTGTCGGGGCCAGCATGCCCCCGGACTATATCGTGGAATCGATCCTACAGCCCTCGAAGGTGATCAAGGAGTACTACGAAACCGGCGTCGTGGCCACGACCGACGGCAAGGTGATCACAGGACGCGTGCTGTTCCAGGGGGAAGACTCCATCACGCTGATCGATCCAAACCGGGGGCCGGACCCGATTACGATCGGAAAAGACCGGATCGAAGAGTTCGTGATCTCACGTGCTTCTCTCATGCCCGACGGGTTGGCCGACCGGTTCCTGTCGGAGCAGGAGTTCTACGACATTGTCGCGTTCCTTGCCGCTACCGGAAAACCCGGCAAGTTCGCGCCCGATTCTCGGCCCGTGGCACGACGCTGGAGACTGTGGAAGCCGCCGAGCGAGCTCAATGCTGACCTGGTCGACAATATCCGGCCCCCTGTGGACGGGAGGAACTGGCAGCGCGCCTACAGTACCCTGCGCGGCTATCTGGTACCGGGCCTGTCCATCGAGCCGGGGATCGTCGTCGCTCGCACGGAGATCGACGTGGCCAGAGCCGGTCTGGTACAGCTTCGGTCCCCCGAAGCAAGGGGCGTTCTGGACGTCCGAGTTGACGGTCAGTCCGTTGGAGGTCGGTTCCCTCTCACGATTCGGGTGGCGCGAGGCCGACACGCCATCGACCTGATTCTGGACACGAGGCGCCAAAGCCGCATCCATCTGGAATTCTCCGCCACCGGTGAAGGGGCGGCGGTGTTTCAACCCGTTCTCGGCCCCTGAACAGGCCGGAAACCAGTCTCGCGGCCTAGTTCAGTTCCGTGAAGACGCGGCAGGACCGCGCGGGAGCACGTGCACGAGCAGAGTGTGGCCCCAGCGCCCTTTGCGGATTGTCGAGGATGTTCGCCTGATGGAACCGCAGTCCGACCGCTTGCGGACAGACCGTACAGGAGAACACCCCGGCACTGTTGTCTTCTGCCGTCCGCCGTCGGGAGGACTACGCACGCAGGAGATTGGTCTTGCAGAGTGCTGCGGGAGAGGTATGATCCCGTCGCTGAGCACATCGGTGCGGCAGGTGATCAGCATTCTGGACCGGGTTTGCCTGACCGGTTTCGAAAGGGCAAATCGCCGTCGGCAAGCGGACGGTGAGCTGGAAGGTGGGCCCTAGCGCGCACCCAAGTGGAGAAGCGATGTGCGCGCTCGGAGGAGGTGAGAGCTGTGCCTGGTCAGTGGATGGCATCTCTAACCAGTGCTGCGGTGGCTCTGGCGATCGCGCCCTGCCTGTGGGGCCAGCAGTTCGACGCTGCGGAGGAAACCGGCGCGACCACGCCCAACTGGGCGGTTGCGTCGCAGCCAGCCGAGGCGACCGTGACCGGCAGGGGGCAACTTGCCACGGTGAGAGCCGACCGGGTCTACATGCGGTGCGGCCCGTCTCGGGACTACTATCCCACGGGCATCCTCAATAAAGGGGCGCAGGTCCGTGTGCTCCGCCAGCGCCCGGATGGCTGGGTGGCAATCGAGCCACCCGAAGGATCATATAGCTGGGTAGCGAGTGAGTTTGTGCGCGAAGTCGAACCGGGCGTGGGGGAAGTCATTGCGAACGCGGTTCCCGCCTGGATCGGCAGTGATATCAGTCCGCTTCGCGATCACTCCCAGGTCACCTTGCGGAAAGGCCAACGGATACGGATCCGGAAGAAGCACGTGTTTCCCGAAGACGCTCTTCAGCGAGTCTGGCTGCAGATCGATCCGCCGGAGGGGGAAGTACGTTGGGTGCGCGGGGAGTACCTATCATTTGGATCGGAAACGCTCGGCCAGATCGATCCGACCCAACCGCCGCCGTCAGGTTCGGCGGTTGAATTCCGGGGCGAACCGGGAGAGCAGCCGGCGATCGTGGCCGACGAGGTTCGCGGGGTCGATGCATCCGGGGAGGCGGCAAGCCGTTCTGACGGTGACGAACACGCAACCGAGTACGCCCTCCAACTTTTTCGAGATACCGAGCGGCTTTTTGCCGAGGAGATGCAGAAGCCCCTTGGCGAGCGGGACATTCTGAGTCTGAAGGCCCGCTACAAGCAGGTTATACAGCTCACCACCAATCCGGCGCTTCGCAAGGTGGCCCAGAGTCGATTGGAACTGTTGGAAAAGGAGGAGGTGCGAGAGCGATTGGCGCGACGTTTCATTGAGCTGGTCCGCCGCTCCCGCGAAAAAGACCAGCAGCTCCTCCGCTATTCCTACCAGGGAGCCAATCCTTCCGATGGGTTCGCAGCGTCACAGCCGTTTGGGCAGCCGCAGCGGGGGACTGCAACGCCTTCCGGTGCGGTCATGGGTCAAATGGTCGGAGCGGGGGGCGACGAGGGCTTCGGATCACGTTGGTTCGAGGACCCGTTCGCGGAGAAACCGTCCATGGTTCAGCGGCCACAACCGCAAATGGGCCAGGTGGGGGGGGCGCACCGCCCAGGCGGCGGTATCGGACCTAACGCGGAGACGTCTGGCCAGGTCGTTCTCCCGCCGGGCTACCGGATGATCGAGGGAGTCCTGCACCCAGCCGGCCGTGGTCCCGACGGACGCGGCCGCTATGTGGTGCGAGACCCCCGTTCGGGACGAGTGATCGGCTACGTGGTCGAGACCCTGGGCCTGAGCCTGGAACCCTATATCGGCAAACTCGTCCGCATTAGCGGACGCGAGCTACGCCCCTCCGACCAAAGCGGTGCTCTGATGGCACGCCGCATCGAGCCGGTGCGACGGAGGTGATCTCTCTCGTCGAATCCGCGCCGCGAGCGTCGGGCGGTCCGAACAGACCGCCCGGCCACGTTGCGCATGTCGCGCCTTCTGAACGGTACCTTGTCGTCACTCCTGCAACTCGTGAGCCGATGGAACGGTTTCTTGACGGTACTGCGAGAACGGACGCAGGCCGGATTCTCCGCCGATAGGGTACGAGAGCAGCGAGCGTAGACAAGTTTTCGGGCATTGCGCGCGGCCCTGGTCGAACAGGTCCCCCTGCGGACTGGCCGTTCGGCGAGCGCCCCACTCCGCTCGGGTTAAGTCCCCCAACGCGCTTTCCTCATTTAACGCGCCGGGCAGAGGTCGACCCAACGAGTGTTGCATCAAGCGCAGGGGGACAATGCAGAACCCCCGCCAGCTCGGTGTGGCCGGTCGAAAGAGTAGAGCGTTACCTGTGCGGAAGGGGGGCCTAGGGTTACTACGTGACGAGTCGGATGACTGGTCAGGGCACAATGATGCCGGACGGGGCAGGGAGACTCTGGCCCTGATGGCCCCCGTTGCCCGGTTTGACGCCTGGGGCGCGGTCGGTGCGCTCGAGCTGAACGACTTTTCATCCCCCCGGTGCGCCCAACGTGGCGAGTACGGTATCCCCCGGGGACGCCGGCGAGCCTGACGCGTTTTCCGGATGACCCACGACCTACGTGTTCCTTCTCAGCATCTTCGCGAACGGTGGGTGAAAACCGGTTTAGGACTGGGCTGCCAGGCTGCGCAGGACGTATTGCAGGATGCCGCCGTGTCGGAAGTAGTCCGCTTCGCGCGGGGTGTCGATGCGGAGAAGCACCCGGAACTCGATCTTCCGGCCGTCCGGTCCCTTCGCCACCACGGTCACTTCGCGCCCCGGCCGGAAGTCACCGCCGAGTGCTTCCGCGAGCCCCACGATGTCGAAGATCTCCTGGCCCGTCAGACCGAGACTGTCCACCGATTCTCCTGGGCGGAATTGCAGGGGGACAATGCCCATGCCGACCAGGTTGCTGCGGTGGATCCGCTCGAAGCTTTCCGCAATCACCGCGCGCACCCCCAACAGCCTTGGTCCCTTCGCCGCCCAGTCACGGGAAGAACCCGACCCGTACTCCTTGCCCGCCAGCACGACGAGCGGCGTGCCTTCCTGCATGTACCGCATGGCAGCGTCGAAGATGGTCATCTTCTCGCCGGTCGGGAGGTACAGCGTCCACCCGCCTTCGGTACCCGGTACCAGTCGGTTGCGCAGGCGGATGTTCGCGAACGTGCCGCGCATCATCACCTCGTGGTTGCCGCGGCGCGATCCGTAGGTGTTGAAATCCTTCGGCTCCACACCACGCTCCAGCAGGTACCGGCCGGCCGGGCTATCGGGCGGGATCGCTCCCGCGGGGGAGATGTGATCGGTGGTAATGCTGTCGCCGAGAACCACCAGAGCACGGGCACCGGTAATGTCCGACACAGGCTCGGGCTGGAAGCTCATGTCATCGAAGAAGGGGGGCCTCCGGATGTACGTTGAGTTAGAGTCCCACTCGTAGGTTTCGCCACTCGGGACGGGCAGAGCGGCCCAACGCTCGTCGCCCTCGAAGACGTTCGCGTACTCGCGGCGGAACGTTTCCGGGTCCATGGTGTTTTCGATGGTGGCCTTGATTTCGGCTTGCGATGGCCAGATGTCGCGGAGGAAAACCGGGTTACCGGCAAGATCCACCCCAAGCGGCTCGCGCTCGAAGTCGATGTCGATTCGGCCCGCAATAGCGTAGGCGACCACGAGAGGGGGCGAGGCCAAGTAGTTGGCCCGTACCTCAGGATGGATGCGGCCTTCGAAATTGCGGTTGCCGCTGAGCACCGCAGCAGTCACGAGGTCGTGCTCACGGATCGCCTTGGAGACCGGTTCTGGAAGCGGTCCGCTGTTGCCAATGCAGGTGGTGCAGCCGTAACCGACCAGAGAAAAGCGAAGCTGCTCCAGATAAGGCAGTAAGCCGGAGTCGCGCAGGTAGTCGGTCACGACGCGCGAGCCGGGAGCCAGGCTGGTCTTCACCCACAGCTTGGTCTGCAGGCCGCGCTCGACCGCCTTCCGCGCGAGCAACCCGGCCGCGAGCATGACCGAGGGGTTCGAGGTATTCGTGCAGCTTGTGATGGCCGCCAAGACGACCGTCCCGTCGCCGATCGTGACCGGCTGCCCGTCGATCTCGATTTGCACCTTCTTTGCCGCGGTGACTTCCTCCTGCACGGCCGTAGTGGTGCCCGCAGCCCCAACCGGTTCCCCACCGGAAGGGGGGATGAAAACGGAACGACGGCGTGTTCTCCTCAACCATTCGTCAAAGTTCCGCGGCGCATCACGCAGCGGGGCTCGGTCCTGCGGTCGGGTCGGGCCAGCGACGGAGGGTTCCACCGTGCTGAGGTCTAGCTCGAGCACGTCCGTGTAACGAGGCTCCGGGCTTTCGTCACCGGCGTATAACCCCTGTAGCTTGAGATACTCCCGGACGAATTCAACGTGCTCGTCGGAACGTCCAGTGAGGCGGAGGTACTCGATCGTGGCGTCGTCAACCGGAAAGAGGCCGCACGTGGCGCCGTACTCGGGCGACATATTGGCCACGGTAGCGCGATCCGCCAGAGCTAGACTCCGCAAAGCGGGCCCGAAGTACTCCACGAACTTGCCCACCACGCCATACTGCCGCAGCATCTCCGTGATGCGGAGGACCAGGTCCGTCGCCGTGGCCCCCTCCGGCAGCTCCCCGATCAAGCGGACTCCGATCACCTCGGGAACCAGCATGCTCAACGGTTGACCAAGCATCGCTGCTTCCGCTTCGATGCCCCCCACACCCCAGCCCAGCACGCCGAGCCCGTTGATCATGGTCGTGTGGGAATCGGTTCCCACGAGCGTGTCCATATACGCCCACGGCGCACCATCGCTCGCCTCCTGACGCACGACAACCCGCGCCAGGTACTCCAGGTTCACCTGGTGAACGATCCCTTTGCCCGGAGGCACAACGCAGAAGTTGTCGAACGCTTGCTGGCCCCATTTCAGGAAGGTGTATCGTTCTCGGTTCCGTTCATATTCCCGATCGACGTTGCGCTCGTAAGCATCTGGGGTGCCGAAGAAGTCGACCTGCACGGAGTGGTCAATGACGAGCTCGGCAGGAAAGAGGGGATTCACAAGGCGGGGCGATCTGTTCCATTCCTTTATCTTGTCCCGCATCGCAGCCAGATCCACGACCGCCGGCACGCCCGTGAAGTCCTGCAAGAGCACACGGGCAGGCAAGAACGCGATCTCGTGCTTGCCCTGGTCCTCCGGTGCCCAACGAGCCAGCGCCTCGATGTCCTCCCGGCGCACCGTTTCGCCATCCTCACGCCGCAGGAGATTCTCCAGCAACACGCGGATCGAATAGGGCAGGCGGACGATGTCGAACCCTTGCTCTGCCAATGCCCCAAGGCGGGCAATACGCACCGGCCGTCCCCGAAAGGTGACCTCTTGGACAGCACCGAATGAGTTCCGCATGGCACCAATCCTTGTGTCCTGCACGGTGTCAACTACCCTGCAATTCTACCGGTGACGCCGGGGCTGCTCCGCACGACAAACTGTCTCGATTCCCCCCGAATAGGGGGTACCAAGGAAAGGCGGGCATCCCGTAACCGCGCCAGGGCCCACCGGGGGCAGAAAACCCGGCCTTTGATAGCGTCCTAGGCGAACGTTTCGGACGGAGCGATGCCTGGATCGGCGGCAGGGCCGATCCAGAACAGCGCCGTCGATTCAAGCCGACCGGTTCGTTTTCCGAAGAAAAAGACGAGCAGTAACTCTGCAGTTCGAGGACACGCGGAGAGTCACAACCATGTCGGACAACGATGCTGTCCTTCAGAAACTCATCGAGGCCCTGGGCAGCAACAACCCACGCATCTTCGAGAGCGCGGTCGAGCTCCTGTGCGACCTGGGGCCGGGAATTGTGCCCGATCTGCTCGACGCCTTATCGGATTGCGATCGCGCCGTGACGATCGGCATCCTGGCCGTCCTGGCCGAATTGGGACCCGACGCGGGGGACGCAATACCGGCCGTGGCCCCGTTGACAAGAAGCCCGGACGAGGAGATCGCGGAAGCAGCTCGCGTTGCTCTGGCACGAATGCGCGGCCGCAGCACCGGTATTGCCGCGTAGCTTGCCGACCTATGCCGGGGAGCTGCCCTAGGCATCCGGTGCGCTGGTCGCCTCCTCGGGCTTTTCGTTGAGCAGAGCCTGTACGATCGCCTCCAGGAATTCGATCGGTCGGTAGCCGACTACCATGGCGCGGACGCGTCCGGTGCGATCGAGGAAGAGCGTGGTCGGGTAGCCGCGGAAGCCGGGCACCTGCTGGAGGATTTCTCGCTTCCCGATCACGCACGTGTAGGTGATCCCCATCTTGGCCACGAAGTTCTGGATCGTGGGGACGACCTGTTCCTGCGGTACGCGTTCGAAGTTGATCCCCACGATCTCCAGGCCCTTATCGCGGTACTTCTGATGCAGCTCGATGAAGTGGGGGACCTCCCTGCGACAAGGGGGACACCAGGTCCCCCAGATGTCGACGATCAGCACCTTGCCTTTGAAGTCGGCCAGTTTGACCGGTTTGCCGGAAAGGTCGGGAAGCTCAAAGTCAAACGGGAAGCTTGTGCCTTTGGCCAGTTCCGCCAGCGCCTGCTTACGTAGCTCCCGCGCTCGCGCTTCCCGGATCGCCACGATCTTTTCCTGTACCTCTTTGTCCTGCGCCAGTTCCTTCAGCAGGGGGTCACTATCGAGGAATTCGACCTGAGAGAAGCCTCGGTCGAGCGCCTCGATCAGCCTCTCCCTGGCCACCTTCTGTTTCTTCGCCTGCAGGTACTCGCGCGCCGCCGACAACAGGCTAAACGTCAGGATATTCCGTTCCAGGGGCTGGAGCTGGGAACCGTCCTCGGCGATCTTCTTGATAACGGTGGCTGCTTCGTCGTATTTCTTGGCAGCCTGGGAGTGCTTGCTCTGACGCGCCAGGAGACCGGCGTAAGAGAACAGGCCCCGGGCGTAGAACGTCGCGATCTGGCGGTTGTCCGGAGCTGCTTCGTGCGCCTGTTTGGCCAGCTTCACTGCCTGAGCGATCTTGCCCTGCCGCGCGAGCGATTGCGCACGCTCCACCAGCTTGGCGGCTTTGTCATCGGATTCCAGAGCTCGGTCATCCCCCTCGGCGGAGTTCTGGACCTGTGCGAGCGCACGGACCCGGCCTACGGACGGCCTATGGAAGCTTGCTCCGGTCTCATCCCCCTTCTCCTTCGTTGTTTCGCTGTCCCCCTCAGATGCGGCTTCTGCCAGCAGCTTCTCGACAGCGACCTGGTAGTGCTCGTAGGGGCGGTAACCCACAAGCACCAACCGCACCTTGCCGGACCGATCGATCAGCAGCACGGTGGGATAACCGCGGAAGCCCGGCACCTGTTCTTGCGTCTTTTCGTCCCCCAGCGCGAGCCGATACGGAATACCCGCCTTCTGAGCGAACTCCTTGACCAGTTTGATGTTGGCTTCCTCGGATTCAGCTTGCTCGTAGGCGAGGCCAATGATTTCGAAGCCTTTGTCGTGGTACTCCTGGTAGAGCTTCACCAGGTGCGGGATCGCTGCGCGGCACGGAGGGCACCAGGTGCCCCAGAAGTCAACCAGCACGACCTTCCCTTTGAAATCGCTCAGCCGGAGCGGCTTGCCATCGATGTCCTTCAGATCGAAGTCAAAAGCAAATGGCTCGGTTGCCTCCATTAACGCGTCGATCTGTTCGCCGATCTGCTCACGGGCGATCTCCCGCAGCTCAGCCATCAGCTCTTCGAACTGGGGCAGCGCCTTGAGAGCAGCCAGCTCTTCGTCCTGCTCCAGGACCTCCACATCCGTCAGCCCACTGCGCACCGCCTCGCGGAGCAGTTCCTTGGCCAGGTCCGGCTTGTTCTGCCGTGCCTGAGCGACGGCGTTGAAGACCAGGGCGCTCTGAAGGAGATCTCGCTTCTGAAGGCGGAGTGGGTCGGAGGCGTTGCTGTTCTTGAGTTGCTCACGAGCGAGCGAGGTCGCTTCCGCAGCAAGTTTGGCCCCCTGTGCCAGCTTTGCCTGATCCTGATCCGATTCGGCCAGGAGCTGGCGGGCGCGGACGAAGATGAGCTGAGCCAGCAGCAGCTTGAGCTGCGGGTTGTCGGGCTTTTTGGCGACGGCCTCGCGAACTTTTTCGATGGCTGCGCTGAAGTCCCCCCTTTGAGCTGCCTGGAGAGCGGCCTGCAGGAGCGCGGATGCTTCGTCGGCGGGTTCGGCCCCCTCGGGCGCGGCCTCGGTATCCGTCTCACCAGGGCCGCTCAGCTCTGCCGCAACGCTGTCTGGCTCACCGGGCTGAGCTTCCTCCGTGCTCGTTGGCGCGGCCAGAGCGTCCGTGTGAGCTGCCGGTTCCGACTCCGGCTCAGCCGGGGCCTGCTCCTGCGTGGCGGGTGCAGGAACATTCGTCTCCTGTTCGTCGGAAGTGGTTCTGGAACAGCTACAAAGGAAAGCAAGCCCGCAAACGAATGTGGCCAGGTAGGCCCAACGCAATAGCTTCATGGGGAAGACTCCTTAGAGGCCCTCACGTGAGCAAGTTGAATCGTTGGTTCGTCCGTGTTCTCTGGAAGTTCTCGCCGACCAGCGCTCCAGCAATCCGTTTCCCGGTTCGCATTCCCGGTTTCGCCGGGGCGTTTTGCCCTAGACTACACGGCAAAGGGTGGGCAGTGCCGGTGTTGGCTGAGCCTGAGCTCATCCGCGTCACTCGGGAACACGTTGGCAGATTATACGTTTGCGACCGACGCGGCGAAGGCGCCGCGCACCGGAGCAGCGCCGGCACCACGCCCTGATGAGACGTGCCGCTTTGGCTTTTTGGAGTGCGGCACTCCCGTGCCGCTTTGGTCCTTTGGAGTGCGGCACTCCTGTGCCGCTTTGGCTTTTTGGAGTGCGGCACTCCTGTGCCGCTTTGGCTTTATGGAGTGCGGCACTCCCGTGCCGCTTTGGCTCTTTGGAGTGCGGCACCCCCGTGCCGCTTTGGCTTTTTGGAGTGCGGCACCCCCGGTGCCGCTTTGGTTTTTAGGGAAAGCGTTGGTGGGCTGCCACACGCGCGGGTTTCTAGCCGGCCGGCGCGGCAGGTCGATAAGGCCGCTACGGGGGATTGCCGCCGGCCCTGCAAGTGGACGCTAGGCGGTCGCATACACGAGCGGCCTCCGAGAGGAAAGGAGTTGCCACACCGTGTACTTCCAGCTCGACCATCGCTCGTGTAGCGCCAACGTAGAACGCAACACGATTCAAGGGCCTGCTGATGTCGAAATCAGAAGCTTCCAGGAGCACAATGGGGGCATCGTAGCCCTTGGCGCCGTGCACGGTGGAGACGGTAAGATGGTCCGGGCGGAAGATGTAGTGGTCCTTGTCCGGGCTGTCGCCCACGGGAACGACGAATCCCGCAACCAAATCACCAAGCTCTTGACGTAGTTTTTCCCGCAGGCAGTACACCGTTGTTCGTCTGTGGGCGAGAACCAGGATGTCCTCGGGCCGTACCTGCTCCTCGGTGATCAGATAGCGGACACGACGCGCGATGGCCGTCATAGACGTGGACGGATGGTCGTAGCGCTTGACGATGGGGGGAGGACCTTCTCGGGGGGCAAACCGAACATGGATCCAGTCTTCCTCTTCCACCACGGCGCCCAGCCGTTTCAAATATCCGATGTCGGCAAAGTCGCGGAAAGCGGGGCGATCGCGGGGGGGTAGAGTTGAGCCAAGGAGAAGATTGAGGGCGAACTCCACGATAGGACGGCTGTTGCGGAAGCATTCCGTCATCACCCGACTGCGAAAGCCCGTTAGGTCGATGCCCAGTTTGCGCCAGGTTGGTCTCCGCCGTCCGTAGACGTTTTGAGCGTCGTCGTAAAAAATGACGATGGGCAGCTCGCCGGTGGCTGGATGTGGGCGTATGAGGTGCAAGAGGAAGCGAAAGTGAGCGGGGCCGAAGTCCTGGGCTTCGTCTACAAATACCAGGTCGTACAAGAATTCGTCGGGGATCCCCTGGTAGTTGGCTGCACGTGCCTGCAACTGCGCGCACAGGTATTCAAAACGACGCTCTGATTCTCTCTCTGAGCTCACTTTGATCCAGCGTAAGAGCCGGCGCTCGGCGAGCCGCCATGCGACTCCGTCGATGTGGCGCACCTCGAGGATACCGGCGGGCAAATGGGCAAGCGCCTCCTTCCTGTAGGCACGCTCGATTGCGTCACGGATGTAACCAACCAGGGCGCGGTTGAAGCAGGTCACGAGCACCCGTGGTCCGCCGCTCGTCCGTTCGGCAAAGGCAAACAGTCGTTGGCGCCGAACCTCGAGCATCCGACGAATGGCCCGTGCGGCCATCACGGCCAGGACGGTCGTTTTGCCCGATCCGGCGACGCCGCGAATCAGCCGTGGTTCATGTCCCACCGTGATCTGGCTGATCTCGCTCTGTTCCCGAGTCAGCACCCGGTGGTTGTTCATGAACTCATCGATGCGCGCGCCCAGCGTATCGCGGTTGACCGGGCGAGCGGACCGGGCGGCGCGAAGGACGGCTGAACTGCCAAACGCTCGTTCGACCGCAGCGAGCTGCTCGGGGGACAAAACGACTTCAGGCGCCGTGCCGACCGCGTTCAGCACAGCCGCTCGAAATGCCTCCGGACTTTGCAACTCATCGCGCAATAGAAGCTCCTTATGTCGGACGCATTTGTCGAAGCCTCGCATGTGCCACTGGTCTCGACTGACGTTTGGAAACACCACGATAGCTGTAAACAGCGGCGGCCGGGCACCGTCTAGCGTTTCTACAACCGCGTCGCGGATCTGAAACATGCACCTAGTTACTTGCTCAAACGGCCGGTACAGGCGGATCCCGCACCGTTCGCGTATCCAGAATTGGCCGGCCTCGATCCGTTCGATGCTCTCCAGCGACCAACCTTTCACCTCGAAGACAACTATTCCCACGTCCGGATGACAAAGCAGCACGTCGGCGGGACGACGGGTCGTGTTTGCCAGCACGGGCTCCACGTACACGAGGCCCCCAGGCTCGCTGCCGAACGCTCGGAGAACAGCAAGCAGCAGTTCAAGGTGCGCTCTGTTCCCGACGGCCTGGTATCCAACGCAGCGAATCGCGGCCTCGCGCACGGCTCGCTCGAGTTTTGCGCTCAGTTCGCCCTCGAGACCCATCGGGCTAGCTCTTCACAGACCCCGCACTCCAGGGTTCGCTTACGTTCGTCGGGCCGAGCAGATCGCGCGGTTTCTTACAGCATAGCACGACGGGCTAGCTACCCGATGGACGCGTGCGGTGGCGAGCCCGCCAGCAGCCCGCCGTGCCTTCGGAAGCCGGTTTGCCGAGTCGCGCCGCCCGGTCCCGCGTCCGGCGGCGGGTGACGCGACGATCACGGCCAGCCCTTGGCGCAGCCGGTAAGGCGGAATGGGTGGGACATCGGAAACCCGTTCGGCTCAATTACCCCCGGTCGACGAGTAGGTCAGCCTCCCTCACACGTTTGCCATCTCGCCGATACGCCGGGGGACGTCTCGCGCCTGCTCGGTGGGGCGTCGAGCGCTGCGGAAGAGGTCGCGAAGTTGCCAGGCGAGGCTGAGCATCGTGGGGGTAACGATGAGCGTCAGCACGGATGAGGCTAACAGCCCTCCCAGTACTACGGCCCCCAGCCCGCGGTAGAGCTCGCTGCCGGGACCAGGAAAGAGCACGAGCGGACAGAGGCCGAAGACGGTGGTCAGCGTGGTCATGAAAATAGGCCGAATCCGATTGCGAACACTTTCCAGAATCCCGTCCCTCCAGTCCATGCCGTCCAGCCGTACATGGTTGAGCGCCTGGTGCACGATCAGGATCGCATTATTGACCACGGTTCCGACCAGGATGACGAAGCCAAGCATCGTGAGCACATCAAGGGGCTGCGGCGTGAACAGGTTCACGACACGCAGCGCCGCGATGCCTCCGGCGGCCCCGAGCGGTACGGTGAGGATGACGACAAACGGATACACCCAGGATTCGAACAAACCCGCCATCAGCAGGTAGGTGATCAAAAGGGCCAGTACGACGTTGAACCGCATCGCCCGCCACGTTTGACGAAGCTGATCGGCCGTACCGGACAGATACATCTGCACATCCGTACCAACGACGCCCTCTCGCTCAAGGGGGCGAATGATTCCCTCCTCGACTCTCCGCATTGCCTCTTCGAGCGGCATGTCGACGGGTGGAGTGATGTTGATCGTAATTGCTCGCTGTCGTTCCCGCCGATTGATCTGCTCCGGGCCCGCCGCCGGGTGCACCGACGCGATCGCTCGAAGGGGCACCACGTGGCCGGAAGGAGTGGCAACGGGGAGGTTTTCGATACCCTGTGTGGAACCCCGGTAGACGGTCGGTCCGAGGATCTTCAGATCGATTCGCTCTCCGCCGATGAAATAGTCGTCCGCGTAGGCACCGTCGATGAGGGCGTCCAGGGTGTACGCGAGCTCGGCCATTGTCATGCCGAGCTGAGCCGCCGCTTCGCGCCGCGGTACCACGTGAACCTCTGGGTTCAGCGTCTCCAGGCCCGGATTCGGCAGCGCCTGGGCTCCGGGCATGACTTGCGGCAGCCGCGCCATCACCAGGCGGCCGACTGCCTGCAGCCGATCCAGGTCCGGGCCAGCGATCTCCAGAGCCACACCTCGACCACCCAGGCCACGCTGAAACAGACTCGTCTGGCTCGCGATCCCGGTCGTACCGGGAAACATGTTGACCGTTTCCTGAACCAGCGGTAACAACTCTCTCACGCGCGCCGGGTCGGCGGACTTCACCCCGAAATAGGCGATCCGGCCCTGCGCCACGAAGAAGAACTCGGAAATGGGAGGATACTTCAGTTCCTTCTTGGTCGAACTGCTCGAGTGAACGTCCCAGTAGGGACGCAGCTTCTCTTCCACTTTCTCGCCCATCTCCATCAGACGGGCCAGATTGTAGCCGGGCGGAGGAATCAAAACGCCGATGATCAGGTTGCGGTTGCCTTGCGGGAGGTATTCCAGTGGGGGAAAGAGGAGATAGGCGATACCGATCGTAGCAGCTATGGTACCAACAAGCGCGAACAACCTGCGGCATACCCCCTTCAGTAGCCAGCGGTTCAATCCTTGAATAAGGTTGACAAAGGCCTGGCCCACGATGTTTAGGGGGTAAAGCAGGCTTCCGCTAACGTTGGCTGCCAGGACAGTGGCTCGCTGCCAGTGTCGGCGGAGAAAGCGTCCGTTGCCAGATTCCGGCGGTTCCAGCCGGCTAGCTGATCCGCCGGCAAGAAGGCGTGCCGACGCCACCGGGATGACCGTGATGGCCACAATCAGAGACAAGCCAACGGCACCGGAAATCGCGAGGGCGATATCCCGAAACAACTGCCCCGCTTCCTCACGCACGAAGAGTACGGGCAAGAACACGGCAAGGGTGGTCAGGGTCGAGGAGAGGACGGCCCCCCAGACTTCCGAGGTTCCCCGCACCGCCGCCTCGATCGCGTTTCGCCCCAGTTGACGGTGCCGATAGACGTTTTCCAGCACCACTACAGCGTTGTCGACCAGCATGCCGATCGCGAACGCCAGTCCGGCTAAACTGACCACATTGAGCGTCCGGCCCAGCAGGCCCAGGATGAGGAAGGCACCGAAAACGCTGACGGGAATCGCCAGGGCAAGCACGAGTGTCGATCGACCGCTGCGCAGGAAGATGAGCAGGACGAGCGTTGCAAGGGCCGTCGCGAGGTAGAGGTTGTTCGTTACCAGGCCAATCGCGCTGTTGATGTACTCCGTCTCGTCGTACACCTGTGTCAATTGCAGCCCCCGCGGGCGGAGGACGAAACGGTTCAGTTCGTCGACCGCCTGGCGGAGTTGCTCCATGACCTCGAGCACATTGGCCCCCGTGGCACGTTCGATGTTGATCGAGATGTTTTCCCGTCCGAACCGGCGAGACAGTCCGCCGGGTTTGCCGTACCCCAGGCCAACCGTAGCCACGTCGCGGACGTAGACCGGGGTTCCGTTTCGATAGGTGATCACCGTGTTGGCCACATCCTCGGGGCGCCGGTACTGTCCCACGGCACGAACGACATACCGCCGTTTGCCCTCCCAGAAATCGCCGGCTGTAGCATCGATGTTTTGCGCCCGGATCGCGTTGCGGACATCGCTAATGGTGATCCCCCAGGCGGCGAGCTTTTCCGGGTCCACACGGACCTCGAACTGGCGAGCACGGCCGCCGAAGACGTTCGCGTTCGATACCCCCGGCACGCGTTCCAAGCGTGCCTCAATCACGTCTTCCACGAACTTTCGAAGGGACACGATATCAACGGGGGGAGGAAGGAGGTACGCGAGGCCGGGTTCTTTCTTCGCCAGCTTCTCGAGCCGAAGCAGCGCTATCTCCGGATTACTCGTGCGTACGGCGACGTCGAGTTCCGCAGCCCACTGAGGGAACCGTCTCTTGGCTTCGGCAATCTCCGTCTCATCCGGCACGCGCGGGCTTAGGATGAACCAGGCGATCGGTTGATCGGAAAGCCCAGAAGTGTAAATCACCGGTTCCAGCGCGTCCTCGGGGTAACCGCGCACCTGCTGCAACCGGATGCTCACCCGGAGCATGGCTTCGGTGATGTCCGTGTTGAAGTCGAACTCGAGCGTGATGCGGCCCGCCGAGTGATAGCACTCCGCGGACATTTTGCGCACCCCTTCCACCTGCTTGAGCTGCTCTTCCTGGGGCAGAATGATCTCACGCTCGATCTCAAGGGGGCTGGCGCCGGGCCAGACCGTGAAGACCCCCACGATCGGGTACTGCACCTCCGGTGTCAACTGCACCGGCATGCGGACCAGGCTGATGGTTCCGAACAGAATGACGAGCAGGACGCCGACGGCAACCTTGACCGGGTTGCGAATGAGGGCAGCGATCCAGTGGCCTTGCATGGAGCCACCTCGCGTCTCCAAGGGACAACACGTTCGTCGGGGGAACGCAATCAGTCGTCGCGAGCAGTGGGAGGTTCCACGATCGCCTTATCCGTCTCCGGGTTCACGAACTTCTCGGTCGGCACGAGATCGAGGACCCGCACCTCCTGTCCGTCAACAAGCCGTTCGTTGCCTTCCACGACGACCAGCTCGCCAGGCTGCACGTTCCCGCGTACCGCGACACACTGTCGCCAGCCAAGCAGCACGTCCAGACGGACGGCACGGACTTTCGCCGTTGCTCCGGGGGCTGCACGGCCTGCAAGCACGAAGACCGTGGGCGTGGCTCGCCCCGGCACGAGGGCATCTTTCGGAATCAAGGTGGCCACGAACCGCTCGCCCAGCGGGAGCTCAGCCTGAGCGAAAAAGCCCACTTTGATAAGCGGCCGCTTGTGCGGGTCAAACTCGTTCTTCAGGCGGATCCGTACGGGGAAGGTGCGGGTGCCAGGGATGGCTCGAGGGACGACCCGGATGTCCGACGACGTGAACGCGCGACCGCGCAGCGCGTCAATGGTTACCCGGGCGGCCGCGTCATAGCGAAGGCGGGCCACGTCGTCTTCGGGCACAGGCACCTCGATGTCCACGACGTCCAGTTCCACCAGCTCCACAATAGGCCCCCCTTGAGTTACCCACGCACCTTTGTCCGTGTAGCGGCGTACCACGTAGCCCGTGAAGGGGGCGCGGACGAGGTGTTTTTCGTATTCGCGGGCGTATTGCTCAACCAACGCCTGCTGAGCTGCCACCGCAGCTCGCGCCTGAGCGATCGCCTCCGGTCTGGCGCCGGCGCGGAGCAGCTCATACTCGGCCTCCGCCTGCCGCAACCGCTGAGCAGCCTGGTCGACGGCAGTGGAGGCGTCGTCGAGTTCCTCATCCCTGGCGGCCCCGCGATCGTACAAACTCTGCACTCTCCGTTGGCGGCGACGAGCAAGTTCCAGGCCCAACCGAGCGGCCTCGACCCGAGCAAGCGCCGCTTCCAGCTCCTGCGGTCGTGGACCCGCTTCGAGCTCGGCCAGTTGCTGCTTGCGTCGTTCCAGTTCGGCACGGGCCGCCTGAAGCTGGGCCTCAATCACGTCACGTTCCAGTTCCGCTATGATCTCGCCTGCTTCGACCCTGTCTCCCTCCTCGACGTGGATCCTTTCGAGCCGGGCAGCCACGGCCGATCCAACCAGGACGCTGCGGGGAGCAATGACCGACCCGACATAGCTCCGCCGCTCCTGAATCTCCCGCTCGAAGACGGGGCTCACCGCCACTCCAGGGCCTTGCTGAGCGATCACGGGAGCTGCGAAGCACAGAGTGGCCGAAAGAAGCATGGAAACACGAAAGGCTCGAGGCAGCACAGGACTCGACACCCCTTTGCTCTCGCTGAGTCGCGCAGCCGCGTTGCAAGACGCTTTTCCTTCGATTGTAAGCGCCGACACGTTCGCTCCGGCGGCAAGCAGTCGAGCGTCGCGGCCGGCTGCGGCAGACGCATCCCTCTCAGCGGTCGGCTACCCCAACACGCCGACATCGGACGCGCACGATTGCGGCCATTCGCCCGCTCAACCGAAGGGCATCCACTGTCCCGTGAAGGTATCACGGATTAGGCAACGTCGCCGAGCGATCCCTCGTCGTGATGCAGTTCGATGACCCGGCGCAACGCCTGGCCGGTCCAACTGGCGGGATTGGCGGCGATCGCCTCGGGTGGCCCCACAGCCACGACCTGGCCGCCCTGTTCGCCCCCTTCAGGCCCGAGGTCAATGATCCAATCGGCGCACTTGATCACGTCGAGATTGTGCTCAATGACGATTACCGTATTGCCCTGCTCGACGAGCTGGTGCAGCACATCGAGCAAACGACGGATGTCGGCGAAGTGGAGTCCCGTCGTTGGTTCGTCGAGCACGTAGACCGTTCGGCCGGTGCTGCGTTTGCTCAGTTCGTACGCGAGCTTGATCCGCTGCGCCTCGCCTCCAGAGACGGTCGTCGATGGCTGACCGAGCGTGATGTAGCCAAGGCCAATGTCGCGAAGCGTACTCAGGATCCGTGCAATTTGCGGCTGGTTGCGGAAGAACTCGAGTGCCTCTTCCACCGTCATGTCCAGCACGTCAGCGATGCTCTTGCCCTGGAACCGCACGCTCAACGTCGACTGGTTAAACCTCCGGCCGCGACATGCCTCGCAGGTGACGAACACGTCGGGCAGAAACTGCATCTCGATCCGCTGGACGCCCAGTCCCTTGCACGTCTCGCACCGGCCGCCGGGGACATTCGTGCTGAACCGGCTGGCCGTGAAGCCGCGCAGCCGCGCCTCCTTGGTTTGGGCGAACAGCTTCCGGATGTGGTCCCATACCCCCACGTACGTGGCGGGGTTGGAACGAGGGGTGCGCCCAATTGGTGTTTGCTCCACCTCAATGACTCGATCCACCTTGTCTGCCCCCACCAGGCGGCGATGGGGGCCGGGCATGACCGTCCGGATGCCCAGCTTGCGACGCAGAGCGGGCACCAGAGTATCGGTCACCAGGGAACTCTTCCCGGAACCGCTGACGCCCGTTACGACCACGAACAGCCCAAGGGGGAACGAAACCGTTATGTTCTTCAAATTATGGGTACGGACGCCGAGGAGCGTGAGCATCTGGTCAGGTGCCGGTGGGCGCCGCCGCTCCGGAACGGCGATCCGCTCGGCTCCGCTCAAATAGCGGCCGGTGACGCTTCTCGGCTCCTGGAGCAGCCCGTCCAGCTTTCCGGCGTAGACCACTTCCCCTCCATGGCGCCCGGCGCCGGGACCGAGATCGACCACGATGTCCGCGGACCGGATCGTCGCCTCATCGTGTTCCACAACGATGACCGTGTTCCCCGCGTCCCGAAGCTCGCGCAGTGCGTCCAGCAGTCGCCGGTTGTCGCGGGGGTGCAGCCCGATGGTGGGCTCGTCCAGGATGTAGCACACGCCAACCAGGCCAGAACCGAGGTAGGCCGCCAGCTTTAAACGCTGGAATTCTCCGCCTGAGAGCGTAATCGCCGGGCGATCAAGCGTAAGGTAGTCCAGTCCCACCTTCCGCAAAAACGTCAGCTTGGAGCGAATGGCTGCAACGATGGGTTCGCCGATCAGGGAGTCGCGGCCTTCGAGCCGGACCGCGTCGAAGAACTCCGCGAGCTTCGCCACATCCAACGCGGTTAGGTCCGTGATGGACCGGCCGGCGATCAAAACGCTTCGCGCTTCCGGTCGCAAGCGCGTTCCCCGGCAGTCGGTACAGAGGGTCGAGCGCCTCCCCCTGCGAGCACCGCTCGACGATCCGCTCAGGAGCCGCACCGCATCGGTCCACTGTTCTTCTTCGAGAACCTCTTCGAGCACGTCCGGGCGGATGCCGAGGCCGTCGCAGGTCGGGCAGGCGCCTGCCGGACTGTTGAAACTAAACAATCGAGGTGCGATTTCACCATAGCTAATGCCGCATCTCAGGCACGCATGCTTGGTGCTGAACACCGTGTCGACCCAGCGCCCATCCTGCTCATAGGCGACGACAATCGTCCCCTGACCATGCCGCAGAGCGGTCTCTACCGAGTCCGCAACCCGCCTGGCCAGGTCGCCCCTCACCCGGAAGCGATCGACGATTGCCTCGATTGTGTGCTTGCGGGTACGGACCAATTCGGGGGGCGGGTCGAGCTCAACGATTTGTCCGTCCACGCGGGCGCGCAAAAAACCGTCTCGGAGCAGCCGAGCCAACACGTCGCGATGGTGTCCCTTCCGGCCCACGACGACCGGGCTCAGGATCATCACCCGGGTGCCTTGCTGCAGGTCCAGGATGCGGGCGGCGATTTGCTGCGGAGACTGTTTGCCAAGCTGTGCGCCGCAAAGGTAGCAATGCGGCGTGCCGATCCGAGCGAACAGAAGACGCAGGTAGTCGTAGATCTCGGTCACCGTGGCCACGGTGGAACGAGGGTTGACGGCGGTGATCTCTTGCTTCACCGTCACCGTGGGAGGTAGGCCCTCGATCGAGTCCACGTCCGGTCGCTCGAGTTCGCCGACGAACTGGCGCGCGTAGGTGCTCAGGCATTCCACATATCGCCGTTGCCCCTCCGCGTACAGCGTGTCGTAGGCCAGGGAGCTTTTCCCCGAGCCACTTACCCCCGTGAACACGATCAATCGGTCGCGGGGAAGATCGAGGTCGATGTTCTTCAGATTGTGTTGCCGGGCACCGCGGATTCGAATCGCCTCCACGGTCTCCTCTGGCGGCAAGCTAACCATGATCGGTCTAAGCGGTTGAGTTTACGTAGATCCCGGCATCGGCAGCTCGGGTGAGAGTCGCACAGGGTGACCTATTCATCGTATCGAAGGCTGGAAACCAGCGGGGTGACCGGTCGAGAGAACTGGATGAGCCGTGCATGCAAGTTGTCGCGCTCTGCTCCGGCCGGAGGTCTGCCGATGCGGCGAAACCTAGCGATCCTCTGCGTACTGGTTCTTTTATCGGGCTGTCGCTCCCCCGGTACAGGCTTTGCGCCCAACCGGACGGCATTTCGGGCCGCTCCCCCTGCCGCCGGTGCGCCGAGCTGGACGCCCCCGGTTTCGATGGGCCGACGCCAGACACCAAGCGAAGGACTGCTCGGCTTTGAGCCGATCTCCACAGGGAACGTGCCATCCGACACCGCTCTACCGGCTTCGGCCCGCACCGCGTTCCTTGCGGGCAAGGTCGTGGACCAGACCGGTCGCGCCGTACCCGGCGCAACAGTCCTTGTCACGGCACCAGGCGCGGGCGGCGAGCCGACCCGGGAAACGAGCACCGATCCCCGCGGCTGGTTCCGCTTGGACGGGTTAATCACCGGCCAGCGGTACCTGGTGGTCGTAACGGCGTTTCGCCCGGACCAGCCTCTGCTCGCTCGGGCATCCATTGTGGCGCCCCGTGACCGGGTGCTCATTACGGTGCACCGCGCAGGCGAACTCCCCGCCGAATCTTCGAGCTCTTTGCGCACCACCGGCAACGGTTGGATCCGAACACCCGAACCCGAGAGAAGAGGCCCCGGCCGATTCGTCAGGCAAGGCCGGACACCGCCCAGCTCGCGAGGAACGGCTGACGTGGCGCCCTCGCGTGCACGCTCCCCCCAGGCCGCCGGACAGCGGACGGTGAGCGACGGCGTGAGCCTACGCCGATTCATTGGGCGGCTGTTCGGAAGATCGGGCGAAGCCGAGCAGCCGGCGCTCGAAGTGCCACGTCAGCAACGTTCCACTCCGCCCCCCTCAGGTGCGGCGGATCCGGGGCGTCCGTTCGCCGAGCTCCCGGTTCCCCGACGCCCCCCACCCCGGTGGCAATCGAACAGGGGGACAGAGCGGAACCGCGGCCGGGAGCTCAGCACGCCGCTGCGGCTGGCAGAAGAAGGCCGCAGCAGCGGAGGTGCCAGTGCGTGGCGGCCCGCTTCCACCCCCCTGGCGAAACGCCAGCGGTCGTTGCCAGGCCGCCCGTCCGTCGCTCGATCCGCGCCCCATTCGACCCTGCGTACGACCGTGCGAAAAGCGGCGCCGTCGACCGATCCGGTGCGTCCGGCCAGTTTTTGGACGGGCCGCGCAGCAGAGCTGGCCGATTTGAACCTGCCAAACGCTGACCTGCACTCCGTCCGTCTCGGTTCCCTCGACGGTCAGCTCCTTCTGGTGGACTTTTGGGCCTCATGGTGCGGTGCCTGCTTGCGCGCAATGCCCCGCATAGAAACGCTGCACCGGATGTACGGGCGGCATGGCCTGACGGTGGTGGGCGTTGCATACGAAAGCGGAGACGTCCGCCAGCAGGCCGGCAGGGTGCGGGAGGTGGCAAGTCGGCTACAGGTTACCTACCCGCTGCTTCTCGGCAGCGCCGATACCGGGAATAAACTGCGGAATGTGTTTGGCGTCCGGGTTCTGCCCACGCTGGTGCTCCTCGACCGCCGGGGCAATCTGCTCTGGCGCTCGGACGGTTTTGACGAACGCGAGTTCGCGCGGTTGCAAGAGATCATCCGGGCCCGTCTGGCGGTGCAGTCCACTCGCCGCCCCCAGTAACCCGCGCGACGCGGTCGATAACCGGAAGCATTCTGGCGAGGAGCTCTGGGCTCCGCTTCGGAACCTTCGCGGCGCGCATGAGGGACAGCACGCGATCGACTGCCCACGTGGCCCGAACTTGCCTGACAGGACACACCGCTTGCAGAGGGGGACTCAGGTTCAGGTTACACGTACCGCATGGGGCAGGCGTTGGCACGCCGCGCTCGAGTCCCCTTTAGGTGGCCAGTCGATGAACAACCTCGGGGCCGTCCGCCATGTCCTGCTGCTCCATTCCGTCACGGGATACGTGATCAGGCTGACGCCTGTGGTGACCCGACGACTATCCAACGCTCCCCTCGAATCGACTGTACGCGGCGCTGGTCATCTGACGGTACTTTGGGTCGGTGCCCGGGGCCATCACCTCGGGAGCCGATGCAGCCGGTCGGCACGCTCCCAACAAGGAACTTGCGTCATTACGGAGTGATCGAGTTCCCATACGGCCGCCGTTGACAAGGCGGCGGGTGTACCGATCAAATGCTGAGCAGGCCCTGCTGATCGAGGTACTGGACAACGCGGCGGGCGAGCTCTTCGGCGGGTGTGCTGGCTGAATTCAGCACGAGTTCCGGATTCAGCGGCGGTTCGTAGGGGTCATCGATGCCGGTGAACCCCTTGATTTCGCCGGCGCGGGCCTTCTTGTACAGCCCCTTCGGGTCTCGTTGCTCGCAGATTTCCAGGGGGCATTCGACGTAGACTTCGATGAACCTTCCCGGCGGCAGCAGAGCGCGGGCGGCGTCGCGGTCGGCCCGGTAGGGCGAAATGAAGCAGGTAATGGCGATAACGCCTGCCTGAGCGAACAGTTTGGCGACCTCGCTGATACGTCGGATGTTCTCGGCCCGGTCCTCCTTCGAGAACCCCAGGTTCTTGTTAAGACCGTGCCGGATGTTGTCCCCATCGAGCACGTAGCTGCGGCATCCCCGCAGAAAGAGCAGCTCGTCCACGAGGTTCGCGATCGTGGACTTGCCCGATCCGGACAGCCCCGTAAACCAGACGACGGCACCCTTGTGACCCGAGAGGCGTTCGCGCTCTTCGGTCGTGATCCGATGATGGTGCCAGGTGATGTTCGTTGCTTTCTGCTCCGTCATCGATGTCCCCACGCTTTGGCCGCAAGCGATCACAAAGTTTATGGTGCCGGTCTACAGCACGCCCAAGCGATCGAACTCTACCCTAGTGGCGGCGTGTGGTCGAACGAGAGCAGGGGCCGAGGCCGCGCGAGTTGTCCGGCCGAACAAGACCTCCGGTATAGTCGAGGGTCCGGATGTGACCGTGGTAAACGGCGGCGGAGACGATGGAGCTCGCAGCGATGGCGAGATTCGAAGTCGAGGTTAAAGCTCCGATCGATGACCCAGAGGCTGTGATTGCGCAGCTCGAGGAGCTTGGGGCTGAGCCGGAGGGCATCGTCGAGGAGGAGGACATCTATTTCGCGCACCCGGTGCGGGACTTCGCTGCCACGGATGAAGCGGTCCGGGTGCGCCGTCAGCAAGATCGCGTGTTCCTCACCTACAAGGGCCCAAAGGTGGACGACCGGACAAAGACGCGCCGGGAGATTGAACTGCCACTGGCCGGTTCTGAAGCGTGGGAACGCGCGATCGCTTTCCTGGAAGCGCAGGGGTACCGTCGAGTTCGCCCGGTGCGTAAGGAGCGACGGAAATTCTCGCTGTCCTGGGACGGATACCCGGTGGAGGCGTCCGTTGACATCGTCCAGGCGTTGGGGGCTTTCGTGGAGCTGGAGACAAGAGCGGACGAAGCGAGCGTCGACGACGCCAGGCAGGCCCTGCTACGGTTGGCCGCCGTCCTCGGACTTCGTCGCAGTGAACGCCGATCTTACCTGGAACTTCTGTTGGAGCGGGAAAAGAGCAAATCGTAGCGAAAAGTGGCCGCCTGGACGAAGCAGCAATCGGAGGACTTCGTCGCAGGCACGGCGGTTGCAGCCCCCGCCATCTGGGATACAGCCCCCTAATTCTGGCCCCCCTCCGCCTTCGCGGGGGTAGAGCAGACTTCAGGGGGGCTTCGTGGTCGCCACCGCTACCGGTCATGCCTCTAGATCGGTGGCCGCG
>Ga0256839_1000899_pt1 | contig 37670 bp, 28 predicted proteins | sample 354166metaG_FD_185968 | JGI IMG/M metagenome (GOLD analysis project Ga0256839, IMG submission 185968) | Hydrothermal vent microbial communities from Mid Atlantic Ridge, Atlantic Ocean - 354-166 | ecosystem: Environmental > Aquatic > Marine > Hydrothermal vents | place: Atlantic Ocean: Mid...
CATCGGTGATGGTTCCCGACAGCATGATGGGGACTTCATAACCGATCTCTTCTTCCACTTCTTTGACCGCAAAAATGGCGGCTTTGGCGTTTAACGTATCAAACACGGTTTCAATCAGAATGGTGTCTGCTCCGCCTTCAAGCAACGCCACGGTGGCTTGTTTAAAGGCCGTGACCAGTTCATCAAAACAGGTGTTTCGATAGCCAGGATCATTCACATCGGGCGAGATAGACGCGGTACGGTTGGTAGGGCCAAGTACGCCCGCAACAAAGCGAGGCTTACCATCTTCTGCTTCGGCAATATCACACGCTTCTCGCGCAAGTTTAGCGGACTGGAAGTTGATTTCAGTGACGTAATCCTCCATGTCGTAATCGGCTTGCGCAATGGTGGTGGCATTAAAAGAGTTGGTCTCAAGAATGTCGGTGTCTTGACGTAGAAAAGCTAAATGGATGTCTCGAATAACATCTGGTTTAGTCAATACCAAGATGTCATTATTGCCTTTGATGTCCATGTGATAGTCGGTAAAACGATCCCCGCGAAAGTCCTCTTCGCTTAAATGCAGGTCTTGCACCATGGTGCCCATGGCACCATCCAGTACGACGACGCGTTCATTTAGTAAGGTTTTTAAGGCATTTAAGCGTTGGGTACGTTGGGTCATTTAAGCATCATCATATTCGGGTGAGGGGGCGATATTTTAACGGAAAGCGTTGAATTCTTAAATGTTTCTAGTGAATAAAATAGGGGGGGAGAAAATTTTAGCGCACTTTTTTCAAGGTGGCTTGGGTGATCTTGTACCGAGAAAGGGGGCTAAATTTCGCCTATTAATCTTGAAAATTTAGTAAAATATCTGGCTATTATAATTATATCGTTACTCCACTCAAATAATGATATGTCATGCCTAACCTTCCTCAAGTAAAAGAGATCTTTCATGAAGCAGAAAATTGCGCAAATATTAGCCGATGTTGTTCAACAGTTAAAAGAGCAGAGGGTGATTCCTGAATCGCTGAACCCGAGAGTGAATGTTGAAAATACACGAGATAAAGCGCATGGTGATTTTGCGACCAATTTGGCGATGATGCTCACCAAAGCGGCGGGTATGCCGCCAAGAGCGTTGGCTGAAAAAATTGTTGCGTTGGTGGCCGATGAGGCGGTGATTGAAAAGGTTGAGATTGCGGGACCGGGATTTATTAACTTTTTTGTCAATGACTCCGCTAAATTTGCAGTGGTTAAAACAGTGCTGAGTCAGCAAGGTGATTTTGGTCAATGCAATGTGGGGCAAGGGCGTTCAGTATTGGTAGAGTTTGTTTCGGCAAATCCAACGGGGCCTTTGCATGTAGGGCATGGTCGAGGTGCGGCTTATGGAGCCAGTGTTGCGAACTTATTAGCCGTGGCAGGATTTAAGGTCTCTCGTGAGTACTATGTGAATGATGCTGGGCGTCAGATGGATATTTTGGCGACCTCTGTTTGGTTGCGTTATTTATCGTTGTGTGGCGAAACGTTTGTTTTTCCAAGCAACGGCTATAAAGGCGACTATATCTATGCGATCAGTGAGTCTTTGAAAACTCAGTTTGGTGAGACCTTAAAACGAACCGCTTTAGAGGTGTTTGCGGGAGTGACGCCTGATGAAGGGTGTGAAGAGGGGGATAAAGAAAAACATATTGATGGTCTGATCGTTAAAGCAAAAAACCTGTTGGGTGCCACGCATTACGAGGAAGTCTTTAGTGCCGCAGTAAACAGTATTTTATCGGATATTAAAGAAGATTTAGCTGGGTTTGGTGTGACATTTGAAGAGTGGTTTTCAGAGCGCGCTTTAATGGAAACGGGCGTGATTGATGCGGCGATTGAAAAGTTGCAAGCGGCCGATAAAATTTATGAAAAAGGTGGCGCACTTTGGTTCCGATCGACCGATTATGGCGATGAAAAAGATCGTGTTGTGGTGCGTGAAAATGGCTTAAAAACCTACTTTGCCTCAGACATCGCCTATCACTTCAATAAGTTAGAGCGCGGCTTTGATCTGTTAATTGATATTTGGGGTTCCGATCATCATGGCTACGTACCACGGGTCAAAGCGGCGATGCAGGCAATGGATACCAACCCTGATGCACTCGAGGTATTGTTGGTGCAGTTCGCTATTCTGTATAAGGGGGGGGAGAAATTAGCGATGTCAACGCGAAGTGGTCAGTTTGTGACGTTGCGTGAGTTGCGTGATGAAGTTGGACGGGATGCCGCGCGTTTCTTCTATGTGCAACGGAAATCAGAACAGCACATGGATTTTGACTTGGATTTAGCGGTCTCTAAATCCAATGAAAACCCAGTCTATTATATTCAGTATGCCCATGCGCGAATTTGTCGTGTACTGGTGCAGTCGGAAGAGAAAGGCTATGTCTTTGATGCTGAAGTAGGATTGGCTTCGTTGGGTCTTCTTGAGAGTGAGCAAGAGGTACACATTGCCACGGAATTGGCAAAATACCCAGAGATTGTGGCACGTGCCGCTTTGGTTTATGAGCCACATCAGATCGCCTATTATTTAAAAGATTTAGCACACGCACTGCATGCTTATTACAATGCGAGCCAGTTTATTGTGGAAGATGATGCCTTGCGTCAAGCACGCTTAACGCTGATCTCTTCGGTGCAACAAGTGCTCAAAAATGGCTTGGCAATTTTAGGTGTGTCTGCGCCAGAGAAGATGTAAGTGACTCGGGATTATCGCCATGGTCATGGCCAGAAACAGTCGTTTCAGCGCCGGTCTCAACAAGAAGCGCCGAGTAAGGAGGCCTCCTCTGTCGGTGCAATCTGGTGGGCGACCATTATTGTTTCTACTGTATTAATCGCTGTTTTTTTTATTGTTAAACACTTCTTGATGCAAGAAAGTGCGCCTTTAAAAATAACGGATCAAGTGGTGCTTCAAGAAGAGGGGGAAGAAGAGTCGATCGCGTCGCCTGAAGCCGTGGTTGAATCGTTATCGTTGCAGGCAACTGAGGACGTATTACAAGAGGACGAGTCTGAGAGTGTCGACACAAAAGTTTTGAAGCACTACTCTTTTTATCATGGCTTAAGTCAAACGGAAGTGGTGGTTGAGGCGGAGTTGATTTCAGTCGCGTTAACGCAACCTTATTACATTCAGGCGGGCTCTTTTGGTTCGGAAAAGGTTGCCAAGCAAGAGCAGAGGCGTTTAGCAAAGCATGGACACGTTTTAACGGTTTCCGCTCTAACCAAGGGCAGCCGAACTTATTATCGTTTACGGGCGGGGCCTTTTACCGATCGGCTTGTTATGAATAAACAACGTAATGAGCTACGAAAGTTTGGTGTGGATACGTTGTTAATTAAAGCGACCAAGTGATGGTACGATAATTTTTTAAATCCAGTTACTTGCTACTCTCTGGGGGAATTTGTGTTTCATCAATCACACAGTTTCGACCGCTGTTTTTGGCTTGATAGAGTGCTTTGTCTGTACGCTCAATAAAGGACTTTGCATCTTCATAGTCTCCTCGGTAGGTCGCGACACCAAATGAGGCGGTAATGGTTTTAAGTGGCTCGGATGAGTTTTTCCGTTTTAAGTGGGCGGACTGAATCGCCTCTCTAATTTGATGCGCACGTTCGACGGCTTCGTCTAAACTGGAGTTTGCGAGTAAAATAGCAAATTCTTCCCCCCCATAGCGACAGATGGTTTCATTGTCCGTTTTGTCTTTTTGCATAATACTGGCAAAGTAACGCAGTACACTGTCACCGACCAAATGACCATAGGTGTCATTGAATAACTTAAAGTGATCAATATCACAAAGAATCATCGCGAGGCTTTCAGGGGCATTTTCCGCTTCCAGCATGAGCTCTTCAATGGCATTATTAAACGCTTTTCGATTGCCTATTTGGGTTAGTTCATCTTTTAAGGCTTCCGCTTGTGCTTCTTGTAACTGTTTACGAAGCTCTTTCACCGCTTCAGCATTGTGAATCATCTCATTCTGAATATTGAGAGAGCCCTCTTTAATTGAAGAGGCGGCGCTGATTACGGAGTCTGTGATGCGTTTAATATCTTCACTGTTTAAGTCTGGATTGGAGAGTTCACTGGAGCACTCATCAAGCTGCTGGGTGTGACTTTCTAATTTGTCACTCCATGCATTCATTTTTTTGACCATCGCATCAATTAAGCGTCGAAAGGCTCGGTCAAACTCAGAAGTGCTATCTTCTTTTTCTGCTAGGTAGGTGTCATAAAGTCGTTTACCAACTCGATCATTGTAGCCAAAAGGGTCATTTAAAATTGCATCCATCTCTTGGCGTAGGGCAGGGATGTTCCCTTTAACATATTGATACCAAACATAGTAATTTAGCGGGCTGGGGTTGATGTTTTGCTCTTTAAAGGTCTCAACGAGCCTGTCAAAAATACGAATGGCTTTTTGGGGGGCATCTTTTACATCAACGATCATAATGAGTTTAGACCTTTTTTTGAACAGAGAAAATTTCTGAGTGTGTTCGACAATTCTAACATGAATAAAATAGGGATAGTTAATGTTGAAAACAGCTCTATTTAAAAAAGGGGTAAGGGGTCTATGTTTCTTTATTTCGAGTGGTATAAATAAGGAGAACAGAGTATAGTTTGGCGATAGAAAAAAGATGTTAAACAATCGATATAGGAGTAGAAAATGCTGAATGCAAGTCAATTAGACGAGATGGCGAGAAAGATAGCGGGCGTGATTCCACAAGGGGTGGGTGGGATTCCTTCCGAGGTTCAAGCACAAGTTAAAGTCATTTTAGCACGCACATTTGAAAAAATGGATCTAGTGAGTCGAGAGGAGTTTGATATTCAGGTTGCGGTGTTGGCGAAAACACGACAAAAGCTTGAAAAACTTGAGAAGACGGTGGCAGATCTTGAAAAATAAGGGTTCATTATGAACCTTGCAGAGGTGACAAGTCGGGCATTAAATGGCATTCACTCGCCAAAAGTTTTGGTTGAGGTTCATGCGAGCAATGGGTTGCCCTCGTTTTCGATTGTGGGACTGCCTGAAGCCTCGGTTAAAGAGAGTAAGGATCGAGTTCGCAGTGCGTTATTGAGTTCAGGGTTTGAGTTTCCAGCAAAAAGAATCACGGTTAATTTAGCCCCCGCGGATCTTCCAAAATCTGGTGGGCGTTATGACTTACCGATTGCGGTGGGTATTTTGGTGGCAACCGGGCAACTAAATGCGGTGAATCTCTTCAATTTTGAATTGATCGGTGAGTTGGCATTAAATGGAGAGATCCGTGCTGTAAAAGGGGCGTTACCCAGTGTTCTTGCGGCTAAAGAGGACGGTAAGTCTTGTATTTTACCGGTGAATAATGATGAGGAGGCGATGGTCTCTTTACTGGATGGACAAGAGCAAGCATACTTTGTTTTGGTTAAAGACTTAAAAGAGGTGTGTCAGGTTTTGCAAGGGGAGAGGATCTCTCAACCCGAAATGTATGCAGGAATTCACTCAATAGCATCGTTGCATTATGACCGTGATTTGTCTGATGTGGTGGGTCAATATCAGGCCAAGCGAGTGTTGGAGATTTGCGCCAGTGGACATCACTCTTTAATGATGGTTGGTCCTCCGGGTTCTGGTAAAAGTATGCTGGCTTCTCGTTTGGTAACATTGCTGCCACCATTAACCAATGAAGAGGCGATTGAATCTGCTGCGATTCATTCAATTTCAAATGCAGACGTTCGGATTCAGGGGTTTTATCAGCGACCGTATGAAAGTCCGCATCATACCTCATCGGCGGCGGCCTTAATTGGCGGTGGCTCTTATCCAAAACCTGGTTCGATCTCTTTGGCGCATCACGGAATTCTATTCTTAGATGAGTTACCAGAGTTTAATCGTAATGCGTTAGAAGCGTTGCGAGAACCATTAGAGACAAAGCATGTGGATATCTCTCGGGTGAATCAACAGATTCGCTTTCCCGCGGATTGCTTGCTTGTCACGGCAATGAATCCTTCGCCATCTGGATTTTTTTCGGACGACCCACTAGGTCGTTGTACGGATACGCCTGATCAGATTGCTCGGTATCAGAAGAAAATTTCAGGGCCTTTGTTGGATCGAATAGACCTTCACTTGGAAGTTCCGCCTGTTGATATTTCTGAATTACAGGGAGAAGGAGAGCGGGGTGAGAAGAGTGCGGATGTTCGTCAGCGTGTGATGACAACACGAACTATTCAATTGGAGCGTCAAGGGTGTTTAAATTCTGCATTAACGGTACCGGATTTACAGCATTATGTCTCGCTAGATAGCATGAGTAAAACCATTTTAGAGGGTGCGGTTAATCAGTTAGGGCTCTCTGCACGTGGCTATCATCGCGTCTTACGTATTGCTCGAACCTTAGCCGATATGTCAAATTCAAAGACGGTAGAGAGCCCGCATATTGCAGAGGCTTTAAGCTATCGCGCTTTAAATCGGAGTAAGGTGTAATGGATCCTATTTTAATTACGGCTTTAGTGGTTGGTTTTTTAGGAGGGGTGCACTGTTTAGGCATGTGTGGTGGCGTCGTTGGTACTTTGACCTTTAGCTTGGACTCAAAAGTACAAGCCAGTTGGTGGCGAATGTTGCCTTATCAGATGGCTTATAATTTAGGTCGCATTTCAAGTTATGTTCTGATTGGGGCGCTATTTGGCTTTTTGGGCGCATCCATTGGTTCAATTGCAACCTTTCTCCCGATTCAGCAAGGGTTGCAGGTGGTTGCTGGGTTGTTTATGATTGCGTTAGGGTTGTACTTGGGCGGTTGGTGGTTCGGTATTGTTGTGATTGAGCGCGTTGGACAGGTGGTTTGGAAAAAAATAGCCCCTTACACCAAACGATTAGGAGCGGTTAAAACGATTCCTCAAGCGTGGTTATATGGTCTTATTTGGGGCTGGCTACCGTGTGGGTTGATTTATAGCATGCTGATTATGGCAATGAGTTCAGGGAGTGCAATGGACGGAGCTTTGATTATGTTTGCGTTTGGTCTAGGAACTTTACCCAATTTATTGTTGATGGGAGTGTTTGCCTTTTATTTTACTAAGTTGGCTCAAAACCGATGGGTTAGACGATTTGCGGGGATAAGTGTTATCTCAATGGGGATTTGGCAGCTTTATCTTGCTTTTTCAGTGAGCGTTTAGATGCGTGCTATCCCCTGTATTTTTTAGGGGATAGCCGTGGATGGATTACTCTTGTGAGTAGTCTTTATCGACGGTTGCGTAGTTAATGTTGATATTCAGCGCCTCAATGAGTTTTCCCATGGCGTTGAGCGTTCGATACTGTGCGGTATTGAGCTCCGCTTCGGTTTCAATTCGAGTTAATTGCGCACTGATATACTCATTTTCGGTGTTGAGCAGATCCAAGAGGGAGCGACGTCCTAAATGGAACTGTTTACGATAACCCTGTAAGGTTTCGTAGGTCAGTTGAATGTGTTGGTCAATATAGATCATCTGCTCTTCTAAATATTCATTCGCTGCCCAAGCGTAGCTTAGATTTTCAATGGTTTGTCTGCGAGAGTTGTTTCGGATCTCTGTTGCTTGCTGTACTTCACTGGCGGCGGAGTCTCGTTGTGCGATATCTTTTCCGCCATTATACAAGTTGTAACGGAGTCGTAACATCGCTTGTAAGTTATGATTCTTTCCTTCAAACCCATTGATATTATTGTCGAGTGTTTTTTGAAGTTCTAAATCAATTCGTGGGTAATAAGCTTGCGCAGCCGTCGCATGTTGTGCTCGGGCTTCCGCAATGTCGGCATTAGCAGAGCGCAGTGTTGGATGATCTGTTAACGCAATATTAATCGCTTCTTCCAACGAAGATGGGAATTGAAATTGCATGGTTGGTTTGATTAACTGTGTTTCGGGCATGCGACCGAGTACCCGTTGAAATCGAGAGCGGGCATCAATGTAATTGTTACGTGTAGAGATTAAATTTGAGTTCGCAAGCGCCAGTCGTGCTTTTGCTTGATCGACTTCAACCTGGTTTCCAATACCGGCTTCTGTGCGCTGTTTAATTTGATCTAAAATTCGTTCATGTGTCGCTTTGCTTTCACGCGCTAATCGCATTGAGTCTTGTTGTTTTACCAACTCAATATAAGCGACAACCATATCGATGGCAATTTTATTTGCCGTCGCTTGAGCATTGTAGCCTGCGGCATCTAAACGTGCGGTTTGACGGGAAATCTCATTAACCGTGGCATACCCTTCAAAAAGATTTTCAGTCAAACGCAAGCTGGCTTCGGTTCTCGCTAAGCTGGTTTTGGGGGAACCTTCGCGTTCAATCTCTTCTAAGCCAATGCCTGCATTGAGATCAATTTTAGGATACCAGCTGCCTTCGGCACCCTTTAGGTCGGCCTGTACTGCTTGATGTATTTTAAGTTGTTCACGAAACTCTGGATTATGCAGTATGGCATCTTCCACTGTGGTTGCCAGATCCATGGCATAGCTGGTATTTGTCATGCTGAATAAAGCAACAATACCACTAAGTGTGACTAAAAATTTAGGGCGTGAGAATGGTCTATTCATAGATAAGGTTCTTTTGTGTAGTAGGTAATTATCAGTATTCTACCAGTTGTGTATCTTTAAAGCTAAGGCTAATCGATCAGATACTTGAAGTTTTTCAAAAACATTATGTAGGTGTGATTTTACGGTGCGTTCTGTAATGCTTAATGTCTTGGCGATTTCTTGGTTACTTTTCTTGTTAAGCACTTGTTCAACCACTTGAATTTCTCTAGGGGTTAGTTCCTTTTTCCAATCACTGCTTTTAATCGGGGATTGACCAACTTGACCAATCATCGCTTGCATGATCTCTGAGCCTAGCCAAATGCTTCCTGAGTTAATGGTTGTGAGTGCTTGCTGAATTCGATCGGCTGTTGCATGGGTATTCAGATACCCTTTTATGCCTTTTTTAAAAAGCTCTATGCCCTCTGTTGTTGAAGGTCTATCACTAAAGGCTAAAACATCAAAGCCTTGTTGACACAGCAGTGAAATCTTTTCTGGATTCATGTTACTGGATAGATGAATAAGTAAAATAACATCGGAATAAGAAAATTCTTGACTGAGCGTTTCTAGATCGTAAAGAATTTTAGCATCCGAACCACAAGCAGTTAGCCAGTTTTTTAGGGCGTTTGGACTGTTTATAAAAATTAAAGGGCGTTTCATTTGCATCTTTAGCCTTAATTTGATTAAAGGTAAGTGGTCTATTCAAAGGGGTATTCATTATTTTTTGAATGCCTTCCCCCCCCCCAGCCACTAAGTGCGTATTATATACAATATTTTTAGCAGTATCATTTAATTTTATGACTCTCTTAAGGCTTGGTCTTTGGCTTTGATTATCGGCTTTAACAGGTAGTCTAGTAACGTATGTTTACCCACAATAATATCAACACTTGCGGTCATTCCTGGGAGTAGGTATAAAGGGTTGTTTGCGGTGCCTAAATGGTTCTCATTGGTCTTAATTCGAGCAATATAGAAGCTGTTTCCCTCTTCATCGGTAATCGTATCGGCAGAAATTTGTGTGACAACCCCGTCTAATCCACCATAGATTGAGAAGTCATAGGCGGTAAATTTAACCTTTGCCGTGAGTCCGTTGTAAATAAAGCCGATGTCGGCGGGTAGGATTTTGGTTTCAAGGACGAGAGTGTCATTTTCGGGAACAATTTCTATAATATCGCTTCCTGGTTGAATAACCCCACCAATGGTATTTACAAAAAGTTGCTTGATGGTTCCACTAACGGGAGACCTTATTTCGGTTCGAGTGACTCGGTCGGCCAATGCCGTTTTGGACTTTTCAAGTTGACTGATCTCTGCCAGTACTTGGTTGAGCTCTTCATGCGCTTCATTCATAAAGTTCTCTTTCGCTTCAATTCGTTTTGAACGGAACTCTGTAATCACCGATTGCAGTTTTGGGATTGAAAATTCAACCGATTTTAATTTGGAATAGGCTTCGTTCTCTTCGCGTTGAAGTTTGAGTAGGTCTACGTGTGAAGCAATCCCTTGATTGACCAAGGGTTCCGTTAAATCAATTTCTTGTTGTAACAGCTGAAGTGTACGCTTGAGTTGAACCAGTTGATTTTGAGCTTCACGTAACTCAAGCTTTTTTTGCTCAATTTGTTCAACAATAATCGTATCATTGGTTTTGTGTTGTCGAGCTCTTGCTTTGTACAAATGATGTTCACGGTCATATAAGGATTGTATTCGACTGTCTTGTGAAATTTCATGCGGTTTAAACGGTTTATTAAAGGCTTCAGCTTTTAAGCGTTGGGCACGTGCCGTAAGCTGTGCTTCTTTGACTTCACTTTCATCATAGGAGCTTGAAAACTGTATATTGTTGAGCTTCATTAGTATTTGGTTTTTTGTAACATGGTCTCCGGTTCGTACAAAAATCTCTTCAACAATCCCGCCCTCTAAGTTTTGAATGACTTGAATTTTGGTGGAGGGGACAACCTTGCCTTCGCCTCGTACAATTTTATCTAACTCGGCGTAGTTTGCCCAAGTGATGAGCCATATTACTACAAATAAAATAACCCATACCAGCCACTGTGATCGTGCGGTGGGCTTTTCAAGTGCAGCCTGACTCAGGCTAGACATGAATTCAATATCTTGTGCGATAATTTTCTCTTTTTTCTGTTTTGCGTGCTCTTGTTTTTTTAGTAATGCATCCGCCTCCTCTTGTGTCGAGGCGTCTTTAGAGGTTTTGTGAGAAGTAGGCAGATTATCTGAGTTTGTCATGAGGTTTTCTTTTTACTAATTTTGCCCGTTTTAAGGGCGTCTAATACGGATTGCTTCGGGCCATCCGCAATCATTTTTCCGTGATCCATCACCATGAGTCGATCGACGAGTTGTAATAAGCTCATTTTATGGGTTACTAAGATTGTGGTGCTACTTAGTGTCCCTTTTTTCAATCGGTCAATCATGATTTGCTCGGTTTTGGCATCCATCGCATTGGTGGGTTCATCAAATAGATAGATGGGCGAGTCGAGGAGAAGTGCTCGTGCGACGGCAATACTTTGTCGCTGCCCACCTGATAATGATTTTCCACCTTCATCAACTTTTAAGCTGTAACCTGAGGGGTGTTGTTTGATAAAGTCATCTACACCAGCTAATTTGGCCGCTTTGAGGATTGCACTGTCGTCAATATAGGGGGCTTTATAGGAGATATTATCACGTACGTCACCGCTAAAGAGGGTAACGTCTTGTGGTACGTAGTTAATATTACGCCTTAACTCCGCAGGATCGAGTTGTGAGATATCAATACCATCAATAAGAATTGACCCTTCATCAATTCGATAGAACCCTAAGATAAGTTTTTCAATCGTCGATTTACCGGAGCCAATTCGGCCAATAATGGCGACTTTTTCGCCGGGTTCAATAATGAAACTTACTTGATGAAGTGCTTGCTTCGTTTCACCAGGGTAGGTAAAGCTTACGTTATTAAACTCAATGCGCCCTTCAATATGAGGGTGTTGAATAAATCGCTTATTGGCCGGTCTTTCAATCTCTTTTAGCATGAGTTCATTTAACGAGTCGAGCGCTGTTTTCGTTTGAGAGTAGGAGGTGGTTAGATTGGCAAACTGCCCCATAGGGCCGATGGCTCTTTGACTGAGCATAACCGTGGCAATGAGTCCGCCCATGGTTAAATTGCCTTCGGTAATAAAGTAAACACCAGTAAGGACAATGAGAACGGTGCTGATTTGTTGCATAAATCCAGTCATTCTTCCAATGGAACTTTGTAACATTTTAGAGCGCAGACTGGCTTGAGCAATCTCTCCGATGGCTTGTTCCCACTTCCATTGAGAGCGTGCTTCAACCCCAAGTGATTTGATGGTTTCCATTGCGGTAAGCGTTTCAATCAGTACCGCATTTTTTTGACTATTAGCTTGATAGGTTGCTTCAATACTACGTTGAATAGGGCCTTTTAATAAAAAGCTATAGAGCAAAATAATGAGGATAATGGAGAGGGGAACTAAAACAATGAGACCAGCAATATAAAAGATAACCAGTAAAAATATAATCGTAAAGGGAAGGTCTACCAGTGATGCAATCGTACCAGAGGTAAAGAAATTTCGAATGCTATCAAACTCTTTAAGGGTGTTGGCAAATGCCCCAATAGAGCCATTGCGATTGGCCATGGTTAAGCCTAGGGTTTGCTCAAAAATTTTACCAGACATGATGACATCGCTTTTTTTACCAGCAACTTCCAGAAAATAGGAGCGTAAATATTTGAGTAAAATATCAAATAGATAAATAACACTGACACCGATAGCGAGTACCCATAACGATTCGATGGCATTATTTGGTACGATGCGGTCATAGACGTTCATGACAAAAAGAGGGGTGGCTAAAACAAAAATATTGATGACAATGGAGGCGATTAATACATCTCGATAAATGGATTTTGATGCCCATAGGGTGCTCCAAAACCAGTGACCATCTTGAAATCCAAGTAAGTTTTCGGTTTTTTTCTCATGATGCATTTTGACGGTGAGGTAGATGGCATAGCCTGTATAGTCGGCTTCCAGTTTTGCAATGTCAATCGTTAGTGAGCCCTCTTTTGCTTCGGGTAAAATAATTTTAGCAGTACCCGCCTCGATATCGAGCTGTTCTAAAATACAGGCTTGGTTTTTTTTAAGCACAAGAATACAAGGAAGGACTAAATTAGAAATACTCTGTAGAGGCCTCTCTTTAAAGCTGGCGATTAAGTTGGCACGCTCGGCTGCGCGGGCAAAAATTTTAGGAGGAATGCAACCATCTTCAATAGGAAGCCCAGCAATTAAGGCCTCTTTCGAAAACGGTTGGCGGTTTAATTTGGTATAGATAACTAAACAGTCCAATAGAGGACTGTGAAGTTCCGTGTGCAAGGGCGCTTGATGATCTTTATCGGTCTCTTTTTCGAAATTATCTGAGGTTAATTTTGCTTCGGTATCGGATTGAGATACGGTGTTTTTTGCTATTGATTCCATATTGCCTGTCGTCTTTCGTATGATGCGGGTTAACGCTTTTCTTTGTGTATTAAGGCCGAAGGAGCGCCATAATAGTACCCTTGGAAGTACTCGGTACCTAAATCAGCAAAGGCTTTCTGTTGCTCTTGATTTTCAATGGCAACGGCAATGATATTAATATCTAAACTTTTGGCAAGTTCGCATAAACTCGCAACATAATTTTTGGTTTGTTCATCGATGCAGATGGTTTTGCTAAAAGAGGGGTCTAATTTAATGTAATTGGGTCGTATTGTTTGAAGATAGCTTATATTGGTTAGTGCACTCCCAAAATGGTCTATTCCAAAGCCAACCCCGAGTTGTTTGAACTCTTCAATAAGAGGCCAAGCGGTTCCTTTTTCTTCAAGAATGAGTCTTTCGGGCAGCTCAAATGATAAGCTTGAGAGGTGTGCTTTTGACGTTGTTAATGTTGTGATGAGCCACTTTTTAAAGAGGGGGTTCTCTAACACGGACTTGGATAGATTTACGGCAACCGGGTGGTTAGAAGGGTGCTGTAAAAATTGTAAGACTTTCTGAATAACCAGTTTGTCAATTTCTTCAATTCGATTAAGTTGTTCAATCGCAGGCATAAAGTAGCCAGCAGAGCGAACGATACCATCAAAGTCGGTTAAGCGAATTAAGACTTCTTGATCGTGAATTTCACGATTATGGTCATAAGAATTTTGTTGAAAAAGTAAAAAGCGTTCTTCAAAAAAGGCTTGATCCAATTTTTTATCCCACGCAAGGTGAGAGGGACGACTACTTTTTTCCGTCTCATAGAAATAGACTTGATTTTCTCCTAATTGATTCGCCTCACTCATTGCAAAATCTAAGTTTGCTAAGAGTGTGCTACGTGTTTGACCTGGTTCATAGCAAATATAGGCGATGGATAGACTGGTTTTTGATGCTTCAATAGAGAGCTGCTTTAGGATTTTTGAGAGGCGCTTGGTAATAATTTCTGCTTGCGGTTGAACTTGTTTGGGGTCTGAGTTGGGTAAGACAGCAACAAGCTCCGTGCCATTGAGGCGAGCAAAAAGGCTGTTGCGATGGTACAGGTTTGACTGTACTTCTTCAGCCAGTGACTTGATGAGTTTATCCCCGGTAATATAACCATATTGTTCATTGAGAATTTTAAGGTTTTGTATACGCACAAGGCAAATGGTACCTGGGATGGCGTCCTCTTTAGGGTCTAATAAGCTATCGAGCAACATCTCAAAGTGGCGGCGATTATGAAGCTCAGTCACCGGATCTTGAAAAGCCATTTTTTGTAGCTTTTCGGCCGTATTAGCATCCCGTTCAAAAATCATTTTTAGCTTAGAAACCATGGCATTCATTGCCGCAACGACTTCACGAAACTCCGTCGTTTTAGGCAGAGGTTCCTGAATTAAGTACTCTTTTTTGACAATGGCCTTTGCTTGTTCTTCCATTTTTTTGAGTGGTGCAAGCATGACTTTAAGAGCATAAATGATGATGAGTGTTGAGACGATTGCTGCCAATAAGAACCAAGTTAATAGGGTTACGGTGGAGTTCCATAGTTCAATGTATGCATAGCCTGTATGACTGGTTACGCTAAGCGTACCAACGGGAATCCAACCCGACTGAACCAGTGCTTCTGCGGTAGGGGCAGAGAGCTCTATGGTATGGATAAAAAATTCAGGAACATCTTCCATAGTTTCTGTGTTTTCTCTCTGGTAAAGGAGCTCTCCTTCCGTATTTTTTAATGTAATGTTTTTGTAATAGCCTCGATCAAATACCGCATTAATCATGGTTTCCATGCTGGATAGGTCATTTGGGTCTTGAAGTGAGCTAAGAGAGAGTCCAAGAGAGGTTGCAGTATCTTGTGCGTGAGAGTGAAGTTGTTCTTGCAGAAAGTTTTTAGTGTTGCTCAAATTTAAGCTAAAGGTACCGGCTAATAGAATCATTAGTAGTGAAGCGATAAAAAGTACCATTTGTTTGTTTAAACTCATGATGTTTTTTCCTTTGAGATCTCTATTTAACTATCTGGAAGCGGGAGCGTTTGTGCTTAATTATTTCATCTTACTGGATTTTAAGTCGTTCTAATAGGTTATTCCAAGCTTTTAGCTTCTTGGTTCCACCGGAGACTGAGCGTCCTTTTCCTCGCTGTTTTGCTAGCCAGAGTCCATCTCCGTTAAAGCTGTAGACAGGTACTAGATCATTACGTTGGGTCGCTTTTAAAATACGTTTGTTAATGTTATCTAAAACGAGAGGGATAGATGTTGGTGTTTTAAAATAGGTTAAGACCATGTGTGCTTGGTTTAGGCGAATGGCCTTAACGTAAGTAAGGTATAGCTTTTTTTCTGAGACCCCAAGTGCTTTTAGGGTGAAGTATTTGGCAATGGTATAGTCTTCACAGTCACCAGCATCCGTTGAGAGCATCTCAACAGGGGTTGCCCAATAGTCTTTTTGCTTCCAATGAATAATATCGTCAATAAAACGTACTTCATTAAAAAAATCATTTACATTTTTAAGCTTGGTTGCTTCGGGTTGATTGATGTTGTCATCCACAAGCTGTTGCCAGGCTTGAAGACGCCGACCGGCAAATAAACCATATGTTTGTATGGCATTTTGAATCTCTTGTTGTGATACGACTTGAGGAGCGGTACTCGCCGTCGACCAAATGACTCCAGAGGTGAGCAGTGTCAAACAAAAAATAAATGCCTTTAATCCATGCCATTTTTTCATAGCGTTAAGCTTATCGAGGCGCAGAGATAAAGGCAAATGATACCCGTTAAATTTTGATTAAAAAAAATAATTGGTATCACTTTATTAGTCGTTTGGTTATTTTGGAATCATTTCAGCGGGCAAGGTTAAGGTTGCATCATCCGGAAGTTCATTGAGTTTAATCACTTGTAGTTCAATGCGGCGGTTTTTTTGGCGACCCTCTTCAGTTGAGTTATCGGCAATTGGGTACTGTTCGCCGTAGCCATTAATATAAACTTTAGGTGCAATATGTCCGAGCTCTTGAATAATAAACGCTTTTGCACTATTGGCTCTGCGCCAAGAGAGGCGAAGATTTAAGTCGTCGGATCCAACATAGTCCGTATGCCCTGTAATGAGAACAACGTCATCCTCTTTTAAGTTACTTAGCATGGCGGCATCTTTTCTTAAGATTGCTTTTTGGCTCTCTTGAATATCATGCGAATAGGTTTCAAAAATAATATTTGTTAATACGTATTCATGGGGTTCGCAACCGTGGCGATTTACCGTAGTATTGAGAGGTGTATCTAAGCACTCATCAATATTGTCATTGACGTTGTCATGGTCGATATCTATGATTTCACAGCCATGCGCATCTACGGTTACCCCTTTTGGTGTGCCAGGGCACTTATCTTTACTATCAGGGACACCGTCTTTATCTTCATCATTCTCACAGCCAAACCGATTTACCATGACGCCGGGCGCCGTATTTAAGCATTGATCAATACGATCGACAACGCCATCTTTGTCGTTATCCACTTCACAGCCATATTGATCAACTGCGGCACCAAAAAGGGTATTTAGACAGTGGTCGTATTGGTCTTTTACGCCATCTTGGTCTAAGTCTTTATAGTAGGTTGTCGTTATTTTTGCATCATAGCTGGTTAACGCTTTAATCGCATGGGTTACAGGCTTCTCTTGGGAAGTCTCTTCTGCGTAAGAAGGGAGAGCGAGGCAGGTTGTTAATAAGCTGCTGGTAACGAGGGCTATTTTAATTTTTTTCATAAACGGCTCTAAGGTTTTTAAATAGATGTTTTTTCTGAAGGTTTTTACTTTTTTTATTTTATAGAGACCTTTGCACGAGGGGGACGCGAGAGAAAAAAGAGCTAAAATTTGACTGATTGAGGCGGGAATCGTAGGGAATAGCTAGCTATTCGCAAGATTTTCAACAAAAATCAGGCATATTTTTTAGCCTTTTTTATCCGTGTATTCTCTCGTGCAAAGGTCTCTTATAATTTTATAATAATTTAGGTAAAAGACTGTTTTAGCCTATTTTAATGGACATAATCATACACGTTTTTTTATTTTTGGTAAGGAATACTACTCAATTTATTTAGATAAAGTTGATTTTCGAGTTATATTTTTTACTTTTTAATGGAATTAGAAGGTTTGTTTGAGTGCGTTTAAAAGTTGCTGATCTGTTAACCGTACAGGGTTTCCGAGCATACTGCCGCTACGGCAGTTTTCAATAACCTTGTCTAGGTTGCTTGATGTTAGACCATATTGGCTTAACCCATTGGGCGCATAGTGTTGAGTGAGTTTATGCAGGGTTTGTACCAGGTTTTGTAAGTTCACATCAGAATTTTGGGTAGTGATTGTGTTGAATAGTTGACTAATTTGTCGATACTTTTCTAAGCACTGCGTGGCATCAGCGGTATCAATTGACTGCAAGGTTTCAATATTAAGTTGGGTGATTGGCGCAAGTAGTTTTGCACAAACAATACCATGTGGGGCTTTAAAGAACGCGCCAATCGGCCCAGCCAAACCATGTACCGCACCTAGCCCCGCATTGGCTAAGGTAATGCCGGATAGCGAGGCCGCCAGCATTAAGTTGCTATACCCTTCCTGTTGAATCGCTTCATTCGCATGGTTAATTTTTTCAAACGCCCCTTGAAAGAGGGTCATGCCTTGCCAAGCCAATGCATCCGTGATCGGGTTGCTTTTCAGTGTGGTGTACGACTCTAACAACTGAGTAAAGGCATCCATTCCGGTGGCATAAAGTATCTCTTTCGGGCAGGTTTTGAGCAGTTCGGGATCGAGCCAAACGTGTTTTGCCAGTAATTTATCGTCTCGAAACGATTTTTTAAACTGGCCGAGCTTGGATAACACGGCGTTTTTGGTGGTTTCACTGCCTGTTCCAGCGGTGGTTGGCACGGCAATAAATGGGCAGGTGTTTACGTTAAATGGCTTGCCGAGTCCAACACCCTCTAAATAATCCATCACGGAGGTTTGGCTTGGAATTAATCCTGCAATGGCTTTCGCCGCATCGAGTACACTGCCACCTCCCAATCCAACCACGGCTTGGGTGTCGGTATCGCACTGCTGTACGATCTCATCGACTTGATCAGGAGAGGGTTCACCTGAAATGATAAAGTGTTGCAGCGTAATATTGTGTGCTTGCAACTGGTTGAGTAGTGTGTGACCAAAGTAGCCTTCTATTGCTAAGGTTTTTCCCGTGATAGCGACCAGTTTTTTAGGACAATTTTGAATTAAAAAATCGGTCAGTTGTTGGCGAATGCCCCAGCCAAAATGTAGGGCAGGCATGGGGGCAAATTCAAACGGGGCGATAGAGGTTGATGCGATTGACATATTTATAGGTCTCATTAATTTTTTTTCAAAAAGGATTTTAAATTTGCAAGATGGGCATTCCCATGTTCCATCTGCTCCTCTTTACTCACCACCACACCGGGTTTTCCCTCCCATTGCAATGCGTCTTGGGGCAGCTCTTCTAAAAAACGGCTGGGTTCGCAGGGCGTGTCTTCGCCATATTTTCGGCGCTTGGTGGCATAGGTCATGGTCATGGTGCGTTGTGCTCGGGTGATGCCTACGTAGGCTAAGCGTCGCTCCTCTTCTAAGCCAGGCGATTCCATGTTCTGTTTGTGAGGCAGCATCTCCTCCTCCATGCCGATTAAAAAGACATGCGGAAATTCCAATCCTTTTGAGGCGTGGAGCGTCATTAAGCTCACCATGTCGTGTTTTTGGTCGGACTCATTACGCTCCATCATATCCATCAGCATCATGTGCGTCACAATCGTATTGAGTTTTTTATCCTCGCCATCCTCCTCTTTGGCTTTGTTGACGATTCGTTCAATCCAAGTGACCAGCTCGCGAATATTATTGATGCGCTTCTCTGCGGCCTTTGGAGTGTTGGCATTTTCATGAATCCAGTTGTCGTATTCGATGTTCTCAATGAACTGGCGAATAAACTTAGTGACCTCTTCGCCTTCCGCCGCCTCGGCTTCTTGTGCCCAGCGGAGCAGTTGTTCACCAAAAAATTGCACGCGTTTTAACGCTTTTTCAGACAGGATGGTGGTCAAGCCAAACTCCTGCGTGGCGTCAAATAGACTGATTTCACGCTTTGTCGCATAGGTGGCGAGTTTTTCTAGGGTGGAGGCACCAATTTCTCTGCGCGGGGTGTTCACAATGCGCAAAAAGGCCGCGTCATCATCGGGATTCACAATCAAGCGCAAATACGCCATGATGTCTTTGATTTCAGCATGGTCAAAGAATGACTTTCCACCCGAAATAACATATTGAATGTTTTGCTCTCGTAACGCACGCTCCATCAATCGTGATTGATGATTGCCTCGGTACAGAATGGCATAGTCGCTATTTTTACTGCGGGTTTTAAATTTATGGACAATAATTTCAGAGACCACCCGTTCGGCTTCTTGGTTCTCATTGGCGCAGGCAATCACTCTTAACGGATCGCCTAAGCCCATCTCGCTCCACAGCTTTTTTTCAAACAGATGCGGGTTGTTCGAGATGAGTTGGTTGGCGCTTTGCAAGATGCGATTACTGGAACGGTAGTTTTGCTCGAGTTTAATTAGTTTAAGCGCAGGAAAGTCCTCTTTCAGCAATGCTAAGTTTTCAGGTTGCGCTCCACGCCATGCATAAATGGATTGATCGTCATCGCCCACCACGGTAAAGCGTGCTTGAATGCCTACCAAATATTTCACCAGTGCATATTGTGAGGCGTTGGTGTCTTGATACTCATCCACCAAGAGGTAGCGAACTTTGTTTTGCCACTTTTCAAGGGCTTCTGGGTTTTCGCTAAAGAGTTTAACGGGCAGGCCAATCAGATCATCAAAATCGACCGCATTATACGCATGAAGCTGTTTTTGATAGGCTTGGTATAAGATGGCGCGTGCTTGTTGCTGTGCATCTTTGGCTTGCTCTAAGGCTTGCTCAGGGGTGACGCGGTCATTTTTCCAACTCGAAATATCCCACTGCACGCCATCAAGCACTTCAGGGTCGATGGTCTGCTTGAGCATCAACTCTTTTAAAATTTGTCCGCTGTCTGCCGCATCCATAATCGAAAAGCTGGCTTTATAGCCTAACGCTTTGTACTCTTGGCGAATGATGTTCAGCCCTAAGTTATGAAACGTCGAAACATTTAAGCCCTTAGCATTTTCATTCTTAAGCAACTTGGTGACCCGCTCTTTCATCTCTTTGGCCGACTTATTGGTAAAGGTAAGTGCGTAAATATTGTGGGCTTTAAAGTCGCATTTTCGAATTAAGTAAGCGATCTTTTCCGTAATCACGCGGGTTTTACCTGAGCCAGCGCCCGCTAAAACAAGGGCTGGGGTTTCAATGTGAAGTACGGCTTCGCGTTGTCGTTCATTTAGGCTGTGCATAAGGGGGTTTGGTGTTACCAGTTTTCAAAAAGGGCGAGAGTAAAGAGGTACAATATGATAAATCAAAACGACATAAATTACTTTAGTTACTTTAGGGATTCAGAACTGTGGCCACAATTGACGAACTTAAAAAAGATTTACAGATTCAAACCGAATTAATGGGTGCTTCCCTTATCTTTGCGACCACGTGGGGCGTGTTTAGTCCACGTGAAATTGATTCGGGTACCGAGCTGTTCTTAAAGTATTTAGCTATTGAAGAGGATGAAGTGGCATTGGATATCGGCTGTGGCTATGGCCCACTGGGTTTAGCGATTGCAGCTAATGCGCCAAAGGGTGAAGTTCACATGGTTGATAAAGATTTTGTTGCTGTTGATTATGCCAATAAAAATGCACAAAAAAATGGGTTATCCCATGCGAAAGCGTACCTTTCAAATGGACTGAGTGCAGTCCCCAAAGACATTCAATTTTCAACGGTGGTGTCGAATATACCCGCCAAAGTGGGCAAAGAGATGTTGAGCATTATGCTGCATGACGTACATCGTCAATTGAAACCGGGCGGGCAGTTTGTGGTGGTGACCATTAATGGCTTGCGTCAATATATGAAACGTAATTTTATTGAGGTGTTTGGCAATTACGAGAAAGTTAAGCAAGGAAAAGACTACACCATCTCGAGAGCCATAAAAGAGTGAATATGACATAGGGGGGGGAGAAATTTTCGTAATTAAATTTTCTCCCCCCCCCCCATGTCATTATTGTTTTTGATCTAAAAAAGGTACAATGCCTTAACTTTAATTAAATTATGTATTTGGAGCGTATTGTGTTCAGTATTTTTAAACCGTCTTTTGCCCTGTTTTTAGTGGTGTTTTTTAGTTTGTTTACGATCTCGCAAGCGGCAGATGCCAAGCGTTTTGGTGGTGGAAAAAGTTTTGGTTATTCTAAATCTGTGCCCCCTAAATCCTTTGATAAATCGTCTTCTAAGCAACAAGCCGCGCCAAAAGCGGCACCTGCTACCGCAGCGGGTGCGGGTGCAAAATCTCGTTCAGGCATGATGGGTATTTTAGGTGGTCTAGCGGCGGGTGGTCTATTGGCCGCGATGTTTATGGGCGATGGCTTTGAAGGGATTCAAATTATGGATATTCTGCTGTTTGCGTTACTCGCGTTTGTTTTGTTTAAACTCTTTAGACATTTTGCAGGGCGTTCAAGGTCTGAAAATACGCCACAGCCTGCGTATCAAGCCAGCCACGAGCCTGAGGGAAATCTTCAAACGACACCTCAACCACAGAACATTGCTTCACGTGAAACGGCGCAAGAATATAACCCAAAATCTGGCGAATCCATTTTTGGTTCTAATCTAGGCGGTTCGGTCAGTGAAGAGGCGGTGCATGTTAGTGAAGCGCCTGCTTGGTTTAATGCCGAACAATTTGTAGAAGGCGCAAAGGGCCACTTTATTACGCTGCAAAAAGCGTGGGACAGTGCCGATTTATCCGAGGTAGAATCTTATTGTTCACCTGAACTGTTTGCTGCCATTAAGCAAGAGATGCAAGGGCAACAAGCGGGCGAGCATCAGACGGTGGTGGATACACTGGATGCTGAAATTGCCGATATGGCGGTTGATGGAGAGTACTTTGTGGTTAGCATTCGTTTCAGTGGCTTTATTGAAGAAGACGCTTCAGAAGGTGCTCATGCCTTTAATGAAGTTTGGCATATCCGTCGTTTAGCAAATGATGAAGGCACATGGGAAGTGGCTGGAATTCAACAAAAGAGCTAGGGATAATTTACTATGGCAATGTTGTATGTAGCAAGAAATCGTAGACGAACTGTTTTGCGTAGCATGGCAATTTTTACATTTTTTTTAGTGACATTAACAGGCTGTAGTAAAGCGCCCGTGAGCTTAACCTCGGCACAGTTTTTAGAGAGCTTGGATCGAGGGTCGGGTAATTTTGATCGGGTGTTAAAAATCTGTTTTTCAGAGCCTTTGAAGGATACCTATTATCATAAGGTGGCGATTGTCACCAAAGAGAATGTTAAAATTTTGGGTGGTGGTTTTTTAAAGCCGCTGGCGTCTGATCCAACCAGTAAGTGCCATTTACGAAATGTGTATTCGTATATCAATAAAGACTCGCCGGTTGAAGCGCGTCAGTTGATTAAAGATTACGTGGTTGGGGGTAATGTGAGTCAAGTGTTGATACAGGTTTATAACGACAAGCCAAAAGGCAAAGAGTTACCCATTGCAGAGAAACTATTCCGAAATTTATAAGATGATTTTGGGGTGTTAATTTATCAAAGCCTGGTTTTTTAAACTGGGCTTTTTTTATGGATGTTTAAAGTGACAGAATTTCAAACCGCAGACATGATCGCTTTACATTATGCTTGGGGCAAGCCAACCATCTCAGGGCTGTATAAAGTATTGCCTGAAGATTTTATTGTGGAAGAGCAGATTGCATTTGAGTTAAGTGGCGAAGGGGAGCATCTTTGGTGTTGGGTTGAGAAAAAATCGGAAAATACCGACTGGGTGTTGCAACAACTGGCGAAGTGGGCAGGTGTGTCACCTGCTAAAGTGAATGTCGCGGGGCAGAAAGATCGTCATGCCGTGACGCGACAGTGGTTTAGTATTCACCTGCCAAAGCGTAATAACCCCAGTATTGAGACCTTTAATGTTAATAATGTCACCATTTTAAACACGGTTCGTCACCAACGAAAACTGCAAAAAGGGGGCTTGTCGGGTAATCGATTTACTTTAACGATTCGTGACCTTCAGGGTGAAGAGGGGGGGCAAGGTGAATTGAGCTTGCTCAAGAGAGGGTGCCCTGGGGTAGAAAATTTAATTGAAATATTGCAAGACCGTTTACAAACGATTCAAACAGCAGGTGTGCCCAATTATTTTGGAGAACAACGCTTTGGTTTACATGGGCGCAATATTAAGCAGGGCGTTAAATTATTAGCGGGTGAGCTCCCCAAGGTTAAGCGTAATCAAAAAAGTTTGTACCTCTCCTCAATTCGTTCTTGGATGTTTAATGTGCTGTTGAGCGAGCGGATTGAAGCGGGAAGCTGGAACCAACTGCTTTTGGGCGATATATTGCAGTTAGAAGGCTCGAACAAATGGTTTGTTGAGGATGGTTCAGAGGATTTGTCGGCACGTGTCGCGAGTGGCGATTTGCACCCAACTGGGGCTTTGTACGGCCGTGGTGTGTTGCCAACACAAGCACTGGCGTTGACGGTAGAGCAACAAATAGCCGACGGTTTTTCAAGCTGGATTACAGGGTTGGATGAGTATGGCGTTGAACAAGCGCGTCGTGCGTTACGGGTCATGCCACAGGCGTTCACATGGCAGTGGTTGAGTGCGTCAAGTACCACCTCAGAACAGGGTGAAGCCTTGGCTCAGGCGTTTAAACCCTTTGAAGAGCGTTCGTTGCGGTGGCAAGAGAATCCTGTATTAGAACTGTCGTTTACGTTACGTGCAGGCAGTTATGCCACGATGGTGATGAGAGAGCTTTTATTAGGAGAGGATTATCAACTTAAATTAAAAGCATTGAAATAAAAAAAAACCGCCAGATGGCGGTTTTTTTAGAACGATGGTTTGGTATTAAAAATCTGTCCACTCATCATCCGAGCCTGCACTCGGTTGTGCGGGGGCAGGGGTTTGTAGTGCCGCAGGTTTAGGCGCTGTTTTAACATAGGTTTTTATGGGGTTAGCTTGCGTAACCGCCATGGTTTTTTTAGCTGATGTTTTTGCTACACTAGCCGGGTTTCTTGTGGGGGTACTTATTGCTGGAGCTGGTCCTGAGCCAGTAACTTCTTGTTCTAGTTGGGTGATGAGTTCAATCACCTCGTTGGATTGTTCAATCAATTTTTCAATGGCTTCATTGGCTTCATCGATTTTATTGTCGTGTTTTAGATCGACGATTTGACCAATTTGTGCATGGAGTTCATTGTGAATATTGATCAGCTTTTGAAAGGTGCTTGAGCTGGCGAATTGCTGCCCTTCGCTATTTATCCATTTGCCCAGCGCACAAAGTGTTGGGTCTTTTGCAGAGGTTGGATCAAAGTCAATGTCAATGTCATTAACATAAGCACGCGCCTTGACTCGCCACTGTTTATGACCGCGTCGTGCACTTTCAAAATCAAAGTCATCATGATTTTGAAGATTTATGTTATTCGATTCATTAATGGTGAATTTTGCTACATTTCGTTGCATGTGCTTGGAGATCTCTCCCAGCTCTTCTGAGGTGGCCGCCGTCTCCTCGACTAGTGCAGCATTTTGTTGTACCGCCGTATCAATGTTGGTGATGGAGGAGTTGACTAGGCTCACCCCTTCACTTTGTTCATTACTGGAGGCAGCAATCTCTTCAATGATCTGGTTTACATTAGAGATGGACTCGACAATATCATTTAAGACATCACCAGAGCCTTTCACATGAACCGTACCTTCGGAGACTTTTTTAACGGTATCTTCAATTAGGTTACGAATATCTTTAGCGGCCTCAGAGGATTTTCCGGCTAAATTACGAACCTCGCCTGCCACAACTGCAAAACCACGACCATGTTCACCCGCACGTGCCGCTTCTACCGCTGCGTTGAGAGCTAATAGGTTGGTTTGGAAGGCGATGCTGTCAATTAAGCCGATAATGTCATTAATTTTTTGACTCGACGCATTGATCTGCTCCATCGCATCAATGGCACGGTGCATGACCTCAACCCCTGAGCTGGCTTGTTGTGCGGTGGTTTGCGTGACTTTCGACGCTTCTCGAGAGTTATCGGCATTTTGTTTCACTGCGGCGGTCATCTGCTCCATGCTGGAGGCGGTCTCTTCTAGTGAGGCCGCTTGATCTTGAGTTCGACTATTGAGGTCAATACTGCCTTGATAAATTTGCTCCGCTCCGCCGTTGACAGCATTGGTCGCCGCTTTGGTTTGTGAAATCATTGAGTTTAAACTGTCTACCGCGACATTTAAACTGTCTTGCAGTACGGCAAACAGCCCAGAGTAGTGCCCTTCAATGTGACTGGTCAAGTTCCCTTCTGAGAGAGAGATGGCAACTTTAACGGTCTCATTAATGGGTTTTTCAATGGCGATAAGCAGGTCATTGATCGATTGGCTGAGCTCTTTTGCGACACCGTCAACACGGCTTAAGTCAATACGAGCATCGAGTTTACCTCGTTTAGCGGATTGAATGGTGCTATTCACCTCTTGCAGTAACTGCACCTCAGCGGTTTTATCTCGCCACTCTGCAATGGTAGCGGTACGAATGCCTGCGCGGTTAAAGACAGGAATCGCATAGATCTCTAAATGGGTGTCACCGAGCGTAATTTTTCCTAGATAGGGTTCCGTTAGGTTCTCAAGAATTGTTCGCTGATGCGAGGGCGTTTTGTGAAATACATCAATATTTTTCCCAATTAAGGTGGAGGCATTAAAGTTAGGTAAGACGGCTTGAAGAATCTGTTCTTTGTCTTTTAAGAAGGCAACCATACCATGGTTCATATAGTTGATATTAAGGTTCGCATTGGTAATCATGATATTGCTTGACACTTGGTCCATCGCCGTTTGTAGGAGGTGTGCTTGGTCAAGTTGGTAAGCGGACTCCTCTATTTGTTCGCGTGCCGCTAAGTAGACCGAGCGAATTGCGGTTTTACGTTGTCCAAGAGGGGTTGAGGGGTCAAACCACTCATTGCTTAAGTGCTCCCGAGATGCGATGGTTTTGAGATCTTTTTGAGTGAGTGCATGCGATTTATTGAGGTATAGACCGTATAAAAAAGGAGGAACAAGCCCAGCAAAAAGGATTGCTAACATGGTTGGGATGCTGTAACCATCAATAATGGCATAGGTTAACATTGGAACCAGATAGATTAAAAATACCAGCAGGGGGAGTTGGTATTGCGGCGAAAGCCGAGCTAAAACATTAAGTTTGCGCCAGTTAGGACCATAAAAAATACGCCCAGATTGAATTTTCGCCTTGCCCGCTTTAATGTCTTGATAGGCTTTGATCGCGGCTTGTTTTTCAGCTTCCGTTGCAGGGGTACGGATCGACATATAGCCACTAACTTTACCGTTGGTGTAGATGGGGGTCGCGTTGGCTCTTACCCAGTAAAAACCGCCATTTGCACGGCGATTTTTGACAATTTGTGACCAAGTGTTACCAGCTTTAAGGGTGGCCCATAGATCGGCAAAAACGGCTTCAGGTACATCGGGGTGGCGAATAATATTATGCGGTTGACCAATCAGCTGATCTCGGCTAAAGCCACTGGCGGCTTCAAAGGCATCATTGCACTCAATAATATTTCCAGTCAAGTCTGTTTTAGAGACTAAGGTTAGTCCGTCTGGAACAATGTACTCTTCATTCGTAATGGGCTGATTATTGCGCATGCCTTAAACTCCTAACTGAATGTAAATGGTTATTGCCATTCTATGGTAAAGCTAGGTTGGATTCTAGTGTAAAAGTAATAAACCTTTTGATTTGTCTATACAATGAGTAGATACACCTAGGTAGCTTGGTGCGAAAGGAGGGGCTTAATCTCTTAGGCGGGTAAAAATACTAAGTATTGTGTGTAAGTTTCATTGATATTTAAAACGTGCTCAGGTAGAGTGAGTGGTTTGATTGTTTTTATTATTTTAGGCGATTACTTTGGGTAAAAATACGCTCTCATTCGGTACCCCTTTTTCACAAACCTCAACCTTAAAACGTGGTCTCTCTTTTGGGGTTTTCACTCTGGTGTTCTGGTTGTTCATGGTAGGGCTTACGGTGTTTGTCTACTTCTTTTCAGACTACTTGATTAAACAGCACTATGAAAGAGTTAAAGCCGGTGTGACGATTTCAGCAAAAGGACTTGCGAATGTCATTGATGAACGGATTGATCAACAGCGTTTAATGGTAAAAGCGCTGGCGATTCATAATGAAGAGCAAATTTATGAACTCGCAGCAGGTGGCGGCTATCCATTTGATCTTTTTAAGTTATCAGAGCACATTAAGGATCTTTTGCCCAATGCAACGCAGTTTGCGATTTTAGATGGGCAGGGAAATTTGGTGGCTGGCAGTGAGCGATTACATATTGGGGGTAGTTGTCACACAGATATACAACATAGTATGCATTCCTTCCCTAGTGAGGTCTCTTTTTTAGGGCCTCATAGCTCGCCTGATGGCACAATTCATTATGACGTGGCTTATCCGCTGAAAAATAACGCTGGAGACTTTGAACAGCGTGCGGTACTTTTTTTAAGTTTTAATTTTAATGATCTTCATGAGAAAATTGTTCACTTTAATACCGATACTTTTGAATTTGTTTTAGTGAAGTCAGAAAAGAACCCTATGGTCATCGTGTCAGATAAAGGTATTGCTGTCAGTGAATACGGAAGCAAGCTGGAGCCATCGGTTTTGGAGAGTGCTTTGGTTCAAACCCCTGTTTTAAGTGGTCAGTGGCTATTACTTGGGCTGCCAAAGCCTGGTGTATTTGCAAATTATGTTCAGCGTGTTTGTTGGACAGCCTCTCTCTTTTTAGGCGCCTTTTTTATTTTTATGGTCTTGCTTTTACAGTATCTTCGTAAAATTGAGCGGGCACGGCAGCGACTTGAGAGTAATTCGGTTCAGGATGCGCTGTTTAATACGGGGCCAACCGTCCTGTTTCAGAAAAAAGCCGATAGTAATATGGCGGTGGAGTATGTCTCGCCAAATGTACATGCTCTGCTGGGCTGTAGTGTACAAGAGGTGTTAAACAAAGGCTCTTTTGTGGAATTGATTATGCTGGAAGATGTGGCCACCGTGCGAATGGCGGTGTTAAATGCCTGTACACACCATGAGCAGGAGGTCAGTTTAGAGTACCGTGTTAAGTATGCTCAGTATCAAGGCTATCACTGGGTGTATGACCTAACGCGTATTGTGTATGACGCACAGGGAAAAGCCTCCCATCTACAAAGTTATGTCACCTCCATTCATGCACAAAAAATGGCAGAGCAGCGCGCCAGTCATCTGATCGAAAGTGCGCCTGATGCGTTGGCGGTAACAGATCGCTATGGTATCGTTCTAAGGGTGAATCAGGCATTTGAAAAAATGTTTGGTTATGAGCGTGAAGATTTGGTTGGGCTCTCTTTAGATTTGTGCATTTATGAGAACACGCAAGACGATTGGCACCAACGCATTAAGCAACTGTTGGATGATGAAGGGCTGGATTCGGTATTATTGGGTACCGATGCAACAATCTCTGCGATTACACGAGAAGGAAAAACCTTTACGGTTGAGGTGGGTTTTAGTCGAGTGAATACGTTGGACGATATTCAGTTGGTGCACACCATTCGCGATGTCTCGATACAAGTTCAAGCGCAACATCAAATGCAGGTCGCAAAGGAGCGTGCGGAAGCCTTGGCAAAAGCTCGAAGTCGCTTTGTTGCCACCATGAGCCATGAAATTAGAACCCCATTAAACGGGGTGCTGGGGATGTCTAACTTATTAAAAAACACATCATTAAGTTCACAGCAATCAATGTATTTGGATGCGATTGAGCAGAGTGGTCAAGCATTGTTAAAGGTCGTCAATAATATTTTAGACTTTGCCAAGTTAGATGAAGGGGGGGTGAATTTAGAGGCGAAAGCGTTTGATTTGAATGCAGTGGTTCGAGATGCCTTACAAATTCTGAATTTGCAAGCGATTGAAAGTGAGGTGGAGGTCTCTTTTGAAAGTCGTTTGCCCAGCCAACTTCAGTTGATTGGCGATGCAGGGCGTGTTCAGCAGGTCTTGTTGAACTTATTAAGCAATGCCATTAAATTTTCACCACAAGGTCGAGTGGAGGTGATAGTTACCCTTCGAGCGGTTGAGCAATCTCCTTCAGGAGTGGTGAGGGTATTGGTTGAAATAAAAGATACCGGTATCGGTATTTCAGAAGACTCACTGGAACAACTGTTCGATTCTTTTACTCAAGCAGATGACTCTACGACACGTAAATTTGGTGGCACAGGGTTGGGTTTGACGATCTCAAAACAGTTGGTGGAACTTATGGGGGGTACAATTGGGGTGGTCTCCGAAGAGAACGTCGGAAGTCTTTTTTGGGTTGAGATACCCTTTCAAACGGCTTTAGCTCAGCGATGTTTAGAGAATCTTGAAGTGCATGAAAAAAATGAACCTGTCCGGCTACCGGACTTATTGAAAGAGACTAAAAAAACAGAGGGGTCTACACCAGTTTTAGAGAGGCAAGCGTCTCCCATTTTAGCTGGAAAAACCATCTTGTTAATTGAAGATAATGAGACAAATCAGGAGATTGTGTTAGCGTTTGTGCAGCGTTTAGGTGCACGAGTTGATATTGCTAAGAATGGACTGGAGGGGTTGTCTTTTTGGCGCATGGGGGCTAAACAATATGATCTGATTTTAATGGATTGTCAGATGCCGGTTATGGATGGCTATGAGGCGACGATTTTGATTCGTAAAGAGGAGATGTTATCACAAACAACGGATGCTATTCCAATTGTCGCTTTAACCGCAAATGCTATGCCAGAAGACCGAGCGCGCTGTTTTTCGGTTGGCATGAACGATTACATTACTAAGCCGATAGATATTGAGCTGTTTAATCAAACCTTGATTAAGTGGATTATTTCAGCCTAGAAGGGTGTTTTTTTTTAAATGAATTGTTTTAAAAAAATTCCCCCCCCCTGTTTCTCCAGCCTGTCAGTGGTGATTTTAGCGGGCGGGCAGGGTAAGCGCATGGGAGCTCGTCAAAAAGCGTTGCTTCCTTATCAAGGAAAGCCACTGTTAAGTTGGGTGATTCAGGGACTCGCAGAGAAACAACTTCCGGTTTTATTGAATGTTAATTCGCAGGACTCTGCTTATCAATCGTATGATTTACCGCAGTTTTCAGACCAGTATCAAGGATTTTTAGGACCGCTTGCGGGAATGCAGGCCGCTTGGGACAATGTTGCATCGGATTGGATTGTCTTTGTTCCCTGTGATAACCCAAGTTTACCGAACCATTTAATTGAACGACTATTGCAAAGCTATTTCATACATCCTGCGCCATTGGTGGCGGTTCATGATGGAAAAAGAGTACAGCCACTATACTTATTAATGCATCGTAGCATGAAGCCTGCATTAGAGAGGGCACTTGAGCAGTCCCATCTAAGTGTTTCACGCTGGATTCAGGAGAACTCGCATGTGCTGGCGGATTTTTCAGATCAACCACAATTTTTTCAAAATATAAACACGATAAACACGCTTGAATCGTCTTAACTGAATGCTTGCGTGATCGCTCAAGCGACTCAAAAATCCCGCCTTTCCATGTGATTTGAGTATAAAATAGCCCCCTTCCTAATTTAATAAAAAACGAATCACTATGAGCAATGCACAGCTAATCCTAATTGATAAACGTAATCAACCTTTAAAAGAGTATCTTGTTGCGGTCGCCGCTTCGGATGGCCTGAATATTCGTGGGGTTGAAATCATGGCTTCACCGGCCAAAGGAGAACGGTCATTGCTCAATGCCAATGTGGTGATTCCGCCTTTAGAAGCCTTTGATTTTGACGTTAAAAAAATAGCCGATTCGTTGCTTGAACAATTAATGGTTGGCGAAGAGGCGGTACCAGTACAAACGTTTATTGAAAAGTGCTCAGAAGAGGAAGCTGTTCGTACGGCTCTGACTAAGTCGCTTCCTAAACTGCGTAAAAAAATAGAAGCGTTATTGAAAGAGTTTTGCCAGTCGGATGTGATCGGTTTGATTCAAGAGCGCCGTAATGATGCGTTGTATAAGTTAAAGCAACACGATTCGGAATTGAAGGGCAAAAAGGTTGTCTGTATTGATATTGAAGCCACCAATGTCTCAACGCACCCTGAAGCAGATATCATTCAAATCTCCGCCTGTGACCTTGAAGGCAATGAACTGTTTAACCAGTTAATTAACCCCGGTTACGACATTCCAGAGAATGAAAAACACAATATCACCACCGAAATGGTCGAAGGCCAGCCGTTATTGGCCGAAGCGTGGGATGATATTCATGCGGTCTTAAAAGAGGCCGACGTGGTGTTAGCGTATAGTACGGAAAGTGACTACATGTACCTTGAAAAAAGTGCAGAAAAAAAACTGCTCCCCTTTGAATTGGATTACAACCACTGGTTGGATGTGGCAGAGTTGAGTAAAGATTTACACGGTGCACTGCGTTGGCACAGTGAAAAAATGTACTGGTTCTATAAGACGCCTAAATTGACCATGGCGTATGAAAAGGTATTGGGCAAAGAGTTTCCAGGCGATGCGCATGATGCCTTGGCCGATGCACGTGCCACCGCAGAGTTGTTTAATGCGATGTTAGAAAAAGGTCGTAAGTCACAAGTACAGCAAAAGAAGGTGGTGAAAGCCAAAGAAGTGATTACCAATAATCCTTTTGCCGCAGCATTTGCGAACGCCAAGCGTAAGTAGGGGAGAAAAATTATGTGTGAAAAAAATTTCCCCCCCTCTTTTAAGCAACTTGAGAAAGCCAGTCAGGGTGACTGTTTTGATTGGGAGGCGCTTAAATCTCAGGTTAAGTTTGATGCAAACGGTTTAATTCCCGCCATCGCTCAGCAATTTGACAGTAAAGAAGTGCTCATGATGGCATGGATGAACTTACAATCGCTAGAAGAGACGCTCGCCACAGGGCGTGTCTGTTACTGGTCGCGTTCACGACAAAACTACTGGCGCAAGGGCGAAGAGTCTGGGCAAGTGCAGTTACTAAAATCCTTAGCGTTTGATTGCGATGGCGATACGATTTTACTGAGTGTCGATCAAACAGGCCCCGCGTGTCATACCGGCAGAAGGAGTTGCTTTTACAGTCAAGTGGCAGGTAAGCAAGTTGAAATTACCAGTGCACCCTTGATTGATCCTGAAACACTGTATAAAAAATAACGACAAAATTTCTTCCCTCCCTGCCAAGGGTAGGAGTTAAAGTCTTATATCCAGATTTAAATACGCCAGCAACATAATATCGTTACCCCAACTCTCCCATTGCCAGGGGAGAAGTTTTTAAGCCAGCGCTTCATTCACGATCGCTTTGGCCTCTTCTAAAATCTGCTCTAAATGCGCCGTGTCTTTAAAACTTTCCGCGTAAATCTTATAAATATCTTCGGTGCCCGATGGGCGAGCGGCAAACCAGCCATTCTCAGTGGTAATTTTTAACCCCCCTATGGCGGCGCCATTGCCGGGTGCGTGTGTGAGTTTGGCGGTAATTTTTTCACCGGCAAGGGTATCGGTCTTAACCATTTCGGGTGAGAGGTTGCTTAAAATCGCTTTCTCTTCTCGATTGGCGGGCGCATCAATGCGACGATAAACGGGGTTACCAAATTTTTCGGTCAGTGCGTGATACAGCTCAGCGGGGTCTTTGCCTGTTACGGCCGTTATTTCTGCGGCCAGTAAATTGAGGATGATGCCATCTTTATCGGTGCTCCAAGGTGAGCCGTCAAAACATAAAAAAGACGCACCTGCCGACTCTTCGCCACCAAATCCAAAGGTGCCCGTTTGTAACCCCTCAACAAACCATTTAAAGCCAACGGGTACTTCGATTAAGTTCAGGTTAAGTGCATTGGCGACACGGTCAATCATCGCACTGGAGACAAGCGTTTTTCCAACAGCGGCATTTTTTGGCCAGTTAGGGCGGTGGGTAAATAGGTATTGAATCACCACCGCTAAATAGTGGTTGGGATTCATCAGTCCAGCGGACTTGGTGACAATACCATGTCGATCGACATCGGGGTCATTGGCAAAGGCTAAATCGTAACGCTCTTTTAGCTCAATTAGCCCCGCCATAGCATAAGAGGAGGAGCAATCCATACGGATTTTTCCATCTTTATCAACATGCATAAACGAGAAGGTCGGATCAACTTGTGGATTCACAATCTCTAAATTTAAACCATAATAATCAGCAATGGGTTGCCAAAAATCAATGGCCGCGCCACCCATTGGATCGACCGCTAAGGAGAGTCCAGCTCCTTTAATCGCCTGCATGTTGACCACTTTATCAAGGCTTTCGACATAGGGGGTGATAAGATCGGTTGGGGTCACAAATTCCGAAGCGAGTGCATCGGTTAAAGGGAGTCGTTTTACCGCAAGCAGACCTTTTTGAATAATAACATTGGCACGGTCTTGAATCCAAGACGTCGCCTCGGTATCCGCTGGACCACCATTAGGGGTGTTGTATTTAAAGCCACCATCTTTGGGAGGGTTATGCGAGGGCGTAATCACAATGCCATCGGCCAGCCCTGCGGATTTCCCTTGGTTATGGCGTAATATGGCATTGGAAATAACCGGGGTAGGCGTGTATCGTCCGTTGGATTGAATAATCGTGCCTATCTGGTTGGCCGCAAACACTTCAATCGCCGTGGCATGTGCGGCTTCCGATAAAGCGTGAGTGTCCATGCCAATGTAGATGGGGCCATTGGTGTTTTGTAAATAACGATACTCAACAATCGCTTGGCAGATGGCGGCGATATGGTCTTCATTAAAGGTGCAAAGCGTTGAGCAACCACGATGCCCCGAGGTACCAAAGCTCACCGCTTGGCTGATTTGTTGCGCATCGGGTTTTAACACATAATAATCCGTCATTAATTTTGGAATATTTTCTAATAGATGATAGGGGGCTTTTTTACCCGCAAAGGATGTATGTGTCATAATAGGTCTCATTGTCAAAAGTTTGCACAGATCATAGCTTGTCATGACGTGAAAAGCGAAAAAAAAGTTGCGATCACACCATGGAATGATGAATGGGTATTTGAGAGTAGTATGTATGAATTTTAATGCATTTCTCTTGAATTCGTCTGCTTTAACCCTTATCTATTAGAGTATTATTGATGTGTATTAAGATTATAGAGAGAGAATTAGATTAATGAGCCAAGATTATTATGCGAGTTTAGGAGTTTCACGCTCCGCAAGCGATGCGGAAATAAAAAAAGCCTACCGTAAAATGGCGGCTAAATATCACCCAGATAAACCAACGGGGGATGAGACTAAGTTTAAAGAGATTAGTGAGGCCTATGAGACCTTAAGCGATCCAGAAAAGCGCAAACTGTATGACCAGTTTGGTGCCGATTACGAACAACGCCAAGCAGGTGGTTTTGGTGGTTATCAACAGCATCATGCTGGTGGGTTTGGCGGCGGAGAGGATTACAGCGATATTTTTAGCTCTATGTTTGGCGGCGGAGGTTTCGCGGGTGGACAAGGTAGTCAAGGAGGCTTTGGTCAGCAGCAAGCTCGCCCTCAAAAAGGTGAAGATCAAACCGTTGCTGTTATGGTTACCTTAGAAGAAGCGATTGAAGGTACGGAAAGAATTATTAATGTGCAAACGGGCAATGCACGTTCGAGCGCTTCTTCGTACGATACCCAGCCAATCAAAGTGCGAATTCCTGCCGGGATTACCCAGGGCAAAAAAATTCGTGTGAAAGGTAAAGGGTATAGTGGCTTTAATGGCGGGCCAAATGGCGATGTCATTATTGAAATCAATCTGCAAAAACATCCGTTGTTTCGAGTGGAAGGCAATGATGTTTATTTGGATCTTCCGGTGACCCCATGGGAAGCCGCGCTGGGTGCAAAGGTAGAAGTCCCAACGCTTAAAGGTAAGGTTAAGATGAACATTGCCGCAGGGACACAATCGGGTGGTAAATTGCGAATCAAAGGACGAGGTTTAGGCCAAACACCGGGGCATCAGTATGTGATTGTACAAATTCATACCCCGCCCGCTAAAACAGATGAGCAAAAAGCCTTCTATCAACAGATGGAAGAAAAAATGCCTTTTAATCCAAGGGCGCATTTTTAGAAAGTCGTAAATAAAAGGGAGCAAGTTGCTCCCTTTTTTATAGTCAAATTAAATTTGGGGTCAGAGTAAGGTTAGCAGACTGCTTGGAAGGGTATCAAAGGGTTTTTACTCTGACCCCAGTATTTGAATGTATGATGAATAGTCTCTACTTTATGGTAAAGTATGCGGTAACAATGATTAAGGAAGATAGAATATGAAACGTAGAGATTTTATTGGTGCCATTGCAGGGGCAACCGCAGCGACCGCGTTAACCGCGTGTGGAACGGAGAGTGGTTCGATGAACAGTGGGGGCGATTGTACGCCTGCGAAACCAATTAAATGGAAGATGGTGACCACTTGGCCTAAAAACTTTCCGGGTTTAGGCACGGGCGCGAATAATATTGCCAAGCTAATTACCGATATGTCAGGCGGTCGTATTGAAGTTAAGGTGTATGGCGCAGGTGAGTTAGTCGGTGCGTTTGAAGTGTTTGATGCTGTCTCACGTGGTAATGCACAGTTGGGTCATGCGGGGGCGTATTACTGGAAAGGTAAAATTCCAGCGGCCGCTTTTTTCTCTGCGGTGCCTTTTGGTTTGACCGCGAATGAGATGAATGCGTGGTTATATTATGGCGGCGGTTTAGAGCTGTGGGAAGAGGCGTATAAACCGTTTGGTTTGATTCCTAACCCCGGTGGAAATTCAGGTACTCAAATGGGTGGCTGGTTTAATAAAGAGATTAACAGCCTAGACGATTTAAAAGGGTTGAAGATGCGCATTCCTGGGTTAGGAGGCGAGGTATTGAGCCGAGCGGGTGGTATTCCTGTCACACTTCCCGGGGGCGAACTTTTTCCAGCGTTACAGTCGGGCGCATTAGATGCGACCGAATGGGTAGGCCCTTACAATGATTTGGCCTTTGGGTTTTATAAAACCGCTAAATACTACTACACCCCCGGTTGGCATGAGCCCGGTACCGCGATGGAGTGTATGATTAATGAAGAAGCGTTTAACGAACTGCCTGCCGATTTACAAAGCATTGTGCGCAATGCTATTAAAGTCGCCAATGCCGATATGTTGGCGGAATATACTGCACGTAACCAGCAAGCACTGCACACGCTGTTAACCGAACATAATGTGCAGCTGCGCCACTTCCCAGATTCGGTACTGAAAGCGTTAAAAGAAATTTCAGCCGAAGTGGTGGAAGAGGAAGCTAAGCGTGATGCGCTCTCCACTAAAGTTTGGGCATCGCAAAAAGCATTTAAAGAGCAGGTGATGCAGTGGACGGAAGTGTCCGAACAAGCCTATTTAAGAGCGCGTTCTTTGTAAATAAATCAGAATACATCGGAGGTTATACCCCATGAAAATCGTATCCTATAGCTGTAAACCGTATGATAAATGTGCGTTGAGTGAAGTGTTTGATGCGTCATGGACGTGTACCTATTTAGATGTGCCACTGAATTTAGATTCCATTGGCTGTGCTCAGGGTGCTGAGATAGTCACTGCTTTTGTCAATGATCGTTTGGATGCTGAGGTGCTAACTCAGTTGGCCAGCGGAGGCACGAAACTGTTGGCATTACGGTGTGCGGGCTTTAATCATGTAGATTTGGTGTGTGCAAAATCACTTGATATTGCGGTGGTTCGTGTTCCCGCCTATTCGCCTTATGCCGTTGCAGAACATACCATTGGACTGATGTTGGCACTCAACCGCAAGTTGTATCGTGCCTATAATCGTATTCGAGAGGGCAACTTTTCACTTAACGGCATGTTAGGGTTTGATATGCACGGCAAAACCGTTGGTATTGTGGGTGCAGGACGCATTGGTCGACTGGTTGGCTCCATGTTAAAGGCGTTTGGTTGTCGAGTCTTAGTGTACGATCCTTACGAAAGTGAGGTGTGCCAAGCACTAGGCTTTGAACAAGTTGCGTTAGAATCTATTTGGCAAGCGGCAGATATTATCAGTTTACACTGCCCGCTTACCGAAGAGACCAAGTGCTTGATTAATGGGCGCAGTATCGCTCAAATGAAAAAAGGGGTGATGCTGATTAACACTGGGCGAGGTGATTTGATTTCAACCCCTGATGTCATTAACGCCCTTAAGTCCAAACAGATTGGGTATTTAGGGTTAGACGTCTATGAAAAAGAGGGGGCACTCTTCTTTGAAGATCACTCCGATGAGATTATTTTAGACGATGTATTCGAGCGACTGCTCACCTTTCCGAATGTTTTAGTCACTGGGCATCAAGCCTACTTCACTCAAGAAGCCTTATCGCATATTGCAGAAACAACCCGAGATAATATCCGAGCTTACCAGCAAAATGAACCGCTATTAAATAGCTTGTAATAGGGGGGGGAGAAAAACTGGGGTCAGAGTAAGATAAGGCCATGCTTTTCTAACAGAACAAGCATGGCTTTATCTTACTCTGACCCCTTGTTTTTTTTACTCCGTTGTTTCATCAGGGCGACACTGTTTTTGACTGGCTTTGGCAAACATCGCTTGATGGTTCTTTTGGCGATAGCTACGATCAACATACTGCTCGGGTTGTTCTGGAATGAGGTAGATGTATTGGCCACGGGTTAAATCTTCATCGCTGTAGCTGGGATTTTGGTTGTCTTCAACGGTAACGGGGGCGATGACGGCAATCTTTAGATCTGGCGCTCGGGCTTT
>Ga0256839_1000900_pt1 | contig 37643 bp, 31 predicted proteins | sample 354166metaG_FD_185968 | JGI IMG/M metagenome (GOLD analysis project Ga0256839, IMG submission 185968) | Hydrothermal vent microbial communities from Mid Atlantic Ridge, Atlantic Ocean - 354-166 | ecosystem: Environmental > Aquatic > Marine > Hydrothermal vents | place: Atlantic Ocean: Mid...
CTCAATATATTAAGTTTTTTGGACGAAAAGAAAATATAGCAGACTATTTATCGCATGCAGATGCATTTTGTTTAACGTCACATTATGAAGGTTTGGGTTTAGTAGCGTTGGAAGCTTTTTCCATGGGGTTACCTGTGCTTTCAACACCATCTGGAGGACCTGAAGATATTATTGTTCCTGGTGTAAATGGGTATATTTCAGAACAAATAAATGTAGAAAGCTATATGAAAATATTACATACTTTTATAGAAAAGCCTTTAAGAAATAGAGCAAATATTATTAAGTTATATGAAGATAAATATACTATGGATGTTTGTGCATTACAATATTTGGATCTTTATGAAACGAAACAATAAAAAAATGAGACAACTTTAAATGAATATACCTATAGATAAGACAAATTCTTTCATTAATCTCAATATTACATCTATTGTAATGTTATGGATATCTTTATTTATATTAACACTGATTGCAATATCAGGTAGTTTAACACCAATCATTCTATATATATTTATGAGCATATTAGCCATTGTCCTGATTGTCCTGATATCTGACAAAAATGAAATATCAATCAAAGTAAAATTATTTATTTTTTTCTTTTCTGTATATCTAGCCTATACATTAATTAATTATTATATATTATTGAGTTTGTATCCTTATGAGATACCTTTGAATTATATTGATGAAAACACTTTTTATGAGTATTCCAATTTAGGGTTACCATATATTATAGGAAAAAAACATTTTTTTGATCTTTTTACTTTAGCCTCTTATCCCTTACATGAGCAACCATTGTTTGTGATGTTTATTTCATCTATAGCATATTTGTCTACAATTGTTGATGGCAATAATACACTTATAGCTCAAAAAATCCTTTCTCCTTTTTTAGGCGGGTTATTTTCTGTAGTGTTATATTCTACATTAAAGTATCAATTCAAAGAGACTTCCTTTTCATTAAATGCGACCATTGCATTTGGTTTGTTTTCAGCTATATTTATGTATTCAACACCGATCATGAGAGATATTGATGTAGCATTGGCATATATGATTTTTATATGCCTTTTTTTACAAAAAAATAGTGTTATTAATTTCATTTTACTGTTAGTTGTTGCTTTTATCACATACTATTTAAGAATGGAATCAGGTATGGTTTTATTTGCATTAGTACTTTTATATAGTCATTTTCATGTTAAAACGATACATTCTAAAGCAATAAAATTTATATTTTATATTTTGGTAGTAGTATTTTCTTCTTTTTTGATTTTACTCATGGCCAATAAAATTTTTGGAAGAGTTGTAGGGTTAAATGAAGCAAATACCGCACGAAGCATTGCTGAAGCATCTGCAGAGTCCATTTCTCTTATCTTTAACAAACTACCTTTCCCTTTGAGTTATATTGCTAAAGTACTTTTTGGTCAAATGCAGCCTTTCCCCTTTTTTCTGGCTATAGATAGACTACCAGAAGCTATAAGTGGTGTCTTTTGGCCTTTTATTTTTATTATGATGTTATATGCCGTGATCAAAAAAGAGATTAGAAAATTGATTGATACAAAAATTATCTATTTATTAATAGTAGCCATAGCCATTTTATTTTTAATGTCATCAGAACCTATGGCACGTAGAATGATGAGTGTTTATCCTATTATCTATATTGTGAGCTTGTATGTATTTTTGATTGTTCCAAACAATAAAATAAAAAGCATATTTTCATATTATATATTTGGTATCATATCACTGAATATTTTTTATTACTTTCTGAAAATTTAAATAGTACGTAAGGGTTATATTTTGAAAAAATTATTATTAATAGGTCCATTATCAAATAAGCATGATGCAACAAATACAGGTGGTGTTACTATACTGTTTGAGTTGTTATTATTAGAATTAAAACAAAAAAGAATTGAATATGATGTGATTGATACATTAAAAGATAATTATCCTAATCCTGCTATAGCTTTTTTTTCTTCTTCTCTTCAGCTAATAAAAAAATTTAAAAATTATGATTATATTTCCTTACAAGCTAGCAATAATAGTTTATTATTTTTAGGCCCACTTGTTGTTTTGTTATCAAAAATACATAAAAAACATATAAGTATGAGAAAGTTTGCTGGAAATTTAGATGACATCTATGAAAAATCTAATTTTTTAAAAAAATTAATTATTAAGTATGTATTGAAAAATATGGATATAAATTTTTTTGAAACAAAATATTTAATTAAATATTTTTATCAAATGAACGATAAAATCTATTGGTTTCCTAATGTTAGACAGCAATTAGTAGTTCCTCAAATACCTCGTACATTTAATAAACGTTTTGTTTATATAGGCACAATTAATCAAGAAAAAGGAATAGATGAAATTATTTTTATTGCAAAAAAACTAACCAGTGATTATACGTTAGATATATACGGACCAATACGTGAGAGCAGGTATTCTAAAAAAATATTTTCTGATCAAAATGTGAATTATAAAGGTCCTTTGGCCCCAGATACTGTGACAAATGTTTTAAATACATATGACGTATTAATCCTACCGTCATATAGAGAAGGTTATCCTGGTGTTATTATTGAGGCTTTTTCATTAGGTATGCCAGTTATTGCTACAAGGCTTAAAGGTATTATGGAGATGATTACTCATAACGTGAATGGCTTATTGATTGATACTAAAGATAGTCATCAACTTTTGAGTGCAATTGAATCCATTAATAATCAATCTTATTTTGATTTATCTACAAATGCTTTAAGTTCCTTTTCAAATTTTAATAGTGAAGAACAAACAAATTTATTTTTGAAAAGGATTGGTATTGGTATTTGATGTATGTTATGTTTTGCGATTATTTCAAACAATTTATTATTTAAAAAGAAAACAAATTAAGTATAGGATATATTATATATTTCGTAATAAATGGCGAAAGCTATACCATTATAAATATCCACTTACTTTACAATCACATGCTGAAGTTATTCACTTGGGTACAACAATAGTCTCAAATGCAATATATAAGAATAATACATTTATTTTTTTAAATTGTAAGTATAAAGTTGATATAAATATAGATTGGGACTATGCTAAACATGGAAAACTTTGGACTTATAACCTTACATACTTTGATTATTTACAGCAAGAGGAAATGACTGAAGATGAAGGAGTATCGTTTATATATGACTTCATGGATCAGATAGAAAAAGTGAGAGATGGTATGATGCCATTTCCCATTTCTTTACGAGGTATGAACTGGATTAAGTTTTTGTCACAGCATCAAATAGAAGATCAAAAAATTGATGATTCTCTTTATGCCCAATATCATAAACTTATGGATAACATCGAATACCATATACTTGGTAATCATCTTTTAGAAAATGGTTTTTCATTACTGTTTGGTGCTTATTATTTTCAAGATGAAAAGTTTTATGATAAAGCAAAAAAAATACTGACAGAAGAACTAGAAGAACAAGTTTTAAAAGATGGTGCGCATTTTGAACTGAGTCCTATGTATCATCAGATTATGCTTTTTAGAGTACTTGACTGCATAAATTTACTTCAAAACAATGACTGGAAAGAGCAAGAGTTACTTGCACTACTCACGCATAAAGCAGAAATAATGCTTGGCTGGTTACATACTATGACGTATGCAAGTGGTGATATCCCATTGTTAAATGACAGTACAAACAATATAGCACCAACTACAGATGACCTTAACAAGTATGCACTAAGGCTAGGCATACAAAAGAGGCTATTAGCACTAAATGACTGTGGTTACAGAAAAGTGAAAAATGAACGTTATGAGTTGGTGATGGATGTAGGTAATATAGGACCAGATTACATACCTGGGCATGCACATAGTGATACTTTTAACTTTGAGTTATATGTTGATGGACAACCATTTATAGTCGATACAGGACTTTCTACCTACGAAACAAATGCTAGACGTACCTTGGAACGCTCTACTGCATCACATAATACTGTAGAGGTAGGTGGCGTAGACCAAAGTGAAGTATGGGGTGGATTTCGGGTTGCTAAACGAGCTAAGATTATTTACTTAGATGAAAATAACAATGAAATCAAAGCCACGCATGATGGATATAAGCGAATAGGTGTATTACATACACGAAAATTTATGACTTTTGATGAAACTATAGTGATAGAAGACTCTATTGAATGTTCAGGAAAACATCAAGGTATTGCCTATATACATTTTTATCCAGGATTACTACCAAAAATTAAAGACAATAAGATTATAATCCTAGATAAGCATATCGTCATTGACAATGCTGAAAGTATAAAGATAGAAGCGTATCATTATGCACCAGAATTTAATAAGCTCATGAGTGCGTATAAAATTAAAATAAATTTTACAGATTATTTAAAAATGGAGATAAAAATTTGAAATTACTTTTTCTATCAGACAACTTTCCACCAGAGAGTAATGCACCAGCAAGTAGAACCTATGAACATTGTAAAGAATGGGTAAAAGAGGGTATTGACGTAACAGTGATTACATGTAATCCAAATTTTCCTTTTGGAAAAACCTATGATGGATACAAAAATAAGTTATATCAAACAGAAGAAATAGATGGTATCAAAGTGATAAGAGTATGGAGTTATATGACGGAGAACAAAGGTGCCATTAAACGTATATTAGATTATACAAGTTATGCGGTTATGGCATTTTTTGCTGGGTTATTTGTGAAGACAGATCTTATTGTTGCCACTTCTCCACAGTTATTTACTGCTCTTGGGGGTTGTGCTTTGGCAAAAGTACGTAGAAAACCATGGATCTTTGAACTTAGAGACCTATGGCCTGAGGGCATTAAAGATACAGGTGCCATAAAAAATAAAAAAATATTAAACTTTTTAACCAAGATGGAAATGTGTCTGTATAGACAGGCAACACATATTGTAGCAGTAACAAATGGGCTAAAAGAAAACCTTTCAAGTCGAGGCATTGATACTGATAAAATAGATGTTGTCACCAATGGAGCAAACTTGGAACTTTTTCAAGCAAAAGAGAAAAATAAAGAAATTCTTAGTTCATTAGGACTGGAAGATAAATTTATTTTTGGATACATTGGAACACATGGGCTTGCGCATGGTTTAGAATTTATTATTGATTGTATAAAAGAAATAAAAGATGAAAAGATACATTTTTTATTTATTGGTACAGGAGCAAAAAAGCAAGCTACCGTTACATTAGCTGAAAAACTAGGTTTAAAAAATGTTACATTTCTTGACCCTGTTTTAAAAAATGAAGTGGTAGAATACATCTCTATCATTGATGTTGCTTTGGTACCATTAACGAAAACAGATATACATGCTTCATTGATACCATCAAAAATTTTTGAATCTGCCTCGATGCGCAAACCCATTTTACTGGGTGTAGAGGGTGAAGCAAAGCAAATTATTGAGACACATAATGCTGGTATGGCATTTGAACCGGAAAACAAAGAAGCATTTCTTACGGGTGTCGATAGATTGGTTCATGATGAAGTGTATTACCATGCATTACAAAATGGTTGTGACACACTAGCGGAGCACTTTAGTAGAAAATCATTGGCATCAAAAATGCTTCAAGTCTTACATGAAATTAGTAAGAAGTGAAGATGATTGACAAAGAGACTATTGAGAAAAAAAGTCAAGAGAGCCAACTTGACAGTAAAGAAAAAATTGTAATAATTTTAAAGTCTATTTTTACGCTAGATTTCCCTAAATCATTGTTTTCATCATTTGCACATTATCTCTTTGAACATGTATTTTGGAAAACACAGATACACCATAAAGGGATCTACCGCATTCACCCTAAAGCCTCAGTTCGTAATGCACACAATATATATCTAGGGTATGATGTTAGAATTACGCTTAACTGTATTATATGGGCAGGTAAACACGCAAGGATTACTCTAGGTGATAATGTACTCATCGGACCTGGAGTACAGTTGCATGCTACCAATCATGGTTATGCATTAGAGAATGGTCCTATGACCTATCAAGATAGAGTAGAAAAAGATATTGTTTTAGGTAATGATGTTTGGATTGGAGGAAATAGTATCATAACAGCCGGTGTAAAATTGGCAGATGGTATTATTGTGGCTGCTGGGTCTACTGTGACAAAATCATTTGAAGAAAAAAACATTATCATTGCTGGTGTTCCTGCAAAGAAAATTGCAGAAAGGAAATAAATGAATATATTAACTTTTGATATAGAAGATTGGTTCCATATCTTAGACAATGAATCAACTAAGTCGGAAAAACAATGGAAAAATTTTGAGAGTAGACTAGAACATAATATGGATAAAATTTTTAAATTGTTAGATGATAATAAGCAGGATGCTACATTCTTTTGCATCGGCTGGGTAGCGCGAAATCATCCTAAAATCATAGAAAAAATTGATGCTCTTGGGTATGAGGTCGCAACACATTCTGACTTACATCAACTGGCTTATGAGTTTGATAGGGAAGGGTTTAAAAATGATTTAGAAATGTCTATAAAATCATTGGAAGATATTATCGGAAAAAAAGTAACTACTTATAGAGCACCAGGATTTTCTGTCAAAGAAGAGAATTTATGGGTTTTTGATGAACTTTTAGAATTTGGCATAGAAAAAGACTGTTCCGTTTTCCCTGCTAAGAGGTCACATGGTGGGCTTGAAAAATTTGGATATGCTCAACCGGCGTATATTAAAAGAGAAAAAGGAAGATTAAAAGAATTTCCTATAAACACGTATAATATTTTTGGAAATAATCTAGTATTTTCTGGTGGAGGGTATTTTAGACTTTTCCCTTACCCTGTACTTAAGTATTTTATGAATCGATCTGATTATGTTATGACATATCTACATCCAAGAGATTTTGACCCCGAACAGCCCATGCTTGAAGGTTTGTCAGCATTTAGACGTTTTAAGTCTTATTATGGTTTAGATACAAGCTTGGAAAAACTTGAAAAGCTTATTCAAGATTTTCATTTTATAAGTTTAAAAGAAGCAGATCAGAGCATCGATTGGTCAAATGCTAAAACGATTAGACTAGATGGTGCAGGTGTATGATATCTACAAATGTAAAGACACTTAAGGGATATTGTGTTCTCAATATAGATAATCACATTATGTATGCAGCCAAGGGCTATAAAATATTTAAAAGTATGGATAATGGGATGTCATGGCAACTTGATGGTGATATAGGTGATTTTAAATATGCTTTAGTAGCCAATACAAGTAGGTTACTTACAAGACTACTAAGAACAGAAATTACTTCACTCTTGATACTTAAAAATGGTACTAGGGTAGCCATAGGAAAAAAAGGTATTTTTGTTGCACCTCAAAATGAAAAAAGGTATAAAAAGACATTTAACATTTTAAGAGGAACCCGCCCTTTAAATATGTGTGAAGATGCTAATGGCTTTCTCTATTTTGGAGAATATCTGAAAAATAAGGTGCGTGATGAAGTCCATATTTATGTATCTAAGGACTTTGGCATAACATGGGATGTTTGTTACACTTTTCCTAAGCATAAAATACGCCATGTACATGGTGTATTTTATGATAAATATGAAGATTTGTTATGGTTTTCTACTGGTGATCTAGATGATGAATGTATAATTGGTAACACAAAGGATGGTTTTAAAACGGTCAGTATTTTTAAAGAAGGTCTACAAAAATATCGAGCTGTTCAATTACTATTTTTTAAAGATTACATTGTATATGGAACAGATACAGAGTACGAACAAAACTATATCTACCGTATAGACAGGAAAGATGGACAAGAACATTGTTTACAAGCCATACAAGGTTCTGTACTTGCTTCTGTGGGTTCAGATGATTATGCTGCAATATCTACTGCAGTAGAACCATCTAAGGTCAATCATGATTTGTTTTCATATGTATGGTTTAGCAGAGATGGCTACCAATGGGAAGAAATATTTAAGGCTAAAAAAGATTTCTTAAGTCCAAAATATTTTCAATATGGTAGATTTAAATTTCCAATTGGAGCTATAAGTAACGAAAAAATATTGTTTTCTGCACATGCCTTAGAAGGGTTAGATAACAGTACAATTACTAAAACCTTCTAATTCATATTTTTACTTAGCCTTTACAGTATTTGGAAGTGTGATTACTTTTGGGTTATTTGTATACTTATCAGTCGTAAATGTATAGTCATTTGTATGACCCGCTGCTTCTCCCGTAGTATACTCATTACTATTGTCCTTATATATACCTCCTGTATTGTTTGTTAAAACTTGATTATCAGGGGAGTTTATACCAATATTATTTGTGACAATCATTCCACTACCATTTGTGGATAAGCGTAAATATGAATTGCGTGCATTTACAATTACATTATCTGTGATACTTATATTATTACTTTCTGTAATCTGAAGTGCATAGTTGGATGTGCTACCACAATCTTGAATAATATTTCTTTTGATTTCACCATCATACATTGACCATTTCGAATTTTGTTTATCTGCTGCAACAATCCCACTAGGAGCATCAAATATAACATTATCATTGAATTTTGTATTACCTATACCATAGTGTATAACGAATGCATGTCCGGGATCACTTAAGTAACTATCTGTAGAGTCTGCTTTACGAAATCCCCAAAAATGATTGTTTGTTATAATCATTGGATTAGATACATTTGTAGAACCTGCTTTTATATCTAGAGCATTTTCAGCATAGGCGTACGAGCCATTTGGGTCATATTTTCCATTTCCATTTGTATATATGTTTGAATCTATATATATGTCATTTCCATCTATAATCGTTCCCTCGGCATTCCCTTCTTGATAATCACCATCAGATTTTTTAGCCAATACAATTTGCATACCGTCATTTGCATTTACTATTTCATTATTAATGATTTTTGTATTTTTAATACTCCAACTATCTGCAGACCACTCAAAAAATGATATAGCTGGATTATCGTAAATTCGACCACTATGTGTCATATTTTGAAATCGACTATTTTGAATAGTATTATCATTTGCATCTGCATTAATTGCAATACTTGTTATGATATTATTAGTAAAAATTCTATTAAAAATATTGTTACTGGAACCAGTCCTTAATCGAAATGCATAAGTTGCTCCATTGTCGATTGAAGAAGCTCTATCAATTATCCAGAAGCTTGCGTTATTAAAATCAAGTGCAAAATTAGCTAGTTGATTTTTATTCAGTTTCCCTGGGTGCGTATCATTTCCATTATTAAGTACAATATACCGTCTTTTTGCATCTGTACCACTTCTTGTTAAGCGTATGTTACCTAGTGCTGTATAGTCGCCAGGTGAAACACAAAAGATACGTTTACTACTATCATTAATCTTACTCCAGTCTGAGTTGTTATTGATAAAGTGCACTTCAGGGTTAGAAGCATCACATGCTGGAAGATTTACTGTTTCCAGGTAGGTACTTGGCGTTGATGGAACAGGAGCAGTGACTCCGGGTTGGGTAGGTGTAGTCGTTTCGAAATTTTCTGCATCCACAAGTCCGTCACGTGTCATGACAAACTCTATCGCCATTAATGCCGTTAGTGGAAGCATAAGTAATAAAATCATTTTTTTCATAGGTATATCCTTTTTTAAATTTAATTTTCAACCACATCACCAGAGACGACTGCAGCAATAGTGTTGTTGTAGCTGGCACCAAATTTATCCTGGTAATCATAGGCAGTAAGCTCAAAGTCCTCACCAGGGATGACTTTGAGTTCAAAGATACCATTTTCATCTGTTGTTAGGTCAGAACTTACCCAGTTTTTACCTATAGCATAGACTCTTACATTACCGATTGGTGCACCCTTTTCATCAATGATACGACCAATGTAAATACCTGGGTCTTCCTCTAAAGGTTTATTTAAAGCCCATGTACCAAGACGAGATATCTCACCTCTATACGTACCATCTTCTTGTAACTGTGCATATCCTTCTTCTATCCATAGTCCCTGATTATAGTCATAATACCACATAGGAATAGTATCCAAGTTTACTGAAGAGGGAACATAATTAAACTTTAGTGTACCTATTTCATCCTTAGCAAACTCTAATGTATTCCCATTACTATCTTCAAGTAAGAGACTAATAAGCCCATAAGACTCAAACTGGACTATGTCTCCATTACTATTGATACCTTTAAACGAACCTGTAAAAAGTGTTTTACCTTCAACGGTTGTAAGATCGAGTATTGTTAATTCTGCAGACATAGTACCATTATATGGATTCCCATTGTTATCTACATATGTGGCATCAACATCAATAGTTTCCCCAAACAACGCTTTATTGCTCTCATGTTCCCAGCTATATTTATGTGTTCGCAGTTTATATTCAAGGTAGTTAGGAGAGAGAGTATTATCTTCTGCTAATCTTTTTATTTTAATCACGGTACTTCCTAGAAGATATCCCTCTTTTTCAAAATTAACAACCACTTCTTTATTGGCTGTAAGATTGCTCAAGATATAGTATCCTTCTGAATCTGTAGTAGTACTCTCATCTCCTATACTTACTTTTACATTTACAAGAGGTTTCCCTGTTGCATTATCAGTGATTTGTCCACTTTGTATGGCTTTGCTTGAAGGGTTTGTGATAGCTATCGTACCTGTTTCTGTGGTGGATGATACTACACTAGTTGTTTCAGTAGTAGATGATACTACACTAGTAGTTCCTACAGTAGATATATTATCACTAGCACCACCTCCTCCACAAGCTGTAAGTAAAAAAATAGCTGTAGTAAGTGCAGTTATATGTTTGATATTCGCTAATAGAGACATGGTATTCACCTTAGTTTAAATTTTTAGGATGTTATATTTAAACTCGTGGAAGCGAAGAGATGTTGGCAAAGCTTTATTTATCCAATTGCAATAAATACTCTCATGAGAGATTCCAAACAAACCAATAGATTTCAATTTGTTTGGGCAACCTGGCTGTCTCCCAAGAGACCCGTGGCTTTCCGTACTCCGCTTCACAACGGGTTTGGCAATAACAGTAATAATATATATGAAAAAGGTTCATTCAAGAAAGAATGTACACCAAATTTACATTTGATGGTAACCCGGCTGTCTCTCAAGGAGACCCGTGGCTTTCCGTCCCTACTTCACAGTAGGTTTGGCCTTATTACATAACAGCAACATTCTAACATAAAAATAATTAAAAAATGTCAAAAATGTCAAAACATCAATTTAAAGCAAAAAATTCTAATCTTTTGCTATGATTAGAAAGATAAGAATCACAATCCCAGCAAAGACTATACTATTATGAAAATATCTCATATTTATACTACTACCTTAAAAGCACCACTTAAAACACCTTTCATTACTTCCTTACGACGTGTAGATACACTTGAAGACTTAGTAGTGATTATTGAATGTGATGATGGGAATATAGGTATAGGAGAAGGTGCACCTACTCCTGTCATTACGGGAGAAACCATGGGGTCAATGATAGCATGTATTGAGTTTGTTAAACCACATATTTTAGGAAAAGAAATAGAAGACTTTGATACTATCATTTCGCTAGTTCACACACTCATAGTAAAAAACACAACTGCAAAGTCTGCCCTTGAAATAGCACTATATGATTTAAAATCAAAGTCGAAAAAACTTCCTTTATATCGTATGTTGGGTGGTAAAAAAACCATATTTTCTACAGATATAACCATCAGTATGGGTGAAATAGACAAAATGATAGCTGACAGCCATGAAGCTGTTGCCTTAGGCTATGATACACTTAAAATAAAAATAGGTGAAAACCCTAAAAAAGATCTTGAACGGGTAGTAGCCATACACCAATCTTTAGATAAAAATATAAAGTTAAGACTAGATGCTAATCAAGGGTGGTCTGCAAAACAAAGCGTTACATTCCTTCATGCATTGGAGAGACAAAATATCATAGCAGAGTTCATAGAACAACCTGTAGCCGCGGATGATATTGATGGTTTAAAACATATTAAAGAAAGAGTACAAACACCTGTGCTTGCTGATGAAAGTATTTTTTCGCTAAAAGATGCCCGTAGACTCCTAGAAATGCAAGCTATTGATTATGTAAATATAAAACTTGCTAAAACTGCAGGTATTACGTATGCATTGAAACTTGCTGATGTAGCTCATGAATTTAATGTAAAATGTATGATTGGATGTATGCTCGAAGGTCCTATCTCTGTAGCTGCAGGGGTACATGTAGCTTCTGCAAAAGCAGATATCATTACAATGATTGATCTTGATGCTGTGAGCCTTTTGGCATCTCATAGGGTACAAACAAGTATACAATTTGACGAAAGTACTATTATACTTTCAGATAGCTATGGGCTAGGAGTAAGCTATTCATGAATACACTAGAAGCATTAAGATTAGGGAAACTTAAAGGCAGTAAAAAACTTAAATTAGCCTGTGGTCTTAAAATATTTCCAAAAGAGATTTTTGATTTATCTGAAACCCTCGAGATACTAGATTTAACAGATAATGCACTTTCTGATTTACCCCATGATTTTCATAAACTCAAAAAGCTCAAAATTCTTTTTTTATCTAATAATTTGTTTAGAGAAGTTCCTTCAATACTTGCCAAGTGTACCAATTTGACCATGATTGGTATACGAAACAATCAAATCAATGTATTAAAGGAAAATGTACTTCCTCTCAATATTCGTTGGCTTATACTCACAGACAATAACCTAAAAAAATTGCCTGACTCACTAGGAAACCTTCAATATTTACAAAAATGTATGCTCTCTGGTAATCGATTAGAAAGTTTGCCCCAATCCCTCTCAAACTGTAAAAATCTTGAGTTACTACGTATCTCTTCCAATAAGCTCACAAAACTTCCTATATGGCTATTACAGTTGCCAAAACTCTCTTGGTTAGCCTATAGTGGCAACCCTTTTTGTGCAAAACACCCCTCTTGTGATACCCCAATAGATGAAGTTTTATGGGAAAATTTAAAGATAGAAGAAAAATTAGGTGAAGGTGCATCTGGAGAGATTTACAAAGCCATTTGGAAAGACGAAGAAGTTGCCCTAAAAATTTTCAAAGGCTCTATGACCTCTGATGGACTACCCCAAGAAGAAATGGATATCAATATTTCTATGGGAAAACACACACACTTAATAGATGTACTCGCCCGCGTAACAGGTCATCCTGAAGGAAGAGATGTTCTCATGTTAGAACTGATACCTTCAAAGTTTTATAATTTAGGACTACCTCCTTCACTTGAAAGTTGTACCCGAGATATATATCCTAAAGATTTTGAATTAAATATTGCCACGAGTATCAAAATTTTAGTTGCTATGGCATCAGCAGCTCTTCATATGCATCAAAGAGGTATCATGCACGGAGACTTTTATGCACACAATATTTTAATAGACCAAGAAGGTCATAGTATTCTTGGAGATTTTGGTGGTGCTTCATATTATGAACCTAAAGAAAAAGAAATTCGTGATGCACTAGAACGTTTAGAGGTACGTGCTTTTGGATGTTTAATCGAGGAGTTTCTTCTTCTTTCTCAAAAAGATACTACCTTAGATACATTAAAAACAAAACTTGAACAAATAAAAGATGCTTGCCTCTCAAATCCTAATTCCAGACGTCCGCTCTTTCAAAGTATTTATAAAGATATACATTCTCTCTACACAAAAAGTACACTGAATTTTAACTAAAATACTATATTATTAAAACAAAAAGAATAAAACCATGAAAACATTCATATTTATAAGTAGCATTTTTTTTCTCTCTTTATCTCATCTCCAAGCAGATTACACACTCAAAGAGAGTACACGTGCAAAAAGCAAAATAGACCGCATGCCAAAAAACATTGTTGCAGATATGAAGAAAATTCCCCAAGACCCTGCTTACTACGCTAAACAAATTAAACCCTTTTCCAAGTCTAAACAAAAAAAAATGGACAAAGAATTTAATAAAAAATATTTCAAACCATGGGATATTAAAAAACTAGACATTCCTAAACAAGATTTTGGATGGGAGATACGTTTTGTTCAGAGAAAACCTATTTATAAAGCCAATGCTAAAGTCATTCCTGCATCTGTATATAATAAATGGATACATAATGCTAACTACAAGCATCTTGATAGTAAAAAATATAAAGCTATCACTGTTAAAAGAACCAACGTAAAAGCACTCCCAACTGAAACATCTTTTTACAGAAACCCAAAAAAAACAGGAGAAGGTTTTCCTTTTGATTACAATCAGAATTCTGCGCTGCACATAAATATACCTCTTCATATTTCGCATTTTTCAAAAGATAAACGTTGGGCATTTGTACAGGCATCATACTCATTTGGATGGGTAAAAACATCTGATTTGGCATTGGTTAATCATGATTTTATCAAACAATTTAAAAATGAAAACTATGCAATGGTCATCAAAGATAACTTAAGACTTTATGATGACAATAACAAAGCACTTTCACTCGTGAAACTGGGTGCTCTTTTTCCCATAGCAAAAGATGGAAAATCTTACCTTGTTGCAAAAAGAAATAAAAAAGGGCAAGGACACATACATAAAGTCAATGTGCTTAACCCTCATCATATTGCTAAAAAACCATTGCCTTTTACTGCTAAAAATGTGGCAATGCTTGCCAAAGAGTTTTATGGAGAACCTTATGGCTGGGGTGGAAGCTATGAGTGTAGAGACTGTTCGGCAACCACACGTGACTTTTTAGGTGCTTTTGGTATCTTTTTACGTCGTAATTCCAGCAAACAAGCCAAAGATGGTCAAAGTATCTACATTAAAGGACTCTCCAAATCTAAGAAGAAAAAGAAAATCATCAAAGATGCTGAGCCTTTTCGTTCACTTTTATATGTGCCCGGACATATTGTACTCTATCTTGGAGAATTCAAAGGAGAGCCTGTCATTATGCATACCTACTGGGGCATACGCAAAAAAGACCGTACAAAACTCATCACTGCTCGTACCATCATTACCACTACTGAACCAGGTAAAGAGCGTTCCGATATACGGGAAAAAAGTAAACTCATTAATACACTGAAAACTATCGTGAATTTTTGAGTGTTTTAGGTAAGATTGCATTATGAGAAACAAAGAAAAAATAAAAATATTTACAAGCACAATCACAGCAGGAAAATATAAAGGTAAAAAAATAGAGATACCTGATATTTTTACCACACGAAGTTCCAAAAGCATTTTAAAAGAATCTCTCTTTAATACACTGCAATTTGACATCATAGACAAAAATTTTGTAGAAGTTTTTTCTGGTTCTGGATCCATAGGACTTGAGGCATTAAGCCGTGGTGCAGGACAAGCCTACTTTATGGAATATAATAAAATTGCTTTTCATTGTTTAGAGAAGAATGCAAAAGGTATTGATGCATCAAACTCTCATCTTTTTTATGGTGATAGCTTTGAGAAATTCCCTCTAGTGTATGAGATAGTCAAAAAAAGTAATGAAAAAACGTATTTCTATTTTGATCCTCCTTTTTCGACACGTGATGGAATGGATGATATTTATGACAAGACTGTTGCACTCATAGAAACTATTGAACCAAATGTTTGTGAACTGGTCATCGTTGAACATATGACAAATTTAACGATGCCTGACTCTATAGGTGCACTAAAACAGAGCAAACGTAAAAAGTTTGGACGTAGTGCCCTCACTTATTATCAGCCATAAGGAGAAACCATGGCAAGAGTAAAAACGGAAGATCATATTGCTTTATTTATAGACTGTGACAACATTTCACATAAAGCTATTGAAGGTATTATCAATGAACTAAGTAAATATGGTGTCGTTAACATACGTCAAGCCTACGGGAACTGGACAAAAGACAACCTTAAAAACTGGGAAGACAAACTTTTGGAATTTGCCATCAAACCCATACAACAATTTGATTATTCCAAAAACAAAAATGCCACTGATATTCTTATGACTATTGATGCCATAGATCTACTTCACACCAAAGATATAGATGCCTTTGCCTTTGCCACTTCTGACTCAGACTTCACACCCGTAGTGATGCGTGTACAAAATGAAGGTATCAAAGTATTTGGATTTGGTGAAAAAAAGACACCTAAACCTTTCATGGCTGCGTGTTCACAATTTATTTTTACTGAAAAACTTATGAAAACAGGGACTGTTGGAAGTGAAACTGCTGATCTTATCACAGCTCCTATACGAAAATCAGGGAAAGAAATGCGTCAAGATACATGGCTTGTTCATGTGCTAAGAACTGCATTGGAACAAACTATGGATGAGGAAGGATGGGCAAATCTAGCCAATATTGGTCAATACATCAACAATTCAACATCTTTTTCACCGATTAATTATGGATACAAAAAACTTTCAAACCTTATAGATGAAATAGACTTATTTGATGTCTATGTAGACCCAGACAGTAAACAAATGAGTATACGAGATAAAAGAATGGGTAATTAACCTTCTTCTTTTTTCTTTTTGACTTTCTTCTCTTTTATCTCAGGCTCTATAAATTCACCTTTTATTAGCCCCGCTTCATGTAAAAACTGAGAAGGTTTATAATCTATTTTTTTTACTTTGTCAAATTTAGCCAAAGAAAGGTAAAGCTTATCTTTTGCACGTGTCACTGCCACATAAAAAAGTCTACGTTCTTCTTCTATACTTGACATCATTTTTCTATTTGGAAAACGTCCATCGACCAAGTCTATCACATACACTTCTGGAAATTCCAGTCCTTTACTCGCATGTACCGTAAGAAGGTTTACTCCCTCCCCTTCACTGAGTTCATTACCTCCCAATACCATAGCATTGACAAAGCGTCTTAACTCTTTATACTGTCTTGAAAGGTCCAAAAGAAGTCTTGCTTTTCTTTCTATACGTTCCTTAGCAACTTTTTTCTTCTCTTCATCAATTTCACCAGACTTTAAACGTCCTCTTTGTATGGACAATAACTCAACTATACCCTTATAAAGACTCGAAGATATAGCATTTTGTAGTATATCTGATGGTTTTTCCAAATGATGGATACCATTCATCAGGGTATGAAACTCTTTAAAATATATTACTGCATCTGATGTAAGTTTAGGATGCTTGAGTAATGGATGCTTCATAAGCTTTGCATCTAACCCCAAAGTATTAAATCTTGAAGCTGACCCTATTTCATGATCATCATCAAAAAGTCCTAGTTGTATATTTTTATTTGGGTTTAATTTAGGTAAGTCATACACTTTAGGGTATAAAACACCTTGCATTAAACGTCCTTCTCCAAAGTGCAGGAAGCACTGAAATAGTTCTTTTGAAAGTGCAGAGCCTACGCCTCTGGCATACTCAAAGACATGGATGAATGCCATCATATCTTTAGGGTTTACAAGTAACGACATCAAATCAAGTAAAAATTTTATTTCTTTGGCATCAAAGAAACTTGTTCCTCCTTTACGTTTACAGGCAATACCATATTCACGTAAAGACGCTTCCACACCATCAGCAGAAGAGTTGTTACGAAAAATGACTGCTATTTGATCATTAGGTACATGTGTATGTTTTATACTTTGAGCAATGGACTGATACTGTTCAAAAAGATCATTGTACATAAGCAAGCGTGGAGGATGTGTTTTTCCGTGTCGTCCAACTTCCAGTTTTTTAGGATATATACGTTCATTTCGTTCAATAACTCTGTTGGCAAGTGAAAGTATGGGAGCTGTAGAACGATAATTTGTTTTAAGGGTGTACACCGTTGCATCAACATATCGTTTAGAATATGTTGCAATATTTTCAATATTTGCTCCGTTAAAAGCGTAAATACTCTGATCATAATCACCTACACAAAAAAGAGAGTCTGGCTTCAGTGCATCGATAAGTGCTGACTGCAAGGTATTGGTATCCTGATACTCATCAACAAGTACTTCTGTAAATGGCATATTATTTTCTTTTAAATGGTTTTTCATACGTAAAAGTAAGTCATTAAAGGATGCAAAACCATAGTCTATTTTTTCACGTTCAAACTCTTGGCTAATATCCAGATAAATATCCATCACAAACTCATGTTCAGGATACTTTTCCAAAAACCACACGTCAAATGTATCGAGCGAAGCATTTTGATAAAGTGAATACATTTCATATAAATAGGTTGCAGAAAAGGGTTGCATCGGAAGATTCATTCGTTCAAAGTTACGTTTTTCATAAATACTTCTAAAAAGTGTTTTGAGTTCTGAAGGTTGCTTAAGTGCCAAATTTGGATATATTTCTTTAAGCCAGCGATAACTCACTGCATGAAAAGTACCAGACTCTATTTTTGATACTATTTTTTTTGGGAAAAATCGCTCCAGTCTGGCTATCATCTCTCCTGCTGCTTTGTTTGTAAACGTAAGCAGTAAAATACTAGAGGGATCAACACCAGAATGTAGTAAATGCGCTATCCTTCCTACAATTGTGGACGTTTTTCCCGTACCTGCACTGGCTATGATAAGATTATGCCCTAAAGGTGCAGTAGCAGCCGCACGCTGCTCTTCATTAAGAGAAGAAAGTGGCAATTAATGTTGACCGATAATGTAGTAGGTATTTTTATTTTCTACTTGTCTGAGTTCTAGTTTATATTTATCTGCCCAATGTTTCACCAATGATGTAAATGCAGAAAGATTATCTGCTGAACTATCCTCATCACATTTAATTTTGAGATATTTTTCACTGTTAGACATAGCGATAAAAGCTTTTTCCACTGCCAATACATCGTTAAATGATGGAAGATGCTGTGAAAATTTTTCAAAACCTTTGGTATTTTTTATAATCTCTTTAATCTGTTTAAGTGTTTGTTCTGTTTTTGTATAACCAAGCTGCATTAAAAGCGCTTCAGGTGTAAGTTCAAGATGCATATCTATCCTCATTTTTATATTTTATAAGGATAGATTGTAGCAGGTTTTTAATTAGTGAAATGTTAGGAAGAGCAAAAAAATATAAAACTTTTTCTATGTATCTAAAACAAAGTATCCAAAGGAGTTTCAACTCTTGCTATAAGGTCTTTATAGTGTTCAACATTTTGAAATGCTTTTTCATAACGCCAACGTAATACAAATTCAATAATTTCATTTTTAAGTGTATTTTCTAAAGTTTCAGCCTTACCAAAATAACCTAACGAAATATTTTTTGCTTTCTTTTTACCATTTTTATCTGGTTCATAGGTAATAGCTATAATTTGAATATATTTACCTTCACGTACCTGTGCAAAATCTTCTTCCTTAAGTCCTATACCAGAAAGGTTCATCGCTTTATATATAAAAATATTAGAAAAGTCAGGAGATTTTTCAAAAATTTTTAACTTCTCATATAACTCTTTTACACGTTTAATATTCTCTTCACGAACATTATTTTCACTTGTTTGTGTTGCTCTTTTGGCTTTTTTAACAGGTGGGATTGTTTTTTCTATCTCTGTTTTTAAGGGGTTAGTGGAAGTCTCATCTGCAATTTTTTCTTTCTTTTCCAACTTGTCTTCTAGACGACTGGTAAGTGCTTTAAGCTTATCTAAACTACTAGACATTTTTTCCCTTTTTATGTAGGCTCAACGCCTCTTAAAACTTATATTAGAAAATATTCTACATCATATTTATTAATAGACAGATTAATTATACTCAATAATATTAATTTTTCTATTTTTTAATGTAAAAAATATTAATATTTTATAGTATCATAAGACTGTTACTCGTTTTAACCATTCTTTAGATAAAATCTATTCTAATTTATAAAGAGGATATATGATGGATTATTTAGAAATAGTAGGTGGAAATACATTAAGTGGAGATGTAACGATTTCTGGAGCAAAAAATGCTGCGTTGCCTATTATTGCTGCTACTATCTTAAGTGATCAAGAAGTAACATTAACCAATCTGCCAAATGTTGTAGATATACGTACTTTACTTAAATTACTCACCATGTTGGGCGGAAGTGTAGAACATGATAAAACCGTAGCCAAGATCAATAACGGCACCATTACCTCTACCAAAGCAGTATACGAAATAGTCTCTCAAATGAGAGCTTCGATTTTGGTTTTGGGTCCTCTACTTTCAAGATTTGGTGAATGTGAAGTCTCATTACCTGGTGGCTGTGCTATTGGTCAACGTCCTATTGATCTTCATCTAAAAGCACTGGAGTCTATGGGTGCTACTATTGAAATCAAAGGTGGGTATGTCCACGCTATGGCTCCAGATGGACTCAAAGGAGCCAAGATTATCTTTGACAAAATCACTGTGGGTGGTACAGAAAACATTGTTATGGCAGCTGCCCTTGCACATGGAACTACTACCATTATCAATGCGGCAAAAGAACCTGAAGTGGTACAACTCTGCGAAATGATACAAGATGCCGGTATTAAAATTGAAGGCATCGGAACCAATGAACTGACGATTGAAGGAAACTGTGGAAAAACACTCAAGTTTCAAACTGTCAATATTATTCCTGACCGTATTGAGGCTGGTACTTACCTTTGTGCTGGAGCTATCACAAACTCCAGTATCACACTCCATAAAGTAAACCATACCCATATTCAATCTTCCATAGACAAACTCGAATCTATGGGATGTACTTTTGAACTACATAAAGATAGCATCACCATCTTCCCTGTTACTCATCTTAAACCTGTGAACCTCATCACGATGGAGTACCCTGGTTTTCCCACAGATATGCAAGCACAATTTATGGCTCTGGCAGTCATGGTAGAAGGAGAGAGTCTCATAGAAGAACGTCTCTTTGAAAACCGTTTTATGCATGTGAGTGAACTGAACCGTCTAGGTGCAGACATATGGCTAAAAGGCAGCACTGCCGCAGTTAAAGGTGTCAATGCGCTTTATGGAGCTGATGTCATGGCAACTGACCTTAGAGCCTCATCTGCACTTGTTTTGGCGGCACTTGTGGCTGAAGGAACAACACATGTAAGACGTATCTATCATTTAGACAGAGGATATGATAATTTAGAGGGGAAACTCTCTGCACTTGGTGCAAAGATAAAAAGAAAAAAAGAATCTATGTAAAAAAGTAGAAGTTTATTTAACTTCTACAACTTCTATCACAGCAGGGAAACCAGGACCGACAGCTTCTTTAACAAGTTTTGCTCTGATTTTTACTGTTTGTTTTTGTTTACTCATCAAATCAAAACTTTTTTCATTTTGAATTTTATAATTTGTTTTACTCTGTGTATCTTTAATAGAAAGATAACTATGTGGTTCAGAACCTTTGACTGAAAGTTTTCCTTCTATCTCCATATCTGTGCTCTTTACACATCCCATAAATCCTAGTGCTACCAAGACCAATATCATATACTTTTTCATTCTTTTCTCCTTACTTTGCAATTAATGTGGCTTCTATTGTGCCATTTAATGTTAAATCTATATTCACAGTACCCGTCAAGTTGTCACCTACTTTATAGTAGTAATTACCTTGAGCCTGTACAGTACCTGCTGAGGTATTTAGTGTAGGAATAGGACTATAATTAAAAAAGTTGATTGAACCTAATTCATAGGTACTGTTATTATAGGTATCTAACGTGAAATCACCTGTATTATACTCTGGAGTATTTTGCAAATTCTCATTGTCTGAAAGCAAGACAGCTACACCCCACTCTTTTAAAAGCATATTAAATGTTTTTCCTGAACCTTGAACTGACTTTGTCACCGCATCAACTACTGCATTCTCATTTTCAAAAGCATTATGCATGATGTCATGAAGCACTTTTGCACCTCCATAATTTCTTACAAGATATGCACCAAATGCATTGACTTTAGAATAATCTGCCAAAATACCATTCCATGCAGTCAGAGAAAGCGAATTATTGTTTTGGTTAAAAAGTGGGTATCTGCCTTGCGTATTAGGTGCATTACCTGCACTGCCATCCAAAGGGTCAACACCTCTTGGCCCTGTATGGCTTATCTTCGTAGCTATGAGGTCTTCAGTGGTCTCTGCTAACATTTCATTCAACCATACCTCACTAGTTGTATCAAGCAACACAGTTTTCTGATAAAAATGAATCATATGTTGAAATTCATGTGCAAGTGTTGATACCATCTCTTTTGGCCAAAATTCATCTATACTCCAAGTACCAGAAGCATTTGCAAACAATACTGCATCCGCATAAAACATTACCCTTTGATTAGATCCAGCAATAGCCGTAGAATCAAAATTATCTTTTGAATGAAAGTATCCTATCGTACCTCCATTTATACTGTTGTCATTGTCGATATCTGTCAAAAGAATAGTAATTTCATCATTGGCACTAATGAGATTCGAATATTTGGATTGTGCGGCACTGTTCCACTCTTCACCATATATATTGGTAACCCAGTCATAAATGTCATTATCTGCACCTGCTTGTAAAAATGTACTGGCTAAGGCATCGACCATGACTTGGGTAACACATTTTGATTTGACACATCCCAAACCACTGTCAAAACTATCATTAGAAACCCAAATATTGAGTGTTTTCAAACCAAAAGGTGTAGAGATATTTGAAACAACTTTTCTAGCAGTGGCTTGTGTGGATACACTGGTATCTTCTTCCATATAAAATATTTGGCTATCACCTAGAACATCTTTTTTACTTACTGTACTTAGGGCTACAGTTTTTGCTTGTATCTTTTGGGATGAAGCGGTATTTGTTTTAAAAAACTTTTTACTATTTCTGTTAAACTCTTGAATCGATGCATGTGCATGAAGTGCTTTTGCTTGCATGGTTGTAACAGGCTCTTCCAAAACTTTTTGACTCTCATTCCTCGATACAGTTTTATTATGCGTTATGTTTGTTGATGACGACTGTGTCTCGTGATAGTTACTTAAAAGTATATAAAGACTTTTAGGCGTATTTCCTAGGTTTACAGTAGCACTGATACTATTGGTCTGACCCAAACTCTCAACATGATAATCATCTGTAATTGTGATACTTTTTGTTGAAGATGTTGTAGTTCCTGAAGTTGTACTTGTTGTTGTACCCCCTGTTGTAGTTCCACCTCCCCCACATCCGATGAGTATGAAAGAAGCAGTGATTAACGATAGATGTTTAAAGTTCAGATACATTTATATTCCTTTTTATTAAAATAGCGAAGTATATTATGATTGTATTACCTATGTATATAGTAATGAAAAATAGTGTAGAAACCATGCATTCCAAACAGGCAATCAATATATCTTCATGAGACAATCAACTTTCCTTGTATATTTCGCAATATACGCGGCTTTTTCTGTAATAATACGCGTATTATAGTTAAATAATGTCAAAAAGTGAAATATATTATTATTCTTTACTCCCCCGTAAAACATCAAGTACATTGGTAGCGTAGCATCCTTTAGGCAAAACAAAAGAGAGTTCATAATGGGCTTTTTCTTCTACATAGTTTTTTGTTATCTCTGTAACTTGCACCCATGCATAACGTCTTGCACCCTGAAGGGGTATCTCTTTTACAAAAGGTGCTTCTATCACTCCTGCTATACTTTCAGAAGTTTTAGTCTTTTTACCAGGAAGCAAACCTGCTGGGGCAATATCTTTTGCTTCAAAACGTTTGGATTCTTCTACCAAGTCCTCTACATTGAAAAGTCTGCCATAGGGATAATGCATCATGACATCACCTTCTAGTAATTTAAAAAAATTTGGCTGATTTTTTGTGCCTTTTAATGCGCCACGGGGTAAGTCCATCACCTGTTCTGTCTCAGTTTCAGAAAACTTTTCCAGTAACAAGTTAAGTTCCATTCGTTTAGAGAGCCAGTTGTTAAAAAGATAAGACTGGTAAGAACCTATGAGAAACTCTTTTGTCTTACGGTTACGCATTTTCATGCTACCTTCTATAAGCTTTTTACCCTCTACCCAGTTGTTCCCATCGGTTCCAAAACGTTGGTTCCCAAAGTAATTGGGTACACCATTTTTCTTTATCCATTTTAGTACTGAGTCTAGTTTGTCTTTTTGCACCCCAAGCACCTTTTTTAGGCGTATGTTGAATCTGTTACCCTTTAGGTGCCCTACACGTATTTTGTTGTTATGACGTACGGTAGAGAGTATCTTTATTTTATCATGGCTAAAGGCTTTGAGTTTCTCTTCATGTACTGCCATGATGGAGATGTATTGTATGGTCATAGCATGTTTGTCTTTGAGTCCTGCATACCCCATGTCACGTCGGCGTATGCCCACATGATTGGAAATGACATCAAGCATCTCCCAGGTCGTCATCTCTTTTTTGCGTACTTGCAACACAAGATGCTCACCCTCTCCTGTAAATTCGTATAGAGGTATCTCTTCTACCGTAAAATCTCGTGCAGAAGAGTTAAAAACAAATGTATTTTTGATATTAAGTGGGTAGATTAGGTTCATCACGTACTTTCTTCGATAAATTATTAAGAGTATTTTAACTAAAAAATGTATAATCGCAATAATTACATAAGAGGGCAACACTTTGAAATTTGAAAATAAACAACTTCTTATCTTTGATCTTGATGGTACACTCATCAATTCGGCACTTGACTTGGCATTATCAGTCAATGAGATGCTTGAACAAATAGGAAAAGAGACCTTTTCTGAAGAAACCATTCATGATTGGGTGGGTAATGGTGCATTAACACTCGTCAGTAGAGCTTTATCTGGCAGTAGAACCATAGACGAAAAGTTAGATGATATTTTTGTTCAAAAAGCTTTAGATATTTTTTTAAATCATTATCAAAATAACCTTTGCAATGCTACGCTACCCTACCCACATGTAATAGATACACTGAACACACTAAAAAAGAAATATACATTTGCTATCATCACCAACAAACCTTTTGCTTTTGTAGAACCCATACTTAAAGGTTTAGAAATGGATGGTCTTTTTAGGCTCATACTTGGCGGAGACTCATTGAGTGAAAAAAAACCTCACCCTATGCCACTCATTTATGTCACTGAAAAACTAGGTGTGAGTATAGAAAACTCTGTCATGATAGGAGACTCTAAAAACGATATCTTAGCTGCCAATGCCTGTGGTATGCACTCTATTGGAGTCACCTATGGCTACAATTATGGTGAAGATATAGGGGTACATAAACCTACAGTCATCATCAATGATTTTTCGGAGTTACTTCAAATACTATGAAGAAACAAGCAAAAATAGCCATAGTAGGTGGAGGTGTAGCAGGTGCAACTGCTGCACTCTACCTTTCACAAATCGGTTTAGAGGTTTCACTTTTTGAAAAAAAGCAGTGTCTCGTAAACGGACCTCCATTTTGTCATCTCCATGCTGGAGGTAATCTTTATCGTGAAATTTCAGATGCACAATGCATCACATTGCTCAAAGAGTCTATCGATTTTTTGCGTTTTTATCCTCAAGTTGTGGATTATCGTCCTACGGTCATTGTCTTGCCCAAAGACGATAAAGGTAAACCAGAAGATTTATTGCCTCGTTTGCATATCTTAAGGGATGAATATGAAACACTTATTCAAGCAGATCCACATAACAAAGTCTTAGGAGAAAGTGCTGATTATTTTAACCTGTTTGATCGCCAGAAAATGGAACAGCTCAGAAAAGAGGAAATTGTTGATTCACCTTCTACGATTGATGAGTGGATGATCCCTGTTGCCAAAAATATTGATTTTGATAAAGTACAGTTTCCTCTACTTATGGTACAAGAGTATGGACTCAATCTTTTTCGTCTGGCTGCCAGTGTTACTCTTGCATTGGAAAAAATATCAAATTGCCGAGTATTTTTCAACACTAAAGTCACTAACATCAAAAAGAATGAAAAAGAAGAAGGTTGGAATGTCAGTTATGCGTATAAAGGTGAAAATCAAGAAGAGCATTTTGATTATCTCATCAATGCTGCAGGATTCAGGTCTGGAAAAGTAGATGATATGTTAGGGTTTAAACGACAAAGGTTTGTTGAATTCAAAGCAGCCTATGTCAGTAAATGGAATGACCAAAATACTATATGGCCAGAAGTTGTCTTTTATGGTGAACGTGGTACACCTCAGGGTATGGCTCAGTTTACACCCTATCCAGGTGGTTACTTTCAACTTCATGGAATGACCAAAAATATTACCCTCTTTACAGAAGGTTTGGTCAAAAGTTCAAAACAAAGTGCCCAACCCGAACTAAACAGAGATTTTTTAGAAAAGCTTGAAAACAACTGGAAATGGTCTGATATACGTGAACGCAGCCAATCTGCAATCAATCATCTATCTCAGTTTATCCCTTCATTTTCTCTTGGTGAAGTAGGTTCTAAACCTCTTTATGGCGCACAGCAAATACCTGGCTTGGATGATAGCCTACGTGCTGCAGACGTATCATTTGAAGAAAGGTATGCAAGATGTGAAATAGTCAAAGTCTCTTCTGCACTCAGTGCTGTAGATGCCATCATGAAAGAACTCATACACCTAGGATATGTAGATAAAGACCTTTATCAAAAAAGGGATTTCACATCTATACAAAGTCTCAAAGAAAATGATATAGATGCCTATGCAAAATCACTATGCAGGGCAAGAGACTACCCTACGTGTCTAGCGGGTAGAAATGTCTCCTCTCCACAACATTAAAAATGATGGCTTTTACACATAAATCTACTTTTGTTTTTAGCTACTTTTGCAAACACTGTTAAAGGGGTATTGGTCTCTTTTGCTATCTGTTGAACTTCCTTTAAATTCTTAGGATTAAAAGATACTAGCATTTCGTACTCTTCTCCGCTAAGTCCGATTTCATCATTTATATTTTCTAATATTTCAAAGCCATAGTGATTGATTTCTAGAAGCTTATTTGTGTCACAGTATAAACCATCTGAGATATCCATACCTGCGGTAAGTACATGTCTAGACCTCTCTATAAATTCTGCCCTTAAAAGAGGTTCATAAAAGCGTGCATTTTTTGCTATTGTTTCACCCCTGTACAAAGCATCCAAATCTTTTTTACTTTCCCCCAACACACCCGTATATGCCAATAAATCACCCTCAACTAATCCCGTTCGTAATAGAGGAAAATCACTTTTAGAAATAATAGTAATGGACAAATGTAATTTGTCTCCCCCGATAGTATCGCCACCGATGATTTCACAACCATACTCTTTGGCTGTTTCCTCCATACTTTCCATCAATGCATCTATTTCATCATGGGTTAATGTCTGAGGTAAGGAAACAGTAACCAAAGCAAATTTTGGTGCACCATTCATCGCTATGGCATCAGAGAGATTCACAAGCATTGCTTTACGCCCTATCTGAGACATAGTCATCCACTCTCGTCTAAAATGTATATCTTCAAAAAAAGCGTCCATACTGTACAACGTATCACCAACGACTGCAGCATCATCACCTATATATTTAGAGTTCATTCTTGCAATAAGGTATTGTTCTTGATCTAATGTACCGTCACTTGGCATGTATGTTTTCCTCATCTTTAATCAGTAGGTAAAATTGTAACATAGTTCCAATACTTTTGCTTGAGTTCATGATAAAGTCAGAAGAAGAGCATTTATTTTGAATCTAAGACAGATCCAAATCAAACCAACGAAAGTAACACCTTCATCTTTCTCTTCAACATTCTTAAAAATATATAATACATTTAATTTCTAAATAGATATAATAAGCCTAAATTGCAAACAAAGGACATACAGGTATGGATGTTAAAATCTACGAATATGATGCGGTTATTGTTGGTTCTGGTTTAGCTGGATTGGCTGCAGCTAAAGAATTGACTGAAGCAGGGAAAAAAACAGCTGTCATTACAAAGCTTCACCCACTAAGATCACACTCAGGTGCTGCACAAGGAGGCATTAATGCTGCCCTTGGTGCTGAAGACTCAATAGAACTTCATGAATTTGACACAGTTAAAGGTTCCGACTACCTTGCTGATCAAGACTGTGTTGAGCTCATGTGTACCAAGGCTCCTGAGACTATCAGATGGGCAGAACGTATGGGAGCTGTTTTTTCTAGAAATGAAGAAGGTAACATTGCGATACGTCCTTTTGGGGGACAATCACAGCCTCGTGCCTGTTATGCGAAAGACAGAACAGGACTTACCCTACTTCAAACCATCTATGAACAAGCAGACCGTGCAGGTATTGAAGTATATGACGAGTGGTATGCTGCAGATATCATTTATAAAGATGGAAAAGTCTCTGGTGTTATTGCCTATAACATTAAAGACTCTGAAGTTGCTATTTTCAATGCAAAAGTAAGTATGTTTGCCACTGGTGGAAATGGTAGACTCTTTAGATTTAACTCAAATGCACATGCCAATACTGGAGATTCTCTCTCCATAGTTGCACGTCATGGATTGCCACTTGAAGATATGGAGTTTGTACAGTTTCATCCATCTGGGCTTGGTGGTTCAGGTGTACTCATCTCAGAAGCAGCACGTGGTGAAGGTGGCCGTTTGTTCAACTCTGAGGGAGAACGCTTTATGGAAAAATATGCACCAAATGCCATGGAACTTGCATCACGAGACGTGGTAAGCCGTGCTATTATGGAAGAGGTACGTCAAGGACGTGGTGTAGGTAAAGACGGTCAATCAGTCAATCTTGACTTGACACATCTTGATCCTCAAATCATCCTTACACGCTTGCCAGAACTACGTGAGCTAGCCATTGCTTTCCAGGGACAAGATATGCTTAAAGAGCCTATACACATCTCTGCAACGGCACACTACTCTATGGGTGGTATACCTACAAACATCGACTGTCAGGTACAAAAAAATGCTGCAGGAGACTTGGTAGAAGGTTTTTATTCTGCAGGAGAGTGTGCTTGTGTCTCTGTACATGGGGCCAACCGTTTAGGTGCCAATTCAGTACTTGAAGCGATGCTCTTTGGTAGACATGCGGGTGAGAATATGATAAAAGCTATTGATGCTGGTGTGAGTTTACGTAAAGCCAGTCTAACCGATGCTGATACTTGTATCAATGAGATGAATACGATTAAAACATCAAATGGAAATGAAAGAGTACCAAAACTAAGAGAAGAACTCCAGATTGGTATGACAGCCAATGCTGGTGTATTTAGAACAAAAGAATCTTTAGAAAAACAACTCACACTGATTGATGATATTTTGGTGAGATTTAAAAACATTCGTATCGATGATAAGTCTAAAACATTTAATACAGACCTTCAAGAAGCTATAGAACTTGGACATATGATAGAATCAGCCAAAATAGTAGTAGTTGGAGCGATAAAGCGTGAAGAGAGCCGTGGTGGTCACTACCGTGAAGACTTCCCAACAAGAAATGATGAAAAATTCATGGTACATACATATGCTACAATGGATGAAAACTATAATGTAGACATCGAGTGGGGTAAAGTTACACCAGGTAAGTTTGAACCAATGGAAAGAAAGTACTAGGAGAGCAAAATGAGTGCAAATAAAAAAGTAACACTAAAAACCTTTAGATTTAATGCTGAGACAGACTATCTTCCATACTATAAGCATTACGAAATGGAAGTAGGGAAAGATGAACTTGTCCTTGACCTTCTGAACCGAATCAAGTGGGAACATGATGGAAGTTTTTCTTACCGTCGTTCTTGCCGTCATGGTATTTGTGGTGCCTGTGCCATTAAAGTCAATGGTAAAGCCACACTTGCATGTAAAGTAAATGCTTTAGAGCTGGTAGAGCTTTTTGGAGATGAACTGGTCATTGAGCCTAGTTCCAAAAAACGTGCCATTAAAGATATGATTATAGATAAAACTGACTTCTGGGACAAACATGCAGCTGTTAAACCTTATGTAGTCTCTGATGTTGATCCTCATCCAGAGGCTGAAAGCAAACAAAGTATAGAAGAGTTTAACAACTTTTTAGACTCAGACCTTTGTATTCAATGTGGTGCCTGTCACTACTCTTGTCCCGCACTTGAGGTAAATCCAGACTTCCTTGGACCAGCAGCCCTCAATGCTGCCTATAGATTTACTATAGACCCAAGAGATGAAGCAGGTGATGAACGTCTAAAAATTACTGCTGAACAAGGTACTGGTGTATGGGACTGTGTGAAATGTTATGAGTGTGCAGAAGCATGTCCAAAAGAGATTGATCCTATCGGAAAAATCGGTAAACTCCATAACTTACAATTTGTACGTGGTGTCGTTGAGTCAAATGTAGCGACACGTCATGCTGAAGGTTTCCTAAGAGGTATGAAAAAGACTGGCTTTTTGGATGAAGCAGATATAGTTACTTACTCAGAAGGTTACTTAGGCATGTACAAACATATTGGGACTGCTCTGAAAATGTTGAAAACAGGTAAAATACACTGGCATTCAGGCATACCATTTATCAATTCTATCCCTAAAATAAAAAATCTTGATGAAGTACAAAAACTCATCGAAATTTCACAAACCAATAAGCTGTAAGGAGAAAATGATGAGCGAACAATTACACTATGCACTATTTACAGGCTGTACTGCCAAACAGTCTACCCCTGAGTTACTTTCATCTACACTTGCAGTAGCTGAAAAGTTAGGTATCAAAATCACCATATTAGAAGAGGCCTCATGTTGTGGAGCATCTCACCTACAAGATTTTGATGAATTTCTAGCACACGTACTGAATGCACGTAATATTTGTTATGCAGAAAAGTTAGGCCTTACGATGATTACTATTTGTAATACCTGTCAGCTTAACTCTGCTATGACGAAACATGCTTTAGACAAAGACCCTGAGCTTAAAGCAAGAGTCAATGAAAAACTTGCAGAAGTAGGATTAGAGTACAAAGGTACATCAGAAATAAAACACTTCCTCTATACACTGATAGATGAATATGGTTTAGATAATGTTAAAAATAAAGTGACAGTACCACTTTCACATCTTAATATTGCTCCATTCTACGGATGTCATAACATCAGACCATCAGAGTTACATGGAAATGCTAATGGAGGAGAAAATCCATACAATCCTAATTCACTCGATCGTCTCATAGATGCACTTGAAGGTAACCCCGTCAATTACGAAAGTAAAAATAAATGTTGTGGTTTTCACGTAGAACTTCAAGCCAACCACACTTCTGAAGTCCTCTCCGGCAATGCTTTACTAGATGCTCTAGACAATAATGCGGATATGATGGTAACACCTTGTCCTCTATGTCACCTCAAAATGGATACCTACCAAGACAGTATTGGAAAAGTAATGGGACGTGATATAGAACTTCCTGTACTGCATATGCCACAAATGGTTGCACTTGCATTAGGATGTACAGAAAAAGAAATAGGTCTTAATTTCCACGTACAAAAAGCAAAACAACTTTACACAGCATAATACATGTTTCCAAAGTAATTACTTTGGAAACACAAACAAATTGCGAATAAAGAGAAGAATATCAGTGCAAAGCAAGAATCTAAAAATAAATAAGACTATTTTAATCCTATTTAAATTTTCTTATGATAAGATTCTCTTACAAAAACTTTAACCAAAGGATACAATATGCCAAAAATTAACAAATACGTAGACATCTCAGAAGTAGATAGAGAAGCAAAGAAAGACCTTATCGACAGACACTCACCATTCATCCACTGTGCTGATACAGCAACTGCTGGTGAGCCATTTGAGGTAACAGTAAAAATGGGTAACGAATACACTCACCCAGATGATTTCGATCACTTCATTGAAACAATAACACTTTTTAACGGTGAAACAAAATTAGCAGAAGCTACATATGTTCCAGGAACTCTTGGAAACACAAAAGCACACAACACAACTACATTTACCATTATCCCAACTGGTAAAAAACTTAAACTAGTAGCTCACGGTTACTGTACTAAACATGGTATCTGGGAAGGTACTGAAGTTGAAGTAGCAGTTAACTAAATGCACTTAGGTAGGGGATTTTCCTCTACCAATATATATTCTCATTCACTCACCATCGTTCTCAAGTATACCTAATATAAAAACTATCTATTGTATATCAAAATATAGCTTTTTCCCGCACCCCTACTTTCTCAAAATATCTTTAGCTATAATATTTTAAATACAATGCATTAATGTTATACATCTATCTAAGGGTTTCATATGCTATACAACATACTATTACTCACTTTTATACTATTCCTAACTGCTTGTGGTTCTAATTCTAGTGAAAATAATACTCAAGTATTTACACCTCAAGAAAAAATATTTGTACATAATCTTTTTTTAAATGAGTATCTCTTTTATGATAGTGTCACTTCATCTATAGACTATACCTTATTTGATTCACCACAATCACTTATCAATACACTTCGTATTTCACCTCCTGACAAATGGAGTTTTACACTAACAGCAAAAGAATATGAAGATTTTGAAAATCAAACAACTGCTGGCTTTGGTTTTGGATATACTCAGGACTTTACTGTTTATCTTGTACGTATTGGTGCACCTGCCTACGGAAAACTTTTAAGAGGAGATAAAATTTTATATATCAACGGACAAGATGTTACAGCCAATCTTCTTACTGATGCAAGCCAAAATTTGGGCATAGAAACAACCTTCACAGTATTACGTAAAAATGAGCAGATAGATATAGCTGTTGTGCCCAATCCCTACACATTTAAAGTCTCGTTAGGAAAAATAATCAACCAGAATACAACAAATATCGGTTACCTCCGTTACGATTCTTTTACAGAAAATTCTATATCAGAACTTGAAATGCTATTTACAACATTTAAAGATGCCAATATTTCTGAACTCATCATTGATCTTAGATATAATGGAGGTGGTTCCGTTATTACTGCCAGTACTTTACTTGATAACATATCAAATGCTTACGCTGGTCAAAGACAAATCTACCTAGACTGGAACGCCAATTATAAAACCAAAAATGAAACCTATACCTTTGAAGATACTGACTTACAAGATGGTAATGAACTCACGATGCAACGTGTTATTTTTCTTGTCACAGAAAAATCTGCATCTGCCAGTGAGCTTGTCATTTCTGCTCTGACTCCTTACTTGGGGGAGAGCAATGTCATCACTATAGGTACCAATACACATGGCAAACCCGTAGGTATGTCAGGACGTATATACGGGATAAACTACTATTTTTTAGTCAATTTTTTTGTTAGAAACAATCTCAATGACACAACAAGTTTTGATGGTATCTCCCCTACGTGTTTGGCAGAAGATGATCTCACTCATCTAAGAGGTGATACCAATGAAACCATGCTTTCTACAGCGCTTTATTATATACAAAATGATGCATGCCCTTAAGAGTTTTGAAAGTATAATTCATAATGAAAAACCTTAAAAATGCGCTTCTGTTAAAACAACTATACCAACTCAAACAATTAGGGTACAAATACACTTCAGTATCTGCCTATCAAGAGACAGAACCTGACCTTACTTTACCAAACAACCTATATGCCTTAGAGAAACAAGCCAAAGAATGTCATCTATGCACACTAAGTAAAGGGAGACAGAAAGTCGTTTTTGGGGAAGGTAATCCCAATGCAAAACTCATGTTTGTAGGAGATGCACCAAGTAGTAGTGATGACAGTGCAGGTAAGATATTTACAGGACGTTCTGGTGAGATGCTTAGTAACATGCTAGAGAATGTTTTAAAATTATCAAGATCTGATGTCTATTTAACCAATATCCTAAAATGTAAATCTTTAGTGCATCAATCTCTCTCTCCCTCACATGCACATACTTGTCACCCATATCTTCTTAAAGAAATCAGTTTAGTCAAACCAGATATCATTATCACCTTAGGTGACACTGCCTATCACTATCTCACAGGAGATACTACTGATATGAGTCAAGTAAGAGGTATCGTACAAGAAAAAGAGGATTATACTATCATCCCCACTTACCATCCTAGTTATTTACTTAGAAACCCCAGTGCCAAGAAAGTAGTCCTTGAAGATTTGTTAAAAATAAAAGCATTGATATAAATGTGAAGATACTTCACATTTTTTTGACATTTTTTAGTTAGACTCCATTTACGAAAGATATTACAGTTTAAAGGAAAGGAACAGTATGCATCAAAACAACCATATATTCGCATATATTATCAAGTTTGCATTGCTATTTTTTACCCTATTCCTTTTTACCTCTACAGCTGTATCAGCGAATTCTAACGTAGTCGTGACAGATGATACATCATCCTACACTGATTTTAAAGTAGATTATCTTATCGAAAAGCCAAACCAACTACTCACTATAGAAGAAGTTTCTACATTACCATTTACAAAACATACAAACAATGCTTTTAGTTTTGGTTACAAAAAAAATAACTTTTGGTTTCGATTTACTATTCAAAACAACTCAAACCATGAAAAAGATATGGTTTTGGAACTTACTGAAGTCATTCATAAAACAGTTGACCTCTATGTTGTCTCAGATACCATCGTACATCAAAAAAATGGTTTACGTATTCCCGTGCAAAACCGTGAAATAAAAGAATCTACACCCTCTTTTCCGCTACATTTAAAAGCAGGAGAACATAAAGAAATATATCTGAAAGTTGCAACTATATATGGTCTTTTTGGCGCCATTCATCTAAAAACAGAAGAACAATATCAAAAAGATATACAACTGAAAAAATACCTTTATCTTGCATATTTTTCGGGGATACTCATGATTATGTTCTATAATATTGTGATTTTTCTATATTTGCGAGATAAAATGTATTTTTATTATATTTCATATGTATTTGTTTTCATGCTTTGGGCTGCCAACTTTAAAGGTATTTTACTCCCTTATACAAATATAGAAATATATAATTTATTACAAATGACCATTCCTATCTTTTTTACTTTACTGATACTTTTTTCACAATCTATTTTAGAAACAAAAAAATACTTTATACGATTACATAGAATACTCAATGGTTTTATAGTTGTTTGTATAGTCACATTAATTTGGATGTCTATATCTATAAAGAGTGGTTTTTATTTTATGAATATTGTGGCTACACCCCTGTTACCATTTTTATTAATCGTGGCCATTTGGGCCTTATATAAAAAACATACGATTACTAAAATATATCTTCCCGCACTCACTGTCTATATCCTAGGTATGATTCTACTCAGTTTAATGGCTATTGGTATATTACCCTATACTGTTGAGCTGAGTCATGCTGCTATGATTGGGGCTATTTTTGAAATAGTTCTTTTCTCACTTTTACTTGCATACCGCATCAGTATTGTACGTAAAGAATCCCTAGAAACACGTGAACAACTTTTAAAGCAACAAAAAACGGAGAGTACACGCCTTTTTCATGCCGTTGCTGAAAAAACCATGGCATTAAATCTAGCAAAAAAAGAACTTGAAGAAGAATTAGCCAAAAAAATTGCTTTGGAAAAACATTTAAAACACCTGGCATCTACAGATCCGCTTACAGGGCTCTATAACAGACGTGCCTTTTTTGATATATGTGACGTAGAAATGAAAAATGCAAGAACTGATAACACACAACTTACATGCCTCATTATTGATATTGATCATTTTAAACATATTAATGATACCTATGGACATGATATCGGAGATAAGGTTATTTCAACTCTAGCGAAATTAATGATTGATAACACGAGAACTATGGATTATATAGGAAGAATTGGAGGAGAGGAATTTGCCGTCTTGATGCCAAATACAGATATGGATTCGGCTTTTCAAATCGCTGATAGGTTAAGAGAAAATATTGCAAAAAATGAAATAATACTAAATCCAAGTGTTATTTCTATATCTGTAAGTATTGGGTTAAGTTATTTAACACATGAAGATAAAAATATACATACACTTCTTAAACGTGCAGATACTGCCTTGTATGAGGCAAAAGAAAATGGTCGTAATCAGGTTTGTTATCTCTAGTCACATACAATTTTTAAAGCTACACTACACAGTCTTAGATATCTTCACGTATAAGCAGGATAATGCATTACCCTTCACTTTTACTAAGAAGTGGCAACAATCTCTTCTATAACTGTCACAATATTAGGGTCTTCAAGGGTAGAAGTATCCTGCGTAATCTTTTCCCCTTTAGCAATAGAACGTAAAATACGTCTCATAATCTTACCCGAACGTGTTTTAGGGACATCAGGCACAAAAACAATATCATCACAAAGAGCAATGGAACCAATTTCTTTTTTAATCACCTGATTAATAGCTACTTTCAGTGCATCAGATGCTTCTGAAGCATCATTAAGAACAATATATGCAAAAATACCTTCACCCTTAATAGCATGTGGTTTTCCTACGACAGCAACTGTTGCTACAGCATCATGTTTATTGATAGCAGCTTCAACTTCAGCTGTACCCATACGGTGTCCCGATACATTAATCACATCATCTGTACGTCCTGTGATAGTAATATATCCATTCTCTTCCATCATCGCACCGTCACCCGTAAAATACACAGGTATTCCATCTTTTTTACAGTCACCAAAATATGCTTTTTTAAATCTATCTGGATCTTTCCATATATTTCTAATCATAGATGGCCAAGGGCGTGTGATACACATCAAACCTTTTTCACCTATGGGTGTAGGTGTTCCATCTTCATCAATGATTTCAGCAATAATCCCAGGAAGTGCAAATGTCGCACACCCTGGTTTGATAGGTGTCGCTCCAGGAAGTGGAGATATCATATGCCCACCAGTCTCAGTTTGCCAATACGTATCAACAATGGCACACTTAGAATTCCCTACTACTTCATAATACCATTTCCATGCAGGCGGGTCTATAGGTTCACCCACTGTTCCAAGCACTCTTAATTTACTTAAATTATACTTTGTAGGCTCATCTTCTCCTGTCTTATGTAGCAAACGAATAGCAGTTGGTGCTGTATAAAACTGTGTAATGTTATGATCTTGTACCATTTTCCATGCACGTCCAGCATCAGGATACGTTGGTACCCCTTCAAACATCAATGTCGTACCACCAGCTGCAAGAGGGCCATAGACAATATATGTATGTCCCGTAATCCATCCAATGTCTGCAGTACACCAATACACATCACCATCACGTAAATCAAAAACCCATTCTGTAGTCATTTGTGCCCAGAGAATATATCCAGCAGTTGAATGTTCTACTCCTTTTGGTTTTCCTGTACTCCCAGAGGTATAGAGTAAAAAAAGTGGATCTTCTGAATCCATCGGCTCAAAAGCGCAGATATCTGACTGTACATCTATCATATCATTATAACAATGGTCACGCCCCTCCACCCATGTGATGTCCTCAAAATTTCTTTTTACAACAAGCACCGCTTCAACAGACTTGCCATTTTGGCTTAAAGCATCATCTACCACATTTTTCAGCATATATGGTTTACCTTTTCTAAAGGCTCCATCAGCAGTGATAACTACTTTTGCCTCCGCATCTTCTATACGGTCTTTCAGTGCCTCAGCAGAAAACCCTCCAAACACGATAGAGTGTATAGCGCCTAAACGTGTACATGCGAGCATCGCATAGGCTGCTTCTGGTATCATTGGCATATACAAAACAACTCTATCCCCTTTTTTGATACCAAACTCATTTTTTAGTAAATTTGCCATTTTGTTTACACGGGTTGAGAGCTGCCCATAGGTAATGTATTCTACATCTCCTTTATCACCCTCAAAAATAATGGCATTTTGCTCTCTCTTTGTTTCCAAATGTCTATCGATACACTGATTAGATACATTGAGTTTACCATTGGTAAACCACTTATAAAAAGGTGCATTAGACTCATCAAGTACCTTATCGTATGGTGCTAACCATTCTATCTTTTCATCTGCAAAACCTTTCCAAAAACCTTCATAGTCTTCTATCGCCTTATTTTGTAATTCCCAATACGCATCCATACTTGGTA
>Ga0256839_1000901_pt1 | contig 37640 bp, 39 predicted proteins | sample 354166metaG_FD_185968 | JGI IMG/M metagenome (GOLD analysis project Ga0256839, IMG submission 185968) | Hydrothermal vent microbial communities from Mid Atlantic Ridge, Atlantic Ocean - 354-166 | ecosystem: Environmental > Aquatic > Marine > Hydrothermal vents | place: Atlantic Ocean: Mid...
TTCCATTTCCTACTGGGGAAGTCAACTATACGGCAGGGCGCGGGGCGCGTCTTCCCTGCGGACGTGGGGGGAGTGGCGGCCGGAGCCCGCGCACCTCTGGAAGCCATCTCAGAAAGGAAACTCTGAAGGAAACTCTGATCAATCCGCTGCGCGGATTGATCAGAGTTTCCTTCAGATTCGGGACCCTGCCGGCGGTTACCTTCAGGGCGCGGCACCGCGGCAAGGTGCCACCGACAGAGGCCGGATGCAAGCATGCAGTCGACCCCCCCTCACCTCAGCCCCTGGCAGCACGGGCGGCGTCCATGTAAGACCTTCCGAAAGATCGGACCAAGGGGCGGGAGGGGTTGACAAGCAGAGAGGAATATTAGAAACTGCAGATACGCTGATTGACCGGACCGGTACTCAGCGATCGACTCCTCCATCCTCCTTTGGTGGTTTTTGGCGCGGCTCCCACTTGCCGCGCCTTTTTTTTGGCCCTCCTGCCGTTCCCGCGGGCGGCTCCCTCTCGAGGGCGCATCGGGTCGGTGTGCGCGGAGTGCACCCCCGTCTCCACCCCCGCCATCCCGTGGGCGGCTGGAGCAGGACACCGGGAGGCAGCCCTTGTGCCCGCGCCGGCCGGCCGCTATGCTATGCCGCCTTCCCCGCCGGGGAAAGGTTGGCTTTTCCTCGCTTTCGGAGACGGACCATGCGGACCTACAGCGCGAGGCCCGAGACGGTGCGGCGTGACTGGTACGTGGTGGATGCCACGGGAAAGACCTTGGGGCGGCTCGCCTCCGAGATCGCGCGCCGCCTGCGCGGCAAGCACAAGCCCGTATACACGCCGCACGTGGATACCGGCGACTACATCATCGTGGTCAACGCCGCGAAGATCCGCGTCACCGGGCGCAAGCTCACGGACAAGGTCTACCACTGGCACACGGGCTACCCCGGCGGCATCAAGTCCATCACGCTGGAGAAGCTGCTCGCCAAGCACCCGGAGCGGGTGATCGAACGCGCCGTGCGCGGCATGCTGCCGCGAAATCCTCTCGGGCGGGCCATGTTCAAGAAGCTCAAGGTGTACGCGGGCCCGGACCATCCGCATCAGGCCCAGCAGCCCAAGCCGCTGGACATCTGAGCGCAGCTCCGGAGCACTCACATGGCACAGGTCCAGAACTACTACTACGGCACCGGCCGGCGCAAGACCTCCACTGCGCGCGTCTTCCTCAAGGAGGGCGGCAGCGGCCAGATCGTGGTCAACGGCCGCCCCCTCGACCGGTACTTCGGGCGCGAGACCGCCCGCATGATCGTGCGCCAGCCGCTGGAGCTGGTGCAGATGGCCGACCGCTTCGATATCAAGGTGACGGTCAAGGGCGGCGGCATCAGCGGGCAGGCGGGCGCCATCCGCTTGGGGCTCGCCCGCGCCCTCATCGCCTACGACGAGAGCCTCCGGCCCGCGCTGCGCAAGGCCGGCTTCGTCACCCGCGACGCGCGCATGGTCGAGCGCAAGAAGCCCGGCCTCCACAAGGCCCGCAAGCGGCCGCAATACTCCAAGCGCTGAGAGCAGGCCGGGCCTGCGCCGCCTGCCACAGGCGGGGAAAGGTGCCCCGCAGGCGGCACCGGGGATCCGGGCTTGTCGGTCCTGGCATCGGCCTGTATCTTTTTGAAAGCGTTTTGGGGGATCGTCTAGCGGTAGGACGGCGGGCTCTGGACCCGCTAACCCAGGTTCGAATCCTGGTCCCCCAGCCATCCCCCTGTCACAGGCCCCGGCCTCCCGCCGGGGCCTGTCGTTTCCGGACGGCCCCCCCTTGACAGCCTCCGTGTTCCGTCTATTCTCAGTCTTAGACTAAGTCTAGAGTCTAGGTCGTTAAACGGCTGCCACCGGCAGGGTGGCCTTGCGAAAGGCCCCAAGGGGCCAGGAACGAGACAGCCGGAGGAGAGGAAGAACCATGCGTCTCGACCGTAGCCTGAGGATCCTACTGATGGCCGGCACCTGCTGGGCCGGTGCGGCACTGGCGGCGCCGCCGCTGGGCCTGCCCCCAGTGCCGGTCCCCGAAGGCAACCCCATCACGCCCGAGAAGGTGAAGCTCGGCGAGCGGCTCTTCCACGAGAAGCGCTTCAGCGCCGACGGCTCCGTGAGCTGCGCCACCTGCCACAAGCCCGAGCTAGCCTTCACCGACGGCCTGCCCGTGGCCGAGGGCATCCGCAAGCAGAAGGGCACGCGCAACACGCCCACGGTGGTGAACGCCGCCTTCTACACCAGCCAGTTCTGGGACGGGCGCCGCCCCAGCCTGGAGGAGCAGGCCAAGGACCCCTTCGTCAACCCCATCGAGCACGGGCTCGAGAGCCATGGGCCCATTCTCGAGGTGGTGCGCACCGATCCGCAGTACCGTGCGCAATTCCGCAGGGTCTTCGGCGTGACGCCGGACGAGATCACCATCGACCATGTGGTGCAGGCCATCGCCGCCTTCGAGCGTACGGTCATCTCCGGCGACTCGCCCTTCGACCGCTACCTCTACGGCGGCGACAAGACGGCGCTGTCGGAATCGGCCATCCGCGGACTCAAGGTCTTCCGCACCAAGGGCCGCTGCGTGGACTGCCACAAGATCGAGCAGACCAGCGCCACCTTCACCGACAACGACTTCCACAACCTCGGGGTGGGCTTCAAGCGCATCGCCCCGCGTCTGCACGAGATCGTGGCCAGGTTCCGTGAGGCCAGGGCCCGGGGGGCGGATCTCGACGAGTCGGTGCTGACCGAGGCCGAGGTCTCGGAGCTCGGCCGCTTCGCCGTCACCGGGCGCATCTCCGATCTGGGGCGCTTCAAGACGCCGACCCTGCGCAACGTCGCCGTCACCGCCCCCTACATGCACGACGGCAGCCTCAAGACTCTGGAGGAAGTCGTCGAGTTCTACGACAAGGGCGGCGAGGCCAACGACTTCCTCGACGGCGGCATCCGGCCGCTCAAGCTCACCGAGCAGGAGAAGAGGGACCTGGTCGAGTTCCTCAGGTCCCTGACCAGCCCGCGCTTCGCCAGGGCCGCCCGCGCGCAGGGTGCCTCCGGCGCGGATGCCGTGCGTACGGCGCAGGCCCGGTAGCCAGCATGCCGCCCGCGGCCCCCTTGGTGCGACGGGCGGGCAGGTTCATGCCAGGAGGAGTGGAGCCATGAGCGTAGAGAAGATCACCCGCAGGAGCTTTCTGAAGCGGGCCGGTGCGGTCGCCGCGGCGGCCGCCGCCCCGGTCTCGCTGGTGGAGATCGCCTGGGGCAGGTCGGATGCCCGCAACTTCACCTTCGCCTACATCTCCGACTCGCATCTCACCCAGATCAAGGGGACGAAGTTCGTCTCCAACTTCGACAGGGGGCTCAAGCGCGCCATCGCCGAGGTCAACTTCATGAGCCCGAAGCCCGACTTCGTGGTCTTCGGCGGCGATCTCGCCCAGCTCGGCAAGCGCGCCGAGATCGACCACGGGCTCGAGCTCATGTCCGCCCTGCGCGCCCCCGTCAAATGGGTGGTGGGCGAGCACGACTTCTACCTCGACATGGGCGAGTACTGGGCCGAGAAGGTGGCTCCCCTGCACTACAGCTTCGACCACAAGGGGGTCCACTTCGTGGTCCTCAACAGCATCCTCACCTACGAGGACTGGATCCGGAAATGGAGCACGCCCGAAGAGCGCATGCTCGCCATGGCGCGCCTGGACAACCCCCAGGGCTCGCCCTTCATGGTCGGCGACGCGCAGATCCGGTGGCTGCGCAAGGACCTCGCCGGGGTCTCCTCGGACACACCCGTGGTGGTGCTCTCGCACTCGCCGCTCTACAAGGTCTTCAAGCCCTGGAACTTCTGGACCGACGACGCCGAGAAGGTGCAGGCCGAGCTCAAGCGCTTCCGCAAGGTCACGGTCATCCACGGACACGTGCACCAGGTGCTCTACAACCAGATCGGCAACATCAGCTTCTACGCCATGATGTCCACCGCCTGGCCGTGGCCCTATCCCGTGAGCTACGTGCAGGTCCCGAACGCCGTCCCCAAGCTCACCGTGTTCATGAACCGCGCCGATCCCCACAGCGAGCGCGACGGCACCGGCTGGGGCTGGCTGGACCTCGACAGCGGCCGGGCGGCCATGCACTACGAGCTGTGGGAGAACCGCCCGCGCACGGTGCGCTTCGACCCCAAGACGGGCCGGCCGGTGGATACGGTCTATCAGGACCCGGACAAGCGCATCCCGCCCCAGATGCATTACTGATGGCGGTGCAGGTTCGGGCGCGGAAGGACACAGGAGGAGCGAGGACCATGCGGTACCACGACACGCTCAAGCACTTCATGGCCGCGGGCGCGGCGGCGCTGGCGCTGGGGGCGGCATCCGCCGGCGCGGACGAATTCACCCGGGCGGATCTCGAGAAGTGGCGCAAGGAGTTCATGGCGGTGGTGCAGGAGGGCGAGCGGCTCTTCCATAGCGGCAAGCTCGGGGGCAATACGGTCTCCTGCGACATGTGCCACCCCAACGCCAGCAACACCCATCCGGAGACCTACCCCAAGTTCCAGAAGCAGCTCGGCGAGGTGGCCACGCTGCGCCAGATGATCAACTGGTGCATCGAGAACCCGCTGGAGGGCAAGCCGCTGCCGCTCGACGACCCGCGCATGGTCGCGCTCGAGGCCTACATCACCTACGAGCGCCGGGGCGTCAAGCTCGACCCGGGCAAGCACTGAGCCCCCAGCGGGCCATGCGCGCTCCGGCGGGGCCGGCGCGCCGGCCCCGCTTCTTTTCGGCCCTTCCGCCTTGCTCGTGCGCGCCTCCCTCGTCGAGGCGCATCGCGGCCGGCGTGCGCCGGCAGGGCGCTTGGCAGCGCCGGCCGCTCCCTCGAGGAAGGGAAAGGGGGAGAGCGCGGCTGGCTGCGACCCGACCCCACGATGATGCCCTGGGGCGGCGGGGCCTGCAGGCGGCCGGCAGGGCCGTGCAGCCACCTCCCTGCAGACGGTCGTCGGGCCCGGGCCTGCTAGAATGGGCGCCCTTCCGGCGGCGGGCCCCATGAGCGAAACCCAGCGCATCCGCGAGATCCCCTACAACTACACCTCCTTCTCGGACCGCGAGATCGTGGTCCGCTTCCTGGGCGAGCCCATGTGGGAGGTGATCGAGCGGCTTCGCGCCTCGCGCCGCACGGGGATCTCGGCGCGCCTCCTGTTCGAGGTGCTGGGCGACCTCTGGGTGGTCACCCGCAACCCCTTCCTGCAGGAGGACCTGCTCGCCGACCGGCGCCGGCGCGAGGCACTGGTGGCAGCCATGCGCCGCCGCATCGCCGAGGTCGAGGCCCGCGCCGAGGGCAACCCGCTGGCGCTCAGGCTCGCCACCGCGGCGCGCGAAGCGGTGTCGCGCTTCGAGGCCTGGTTCCCGCGCCAGCGCGCGCTGCGCCGCCGGGCCCTGCGGGCGCTCGCCCGCGCCACCCGCCGCGAGAACGTGGACTTCTCCCCCTACGCGCGGGTGGCCCACGCCACGGACGCCACCGACTGGCGCGTGGAGCTGCCCTTCGTGGTCGTCTCGCCCGACACCGAGGCCGAGGTGGCGGCCGTGGTGCGCGCCTGCATCGAGCTCGGGCTCACCGTCATCCCCCGCGGCGGCGGCACGGGCTACACCGGCTCGGCCGTGCCGCTCGACGAGGCGAGCGCCGTCGTCAACACCGAGAAGCTGGAGGGACTGGGGCCGGTGGAGCTGCGTGCCTTGCCGGGCGTGGACGGCGAGGTGCCCACCATCCGTGCCGAGGCGGGGGTGGTCACGCGCCGCGTGGCCGAGGCGGCCGAGCGGGCCGGATATGTCTTCGCCGTGGACCCCACCTCGCAGGACGCCTGCACCATCGGCGGCAATATCGCCATGAACGCCGGCGGCAAGAAGGCGGTGCTGTGGGGCACCACGCTCGACAACCTCGTCTCCTGGCGCATGGTCACGCCCGACGGCGATTGGCTGGAGATCGAGCGCATCGGCCACAACCTCGGCCGCATCCACGACCAGCCCGAGGTGCGCTTCCGCATCACCCGCTACGGGCCGGACGGGCGCAGCCCGCGCGGGGAGCCGGAGGAGATCCGGGTGCCCGGCGCGGCCCTGCGCAAGTCGGGTCTGGGCAAGGACGTCACGGACAAGTTCCTCGCCGGCATCCCGGGCGTGCAGAAGGAGGGCTGCGACGGCATCGTCACCTCGGCGGTGTTCGTGCTGCACCGCTTACCCGCCCACACCCGCACCGTGTGCCTGGAGTTCTTCGGCGCCGACCTGCGCCCGGCGGTGGAGGCCATCGTGGCGGTGAAGGCCCATGTCGAGGCCCGCCCCGGCGTGGTGCTGTCCGGCCTGGAGCACCTGGACGAGCGCTATCTCAAGGCCGTCGGCTACGCCAGCAAGGCCCCGCGCCGGGAGCGCCCGCGCATGGTGCTGCTCGCCGACATCTCCGGTGACGACGAGACCGCCGTGGCCGCGGCCGCCTCCGAGGTGGTGCGCATCGCCAACGCGCGCGAGGGCGAGGGCTTCGTGGCCGCGAGCCCCGAGGCGCGCCGGCGCTTCTGGGCCGACCGCGCGCGCACCGCCGCCATCGCCGCCCACACCAACGCCTTCAAGATCAACGAGGACGTGGTGATCCCGCTCGAGCGCCTCGCCGACTACACCGAAGGCGTCGAGCGCATCAACATCGAGCACTCCATCGCCAACAAGCTGCGTATCGTCGCGGCGGTGGAGGCCTTCGTGGCCGGCCCCATGGCGGCGGTCCGGGAGGGGCGCGACTACGAGGCCTCGGCCGAGCTGGACGCCATCCTCGAGGGCAAGCGCCAGGCCGCGCGCGAGCTGCTCGCGCGGGTGCGCTCGCGCTGGGAGGCCCTGCTCGCGGCGCTCGACGAGCCCGCGGCCGACCACCCGGAGCTGCTCGACGAGGCCGCCCGCGCCGCCCTGCGCCCGGGCGACACCCTCGCCGACCTGCTCCTGCGGCGGGCGCTGCGGGTCTCCTACAGGCGCGAGGTGCGCCGGCCGCTGGAGGAGATCTTCACCGGCGAGGCCTTCGCCCCCGTGCGCCGGCGGCTCGACGCCATCCACGCCGAGATCCGCGCGAGCCGCCTGTTCGTGGCCCTGCACATGCACGCGGGCGACGGCAACGTCCACACCAACATCCCGGTCCTGTCCAGCGACTACCACATGCTGCGCGAGGCCGAACGCATCGTGGACCGCATCATGGCGCTGGCCCGCCGCCTCGGCGGGGTCATCTCCGGCGAGCACGGCATCGGCATCACCAAGCTGCGGTACCTGGAGCCCGAGGCGATCGAGGCCTTCGCCGCCTACAAGCGCCGCGTCGATCCCGAGGGGCGCTTCAACCGCGGCAAGCTCCTGCCCGGCGGGGGGCTCGAGCGCGCCTACACGCCCTCGCTGCGTCTGGTGCAGCAGGAGGCCCTGATCCTGGAGGAGAGCGCCCTCGGCGCCCTCAACGACGACATCCGCCACTGCCTGCGCTGCGGCAAGTGCAAGCCGGTCTGCAGCACCCATGTCCCCCGCGCGAACCTGCTGTACTCGCCGCGCAACAAGATCCTCGCCGCCGGCATGCTCGTCGAGGCCTTCCTCTACGAGGAGCAGACCCGGCGCGGCGTGTCCGTACGCCACTTCGAGGAGCTCGCCGACGTGGCCGACCACTGCACGGTCTGCCGCAAGTGTGCCGCCCCGTGTCCGGTGGACATCGACTTCGGCGAGGTCACCATGCGCATCCGGTCCATCCTGCGCGAGCGGGCCGGGCGCTGCGGCAGCCCCGCCACGCGCGCCGCCATGGCCTTCCTGAACCTCACCGACCCGCGCATGGTGCATGCAGGCCGGGCCCTGCTCGCGCGCGCGGGCTTCGGGATGCTGCGCGCGGTCCACACCGCCGCGCGCCGTCTCGGACTGGTGGGGCCGCGCGCCGAGCGGCGGCCGCCTGCACCCACCACCGGACGCCCGCGCGTGGCGGCCCAGGTGCTGCACTTCGTGCGCCGCCCGGTGGAGGCCGAGGTCCCCGCGCGCACCATGCGCCAGGCGCTCGGGCTCGGCGCCGAGCGCGACGTGGTGCCCATCCTGCGCGACCCGGCGCGCGCGGGCGAGGACACCGAGGCCGTGCTCTACTTTCCCGGCTGCGGCTCGGAGCGGCTGTTCGGGCAGGTGGGGCTCGCCACGCTGGCGATGCTGTGGGAGACGGGGGCGCGCACCGTGCTCCCGCCCGGCTACCTCTGCTGCGGCTACCCCCAGCGCGCCGCCGGCGACGAGGTGCGCGCCCGCCGCATCGTCACCGACAACCGGGTGCTGCTGCACCGCATGGCCAACGGGCTCGCCTGGCTCGACATACGCGCCGTCATCGTCTCCTGCGGCACCTGCATGGACCAGCTCGACGCCTACGAGCTCGGCCAGGTCTTCCCGGGCGCACGTCTCGTGGACATCCACGAGTACCTGCTGGAGCGGGGCGTGCGCATGGAAGGCGGCGGGCGCCCGCGCTACCTGTTCCATGACCCCTGCCACAGCCCCCTCAGGACCTACGGGGCGGCCGAGGTGGCCCGCGCGCTCACGGGGCAGGACGTGCCGCTCACCGATCGTTGCTGCGGCGAGGCCGGCACCTTCGCCGTCTCCCGCCCGGACGTGGCGGTGCAGGTGCGCTTCCGCAAGGTCGAGTCGTTGCGTGCGGCCCTCCAGGCGCTCAAGGGCCGGTCGCATGCGGCCCCCCGTGAGGCGTGGGCGAGCGGCATGTCCGGGGGTTCGGGATCGGAGCCGGAGCCCGGCCCTGCCGCCTCCGGGCGCGGCGCCGCTTCCCGCGACCGGCCGCTGCGCGACCCCGTGTCCGCGGCGCCCGGCGAAGCCAAGGTGCTCACCGCGTGCCCCGCGTGCCTGCAGGGGCTGTCGCGCTACCGCCTCGACACCGGCCTCGAGGCCGACTACCTGGTGGTGGAGCTCGCGCGCCGGCGGTTGGGGCCGGACTGGCAGGCGCGCTTCCTCGAGCGCGTCCGGCGCGGCGGCATCGAGCGGGTGATGCTGTGAGGGAAGAGACGTGAGGCGGGCGGCGGGTGCCGCGTGACCTCCCGCTCGCCTCCCGTCTCCCGCCTGTCGCCCTTACAATATAGAGGTGTGGGGGACGTGGGTCGCTTCCTCGTCATCCTGGGTCTGGTGCTGGTGGCGGTGGGGCTTCTCCTGCCGCTCCTGGGCAAGCTCGGCCTCGGGCGTCTGCCGGGCGACATCGTGATCGAGCGCGACGGCTTCCGCCTCTATATTCCCTTGATGACCTCGCTCCTGGTGAGCCTGGTCCTCACCCTCATCCTCTGGCTCATCAACCGGTAAGGGAGCCCCCCTCCCAGACCCTCCCCCCCCGCGCGGCGGGTAAAGGCCGGGGTGGGGGCCGGATACCGGGCCCGTCTCCTCAGGCCTCGAGCACGCGCACGCCGTCGGCGGTGCCCAGGATCAGGAGGTCGGCAGGGCGCAGGGCGAAGATGCCCACCGTCACCACGCCCGGGATATCGTTGATCTCGGACTCCATCTTCGCCGGCTCCATGATCCGTAAGTTGCGCACGTCCAGGATCTGGTTGCCGTTGTCCGTGACGAAGCCCTCGCGCAGCACCGGCTGGCCACCCATGGCCGCCAGGCGCCGGGCCACCAGGCTGCGGGCCATGGGGATCACCTCCACCGGGAGGGGGAACTCGCCCAGCACGTCCACCAGCTTGGACTCGTCGGCGATGCAGACGAACTTGCGGCTCGCCGCGGCCACGATCTTCTCGCGGGTGAGCGCTCCGCCGCCGCCCTTGATGAGCTGCAGATGCCGGTTGGCCTCGTCGGCCCCGTCCACGTAGAGGGGGAGCTCGCCTGCCTCGTTCAGATCCAGCACGGGGATGCCGTGGGCGCGCAGGCGCTCTTCGGTGGCCTTGGAGCTCGCCACCGTCCCCTCGATGCGCCCCTTGATCTCGGCCAGGGCGTCGATGAAGTGGTTGGCGGTGGAGCCGGTGCCCACCCCGATGATCGTGCCGGCCTCCACGTGCTCGATGGCCGCGCGCGCGGCGCGCTGCTTCATCGCCTCTTTGTCCATCGCGTCGCTCTCCCCGAGTTGGTGCGGATTTGCGCGAGATGATACCGTTACGGCCGAACCGCGGCCACGGCTCCACGAAATGCCCCGGCGCTACATCGAGAAGATCCTGACCGCGCGCGTCTACGACGTCGCGCGGCAGACGCCGCTCGACGAGGCGGCGGGGCTGAGCGCGCGCCTCGGCAATCGCGTACGCCTCAAGCGCGAGGACCTGCAGCCGGTCTTCTCCTTCAAGCTGCGCGGGGCCTACAACAAGCTGGTCTCGCTGCCGCGCGAGGCGCTGGAGCGGGGTGTGGTGGCGGCCTCGGCGGGCAACCACGCCCAGGGCGTGGCGCTCGCAGCCGCCCGCCTGGGCGTGAAGGCCCTGATCGTGATGCCCCGCACCACCCCGCCCATCAAGGTGCAGGCGGTGCGCCGCCTCGGCGGGCGCCCCCTGCTGCACGGCGACACCTACGACGAGGCCTGTGCCCACGCCCGGCGGCTCGCCGAGGAGCGGGGCATGACCTTCATCCATCCCTACGACGACCCCGAGGTCATCGCCGGGCAGGGGACCGTGGGCATGGAGATCCTGCACCAGCACCCGGACCCCCTGCACGCCATCTTCGTGCCGGTGGGCGGCGGCGGGCTGGTCGCGGGGGTGGCGGTCTACGTCAAGCACCTGCGCCCCAGCATCCGCATCGTGGGAGTGGAGCCGGACGACGCCCCCAGCCTGGAGCGGGCGCTGGCACGCCGGCGCCGGGTGACCCTGCCCCACGTGGGCATCTTCGCCGACGGCGTGGCGGTACGGCAGGTGGGCAGGGAGCCCTACCGGCTCGCGCGCCGTTTCGTGGACGAGATGGTGCTGGTCAGCACGGACGAGATCTGCGCCGCCATCAAGGACATCTTCGACGACACGCGCTCCATCGCCGAGCCCGCGGGCGCCCTGGCCGTCGCGGGGCTCAAGCGCTACGTGGAGCGCACGGGCCTGCGGGACGAGAACCTGGTGGCCGTCGTCTCCGGGGCGAACATGAACTTCGACCGCCTGCGCCACGTGGCCGAGCGGGCCGAGCTCGGCGAGCGGCGCGAGGCGCTGCTCGCGGTCACCATCCCCGAGCGGCCCGGCAGCTTCCTGCGCTTCTGCCGCGCCATCGGCCACCGCTCCATCACGGAGTTCAACTACCGCTACGCCGATCCCCGCGAGGCCCATGTCTTCGCCGGCATCGAGCTCACCGAGGGGGATGCCGAGCGCGAGGCCCTGGTGCGGCACTTGCGCGAGCAGGGCTACCCCGTGGTGGACATGACCGACAACGAGATGGCCAAGCTCCACGTGCGCTACATGGTGGGCGGCCGCGCCCCCGCGGTGGACGACGAGGTCCTCTACCGCTTCGAGTTCCCGGAGCGGCCGGGGGCGCTCGCGCGCTTCCTCACGCGTATGGGCGCGCGCTGGAACATCAGCCTCTTTCACTACCGCAACCACGGCTCCGACTACGGCCGGGTGCTGGTGGGCATCCAGGTTCCGCCCGGCGACCGCCGTCGCTTCCAGGCCTTCCTGGACGGCCTCGGTTACCCCTACCAGGAGGAGACCGAAAACCCCGCCTACCGGCTCTTCCTCTGAATGTCACCCGCGTGCCCGCCCGGCGGCGCCAAAAAGAAGGCCCGCACGTGGCGGGCCCTCGTTCGTCGGCCGGAAGCGTCCGCTCAGCGGCGCGCGGCCTTCTTCTTCCGTCCGGCCTTCTTCTTCCGTGTGGCTTTCTTCTTGGTTGTAGCCTTCTTCCGCGTGGCCTTCTTCCGTGTAGCCTTCTTGCGGGTGGCCTTCTTCCGCGCGGCCTTCTTCCGTGTAGCCTTCTTGCGGGTGGCCTTCTTCTTGGTTGCGGCCTTCTTCCGCGTGGCCTTCTTCTTCACCGTGGTGCGGCGCTTGGTGGCGGCCTTCTTCTTGGTGGCCACCTTGCGCTTCGCGGCGGCCTTCTTGCGGGTTGCAGTCTTGCGCTTGGGTGCGGCTTTCTTCTTCGTAGCCATCTCTTACCTCCCGAGGCAACAACAGAAACACCCGCGGTTGAGTATATACGAGAATCTCAAAATTGCCAGTCAACTACGCGCGTGTGCTCATGCGTTGCGTCGGGAGTGTGATGCATCTCGCAAGCCCCTTTCCGCTCACTTGCCCTTGAGCCGCAGCGCCTCCTCGTCGAAGGCCGCGTCCACGCCCTGGATGAAGCCCTCCACGAGGCGGAAGCCTTCCACGGGCGCGTCGTCGCGCATGTGCTCCAGCCGTATGGGCGCCACCGCCTGCACCACGGCGGCACGCTCCAGCGTGCAGTCGGGCGCCGTGCAGCCGCACCCGTCGGCGATGGCCTTGATGAGGCGGCCGACGAGCGCGTCGCGGTGCGCGCCGGCACGCGCCTTCTCCAGGGTCTGCGCGGCTTCTCCGTCGAGGATGGCGTAGGGGGTATGCGCGTCCAGGTAGGCGAGCAGATCTGCCAGGGTCATGCTTGTCTTCCTCCGCGAGGGTTCAGCCGATGCGTCTGTGGCCAGGCAGGGATGCCGTCAGGCGGTCACGCGCCTGCGAGCTCGAGGATGCGGCGCCACTGGGCCGCGGTGACCGGCATGACGGAGAGGCGGTTGCCCCGGCGCACCAGCGGGAGTTCGGCGAGCGCCGGGTCGGCCTTGATCGCCGCCAGCGGCACCGGGTGCGGCAGGCGCTCGACGAAGCGCACGTCCACGGCCGACCAGCGGGGCCGGTCCGGCGTGCTCCTGGGGTCGTGGTAGGGGCTGGCCGGGTCGAGGGCCGTGGGATCGGGGTAGGCCTCGCGCACGATCTCCATGATCCCCGTCACGGCGGGTTCGGGGCAGTTGGAGTGGTAGAAGAAGGCCCGGTCGCCGCGACGCATGGCCCGCAGGTAGTTGCGCGCCTGGTAGTTGCGCACCCCGTCCCAGGCGTCGGTCCCGGCGCGCTCGAGATCCTCGATGGAATAGACCGAAGGTTCGGACTTCATCAGCCAGTAGGCCATGGCACCTCCCGCGGATGCGGCCCGTGGTGATGCCGCACACTCTAAACCGGGCCGCCGGCCGCTTCACCCGAAGAATCGTAGGCCTTGCTCGGTGAGCACGGCGTCCAGGGGCACGTCCCAGGGATGCGCCTGCAGCCGCGGCACCTCCTGGAAGCCATAGGCGAGGCCCACCAGCCAGGGGCGGCGCCAACGCCTGCGGTGGCGGAAGGCGAAGGTGCGGTCGTAGTAGCCTGCGCCCATCCCGAGGCGGTGGCCGCGCCTGTCGAAGGCCACGAGCGGCACGATCACCAGGTCGAGGCGCCGTGGCGGGCGCAGCGCCGGACGCCCGGCGGGCTCGGGGATTCCCCAGCGGTTGGGGCGCAGGGCGCCGTCGGGGGGGATGGGGGCGAAGCCGAGGCGGCCCCGATGCACCGCGTCCACCACGGGCGCGTACACCCGCTTGCCGCGGCGCCAGGCGAGCTCGGCCAGCGGCAGCGGATCCGCCTCGCCCGCCACCGGCAGGTACACGGCGATGTGGCGTGCGCGGCGAAAGAGTGGGGAGGCGGCGAACAGGGTCGCGGCTCGGCGGGCGTGGGCCGCACGCCGAGCGGCGGGCAGGCGCCGGCGCCGGTGGCGCATCTCCGCGCGGAGGCGGGCAGGGTCGGGCGGCGCGGGCATGGGGAAGGGGAAGATCAGCGTGGGGGAGGGAAGCGGCGCCCTCCGGGACGGCCGGAATCGGGGTGGGCGTCCCCCGCCTGTGCCGTGGCAGGCCGTCGCCCTTGAACCTGAGGTTCAGGTGGGAGCGTCGGCGATGCCGCAGGCTTTCCGCTCACGGGCGGACATGCACACTGGCACCGGCACTTCGCCCCCCGGGCTGTGAATTAGGGTCAAGGTACATTCAGGACCCGCTCACGAACACCGCAGGGGACGCCCATAAACCTGTAGCGGCGGCGGTGCTGCGCCGCTCAGAGCTCCATCTGGGAGCCCTCGCCCAGGGCCTCCTCGACCTTGGTCTGCAGGGCGCGGATGCGCGCCCCGATGGTCTCGGACAGCCCTTCGCGCTCGCGCCGCAGCTCCAGCAGCTCGTGCGCCATGTTGAGCGCAGCCATCACGGCGATCCGGTCCAGCCCGATCACCTTCCCGCTGTCGCGGATCTCGCGCATGAGCTGGTCCAGGTGCCGGGCGGAGGCCATCAGGTCGTCACGCTCCTCCGGGGGGCAGGCCACCCGGTACTCCCGGTCCAGGATGCGGACCGTCAGCAGCAGCGGCTCGCCGCTCACGAGCCCTGCTCCATGGTCTTGAGGTGCGTGATGATGGCCTCGACGCGCGAGCGCGCCTCCTCATGCTTCTCCAGGAGGCGGGCGCGCTCGGCCAGGAGCTGGCGCTCGCGCGCGCGCAGGGCGCGGTTCTCCTCCTTGAGCCGCCGGCACAGGCGCACGAGCTCCTCGATGCGCGCTTCGAGGCGCTCGAGCTCCTGCTCCGCAACCTGGGCCGTGCGTTCCGCGTCCATGCCTCTCAATATAGCAGACCCGGGCCCCGCCGCCCGCACGTCATGCCGCACGCCCGTGTCCGCGCCGCCCGCCGGCGGGAAGGCGGCGGCTGATACAATGGTTCCGGGATCGCGAGCCTGTCTTTCCGGGCGGCGGGACGGGGAATGGCCGTGAGCGAGACTGCAGCGCCGGTGGATTACGAGCGCCTGGAGCGGGCCCTGCGCCGGGCCGAAGCCCTGACGGGGGCCTCCGAGGGGCACGGGGCGCTCTGCGGGCTGCTCTGCGCCCAGGGACGCGCGGACCGACGTGCCTGGCAGGACCAGGTCATCGGCGAGCGCGAGCCGGGCGACGTGCTCGCGCGCGAGGCCGCCTCGCTCCTGGACGCGCTCTACGAGGAGACCGTGCGCCAGCTCAACGACGCGGGCCTCGCCTTCCGCCTCCTGCTGCCCGACGACGAGCAGCCCCTGGGACGGCGCGCCGAGGCCCTGGGGCGCTGGTGCCAGGGTTTCCTGCTCGGGCTCGGCCTGGGGGGCATCCGGGCCGAGCAGGAGCTGCCCGCCGATGTGCGCGAGATCATGCGTGACCTCGCCGAGATCTCCAAGGTGGAGTTCGACGTCGCCGGCGCGGGCGAGGCCGAGGAGGCCGCCTACACCGAGATCGTGGAGTACGTGCGGGTGGGGGTGCTCCTCATCAACGAGGAGATGCACCCGGTCAAGGCGCCGCCGCGGCTGATGTAGCAGGTCCGCGGCGGCGCGCCAGCCAGCGGGGAAGAAGGATGGACCAGCGGGAGTTTGCGCGCCGGCGCCGCCAGCTCATGCGCATGATGGGCGAAGGCGCCATCGCGGTGGTGCCCGGGGCCTCCCTGCGCTACCGCTCGCGCGACGTGGAGTACCCCTTCCGCCAGGACAGCGACTTCCACTACCTGACGGGCTTTCCGGAGCCGGAGGCGGTGGCCGTGCTGGTGCCGGGCCGCCCCCAGGGCGAGTACATCCTCTTCTGCCGCGAGCGCGATCCCAAGACCGAGCTGTGGACAGGGCCGGTGGCCGGCCCGGAGGGCGCCTGCGAGCGCTACGGGGCCGACGATGCCTTCCCCGTCTCCGACCTCGACGACATCCTGCCGGGGCTGATCGAGGGCTGCGAGCGCGTCTACTACACCATGGGGACCTACCCCGACTTCGACCGGCGCATGATCGGCTACCTCAACGAGCTGCGCCGCAGGGTGCGGGCCGGGGCGCGCACGCCAGAGGAGTTCGTGGCCCTGGACCACCTGCTCCACGACATGCGCCTCTACAAGAGCCGCGCCGAGCTGCGCGCCATGCGCGAGGCGGCGCGCGTCGCCATGGGGGCGCACCGGCGCGCCATGGCGGCCTGCCGCCCGGGGCTGCGCGAGCACGAGATCGAGGCCGAGCTCCTCTACGAGTTCCGCCGCCACGGCGCCGAGCCCGCCTACCCGCCCATCGTCGCGAGCGGCCCCAACGCCTGCATCCTGCACTACACGGCCAACGACCGGTGCATGGCCGACGGCGAGCTGCTGCTCATCGACGCCGGCTGCGAGCACGACGGCTACGCTTCCGACATCACGCGCACCTTCCCCGTCGGCGGCCGCTTCAGCCCGGAGCAGCGCGCCCTCTACGAGGTGGTGCTGGCCGCGCAGGAGGCCGCCATCGCCGCCGTCCGTCCCGGTAACCACTGGAACGACCCCCACGACGCCGCCGTGCGCGTGCTCACGCGCGGGCTGGTGCGCCTCGGGCTGCTGGAGGGCCGGCCCGCCCGGCTCGTCCGCAAGGGGGCCTACAAGCGCTTCTTCCCGCACCGCACCGGCCACTGGCTGGGTCTCGACGTCCACGATGTGGGCGAGTACAAGGTGGACGAGGCCTGGCGCCTGTTGGAGCCGGGCATGGTGCTCACGGTCGAGCCCGGGCTCTACATCCCGCCCAATGCCCGCGGCGTGCGCAAGCGCTGGCGCGGCATCGGCATCCGCATCGAGGACGACGTGGCGGTGACGGCCGACGGCTGCCAGGTGCTGACGGCGGCGTTGCCCAAGGACCCGGACACCATCGAGGCCATGGTGGGGGCCTGAGGCGGTGGGGCAGACGGCCTACGATGTGGTCATCGCCGGTGGCGGTCCCGTGGGCGCCGCGCTCGCGGCGCTCGCCCCGCCCACGCTGCGCATCGCCGTGGTGGAGCCGCGCGCGCCCGAGGACGCCCCAGCTGCGGCAGGCGCCGCCGATCGCGCCATCGCGCTGGCCGAGGGCAGCCGGCGCATCCTGGAGGAGGCGGGCGCGTGGGCGGGCATCGCGCCCGCGGCCGCGCCCATCCGCTACATCCACGTCTCCCAGCGCGGCCGGCCCGGTATCACGCGCCTGCGCTGCGACGAGTGCGGCGTGGAGGCCCTCGGCTGGGTGGTGCCGGGCCCCGTGCTCGAGCGCGCGCTCGCGGAGCGGCTCGCTGCGCTCGGGCACGTCGAGCGCATCAGCCGCGCGCGCGTGGCGGCGGTGGCGCAGGACGGGACGCGCGTGCGCGTGCGGCTCGAGGGCGAGGGCCCGGAAGCGCTGGAGGCGGCGCTGCTGGTGGGCGCCGACGGCACCGCCTCGCGCGTGCGCGAGGCGGTCGGCATCGGGACCGAGCAGTGGGACTACGGCCAGGACGCCGTGCTTGCCACCCTGGAGACCGGCCGTGCCCATGGCGGCTGGGCCTACGAGCGTTTCACCGACGACGGCCCCCTGGCGCTGTTGCCGCTCGGGCCGCGACGCATGGCGCTGGTGTGGACGCTCCCGCGCGCACGGGCCCCCTGGGCGCTCGGGCTCGTGCCGGAGGCCTTCGCACGCGAGGTGCAGGCGCGCTTCGGCTGGCGGCTGGGGCGGCTGCGGCTCGCCGCGCCCGAGCGCGCCGCGCACCCGCTGCGCATGGTGCGCGCGCGCGAGGCCGTGCGCGGGCGGGTGGCGCTGGTGGGCAACGCCATGCGCACCCTGCACCCGGTGGCGGGCCAGGGCTTCAACCTGGGCCTGCGCGACGCCCGCGCGCTGGCGCGCCTGCTGGAGGCGGCCGCCTGGGACGGCGCCGATCCGGGCAGGAAGGGGCTGCTCGCGCGCTATGCGGCCCGCCGCGCGCGCGACCAGTGGCGCGTGCTGCTCTTCACCGAGCTCCTCGTGCGCGGTTTCACGTTGCCGCTCGCGCCGGTGGCCTGGGCCCGCGGCGCGGCGCTCGGGCTGCTGGAGCTCCTGCCCCCGGCACGGCGGGCGCTCGCGCGTGCGGCCATGGGTGTGGGCTGAGGCGGACCGTGGCGCGCGAGACCTTCGACGCGGCGGTGGTCGGCGGCGGCCCGGTGGGCGGCAGCCTCGCGCTGGCGCTCGCCGCCGCCGGGATGCGCGTGGCCCTGGTGGGGCCGCGTCCGGCCGGGGCGCCGGAGGCCGCGGCAAGGGGCGAGGCGGACTACGACCTGCGCGTGCTGGCGTTGACGCGCGCCTCCGAGCGCATCCTGCACCACCTCGGGCTGTGGGAGGGCATCCGGTCCGGCCGCCACGGGCGCTTCCGCCGCATGGAGGTCTGGGACGCGACGAGCCCCGCGCGCGTCGCCTTCGATGCCGACACGCTCGGCGAGCCCGTGCTGGGCTGGACGGTGGAGCAGTCCCGCATCGTCGAGGTCCTGTGGCAGCGGCTGGAGGCCGAGGCCGCGGCCGGACGGATCGCGCTCGTGCCCGCGCGCGTGGCCTCGCTCGTCCAGGACGGGCACGGCGCCACGCTCACCCTCGACGACGGCGTGCGGGTGGCGGCCCGGATCGTGGCGGCCGCCGATGGCGCGGGCTCGCGCGTGCGTGAGCTCGCGGGCATCCCGGTGCGCGGCGGCCCCTACGGGCAGCGCGCCGTGGTCGCGACGGTGGTCACCGAGCGGCCGCACCGCCTCACCGCCTGGCAGCGCTTCCTGCCGGACGGCCCGCTCGCCCTCCTGCCCCTCGACGACCTGCACCGTGTGAGCATCGTCTGGAGCACGCGTCCCGAGCACGCCGACGCCCTGCTCGATCAGGACCCCGAGGCCTTCGGCGGCGCCGTCACCGAGGCCTCGGAGGCGCGCCTCGGCGCGGCCCGGCTCGAGGGGCCGCGCGCCGCCTATGCCCTGCGGCACCAGCATGCGCGCGACTACGTGGCCGGGCGCGTGGCCCTGGTGGGCGATGCCGCGCACGTGATCCACCCGCTCGCGGGGCAGGGCTTCAACCTGGGGCTGCTGGACGCGGCCTGCCTCGCCGAGTGCGTGCAGACGGCCTGGCGCGCGCAGCGCGATCCCGGCGCGGCGTGGGCGCTCGCGCGCTACCAGCGCTGGCGCCGGGGCGAGAATCTGGCCATGGGCCTTGCGATGGACGCCTTCAAGCGCGCCTTCGAGGCACGTGCGCTCCCGGCGCGGGTCGCCCGTTCGCTCGCTTTTGCCGTGGCCGGCCGCTGTGCCCCCCTGCGCCATGCCCTCATGCGCCGCGCCATGGGGCTCGAGGGCGACCTGCCGGAGATGGCGCGCGTGCGCTGTCTGGAGGCCGGCGCGTGAGGCGCCTGCGGCTCGGCCACCTCACGGGGCTGGCGGGCGTCTCGTCGCGAGAGCGGCCGGCCGCGCGCCGCTGGGCGGCACGCTTCGAGTGGCCCATGATCGCGGTCGCGGTCTGGATCCCGGTGCAATGGTACCTGGAGCAGCGCGACGGCATCACGCCCGCGGTGAGCCGCATGGGCGACTGGCTCGTGTGGCTCGTGTTCGTGGTCGAGACCACGGTGCTCACCGCGCTCGTGCGCGACCGCCGCCGCTACCTGCTCGGCAACTGGATGAACCTCGCCATCATCGCCCTGGGGGTGCCCCTGCTGTGGGGCGAGACCCCGCTCGCCGGCGCCCTGCGCGGCCTGCGCCTGCTGCTGCTGGTGGGCCTGTTCGCGCGGCTGTCGCGCAGCGTGCGGGCGGTGCTGGCGCGCAACCGCCTGGGGCCCACGCTCGTCTTCTCGGCCGTGGTGCTGACGCTGGCGGGGGTGCTCATCTCGGGGGTGGACCCGGCCATCGGCTCGCCCTGGGACGGCATCTGGTGGGCCTGGGTCACGGTCACCACCGTGGGCTATGGCGACGTGGTGCCCTCCACCCCCGCGGGCCGCGTCATCGCCTCGCTCGTGATGCTGCTGGGGCTGGGGCTCTTCGCCCTGCTGGCGGCCAATGTCTCGGCCTTCCTCATCGGGCGCGACGTGCACAAGGTCGAGCGCGAGGAGTCGGACCTGCGCACGCGCCTCGAGGCCATCGAGGCGCGGCTCGAGCGCATAGAGCAGGCGCTGGCGCGCGGCCGTGGCGGCCGCGACGGGGACTGAGGGATGGGGCTGCTGGACCTGGCTGCGGCCCTGCTCTCGCTCACGGCGCTCTTCGCCTGGATCAACCAGCGCTGGATCGGCCTGCCCACGCCTGTCGGCGTGATGCTGGTGGCGCTGGCCGCCTCCTTCGGGCTCATGGCGGCCGAGGCCCTGGGCGCGGCGGCGGTGGGGGAGGCCGCGCGCGCCCTGGTGGCGCGCGTGGACTTCGGCGAGGCCCTGCTGCACGGGATGCTGAGCTTCCTGCTCTTCGCCGGCGCCCTGCACGTGAACCTGGAGGACCTCGCGCGCCAGAAGCGCCTCATCGGGCTGCTCGCCACCATCGGGCTGCTGGTCTCCACCGCCATCGTGGGGCTCGGGAGCTGGCTGCTGCTCGGCTGGATGGGGCTGGCGCTGCCGCTGGTCCACTGCCTGGTCTTCGGAGCCCTCATCTCGCCCACGGACCCCGTCGCCGTCCTGGGCATCCTGCGCCGCGCGGGCGCGCCGCCCAGCCTGGAGACCAAGGTCGTGGGGGAGTCCCTGTTCAACGACGGCGTCGCCGTGGTGCTGTTCCTGGTGCTGGCGGGGCTCGCCGCCGGCCGCACCGAGCCGGACGCGGGCGCCATCGCGGCGCTGCTGCTGCAGGAGGCGGTGGGCGGGGCGCTCTTCGGCATCGCCCTGGGCTGGATCGTCTACCGCATGCTGCGCGCGGTGGACAGCTACGAGGTCGAGATCCTGCTCACCCTGGCGCTGGTCACGGGTGGCTACGCCCTGGCGGATGCGCTGCACCTGTCCGGCCCCATCGCCATCGTGGCCGCGGGGCTGCTCATCGGCAATCACGGGCGGCTGCTCGCCATGTCGGAGCGCACGCGCGCGCATCTGGATACCTTCTGGTCCCTGCTCGACGAGCTGCTCAATGCGCTCCTGTTCGTGCTCATGGGGCTGGAGGTGATGGTGATCAGCCTCGAGGCGGGCCCCGTCGCCGCCGGGGTGCTCATGATCCCGCTGGTGCTGCTCGCACGCCTCATGAGCGTGGGCCTGCCGGTGGCCGTGCTCCGGCCTCTGCGCCGCTTCAGCCCCGGCGCGGTGCGCGTGCTCACCTGGGGCGGGCTGCGCGGCGGCGTCTCCATCGCGCTCGCGCTCTCGCTGCCGCCCGGCCCCGAACGGGACCTGATCGTGACCCTCACCTACGTGGTGGTGGTGTTCTCGGTGCTGGTGCAGGGGCTCACCATCGGTCCCGTCGTGCGCGCGCTGACGAAGGGGAGTGGCAGGTAGCAAGGAGGGGTATCTGGACCTGTCCGGGCCGACCGCCTCTCTACGGTGCGTTCCCGCGGCGTGCGACCAGCCGCAGCACGGCGGAGGGGCCACGGTGCCATCGCCCCTCGGCCAGCTCCGTTTCCACGCGCTCCAGCCGCTCGATCGCAAGGCCAGCGAAATCCTCGGCCAGCATCGCCTCGGTGTAGAGCAACGCCTCGCCGGGTGGTCCGCCGATGGTGCCGCGCTCGCGGCGCAGGCGCTCGTGGTCGCGGTCGAAGGCCTCCAGCACCAGCAGCCCGCCGGGCCGCAGCGCCGCCGCCCAGGCCCGGTGCGCCGCCGCGCGCACCTCGGGCGGCAGGTGCACGTAGATGGCCACCACCGCGTCGAAGGCACCCGCGCGCCACGGCGGCCGGGTGACGTCGGCACACACGGCATGCAGGCGCGCTTCGGACCCGCGATCGAGGGCGAGCTTCCACGCCTTGCGCAGCCCCACGAGCGAGCGGTCCACGGAGAGCGCCTCGCAGCCGCGCGCGGCGAGCCAGGCGCCGTTGCGCCCCTCGCCGTCACCTGGCAGCAGCACGCGCATGCCAGGCCGGAAGCGCGGGGCGAGGCTGGCGAGGAAGGCGTTGGGCTCGGTGCCGTAGCCGTAGCCCGGCTCGGCGTACCGATCGTCCCAGAAGCGGGGATCCATGGCGGGCAGCATAGGGGCTGGCGCAGGCGGTGCCAAGCCTGCGGCACTGCGTCCGTCAGCGCTTGACCGGCCGTTTACGCAGCTTGCGCTGGAGGGTGCGCCGGTGCATGCCGAGCGCGCGCGCGGCAGCCGAGATGTTGCCGCCGTGCTCGGCCAGCACGCGTTCGATGTGCTCCCACTCCAGCCGGCGCACCGACATGGGCCGCTCCGGAGGGGGCACGTCCGGATCGGGCTCGGCGCGCGCGAAGGCGCGCAGCACGTCGTCGGGCTCCGTGGGCTTGGTAAGGTACTGGATGGCGCCCAGCTTGATGGCCTCCACGGCAGTGGCGATGCTCGCGTAGCCGGTCAGCACCACGATGCGCATGTCCGGGTGCCGCGCGCGCAGGGCGGCCACCACGTGCAGGCCCGAGTCCTGGCCGAGGCGCAGGTCCACCAGCGCCGCGTCGCACCCGTCCGACGCGGCGCCTGCCGCCGCCGCATCATGCGCCACCGCCACCTCCACCCCGCGCCGCGTGAGCGCCCGGGCCATGGCGGCGCAGAAGGCCTCGTCATCGTCCACCAGGAGCAGCCGCCGGGGTGCCGTCTCCGTCTCGCGCATGGTCCGTCTCCTCGCGGAAGGGATCGAGGGGCAGGATGATGCGGGTCACGAGGCCGCCGCCCCGGCGGTCCTCCAGGCGCACGCTCCCGCCGAAGCGCTCCACCACGCGGTGCGCCAGGAACAGGCCCAGCCCCAGGCCACCGGGCTTGCCCGACCACGGCTCGCGCCCGGCGCGTGAGCGGGCCTCACCCGCCAGCCCCGGGCCGCGGTCGCGTACCTCGACGCGCAGGGCCTCGGCGTCCCAGGCCGCGGCGATCTCGACCTCGCCGGGCGAGGCGTCGGCGGCGTTGTCCAGGATGGAGCCCAGGGCCTGGGCGAGCGTGCGGTCGGCCAGCACCCGCGGGGCGGGGCGCTCGCCCGCGAGCCGCAGCGGCGGCGCGGGCATCCGCCGGCGCCGCGCCCAGGCCTCCACCAGCCCGTGCAGCCAGGCGTCCACGGGCTCGGCGCGCCCGCCCGCGAGCGGGGCCTCGCCCGCGGCGGCGGAGAGGTCGGCGAGCGTGGCCTTGCAGCGCGCGAGCTGGGTGCGCAGCTCGCGGGCCACGGCGGCGCGTTCCGGATCGGCGGCGCAGGCCTCTTCGAGCTCGGCGGCGAGCAGCGCGGCGGTGTTGAGCGGTGTGCCCAGCTCGTGGGCGGTGCCGGCCGCGAGCGTCGCCACGGCCAGCAGGCGCTCGTCGCGCAGGGCCTGCTCGCGGGCGGCGGCGAGCTCGCGCTCGCGCTCGCGCAGGCTCCGCCCGAGGCGGGTGGCGAACCAGGCGATGAGCGCCGCGGTGACCACGAAACCGGTCCACATGCCCACCACGTGCAGGCCGAAGGCCTGGTCGCCGTGGCCCGCCATCCCCGGCAGCGGCACGTACCAGCGCAGCAGCAGGGCGTAGGCAGCCGCGGCCACACCCGCGAGCGTCCAGGTGTCGCGCTCCGGGAGCAGGGTGGCCGAGAGCGCGATGGGCACCAGGAAGAGCATGGTGAAGGGGTTGGTGGCCCCGCCGGTGAAGTGGAGCAGGCCTGCGAGCACCAGGATGTCGAAGGCGAGCTGGGCGAGCACCTCCCTGGCCGAGGGCTGGCGGATGCGGCGCGCGCGCCGGAGGGTGAGCGCGTTGAAGGCCGCGCTGGTGGCGAGGAGCGCCGCCAGCGGGCCCAGGGGCAGCCCCGGGCCGAGCAGGAGCGCTGCGGCCGCCACGGCGGCGGCCTGCCCGCCGAGCGCGAGCCAGCGCAGGTGGGCGAGCCGGCGCAGGGCATCGGCAGGGGGGGCGGGGATGTCGGCGGCGGTCGGCATGTCCGGATTGTAGTGGTCGCGAGGCCTCGGCCGCGGGCGGCCCGTGAGCGTTCTCCGCTAGCAAATTCTATGCGTGGCAGGGAGGCAGCGGGTGCGGCATCTTGCCGCGCGGCAACGTGCCGCATTCCCACCTCCTCCGGCCCCTCCCTATGCTCCCGCCGGGGAGCCGAAGGGGAGGTGACCATGCGCAAGCTCAAGCATGCCCTGGCACTCGCGGCCATCCTGGCCGCGCCGGGCGCGCAGGCCTACGTGGGCCTGTGCTGCGGCAAGTGCGGCGGCAACATGCCGCTCAACATCCCGGGCGGCGGCGTGCCCGAGACCTACGAGTTCCGCCTCAAGCTGAGCCCCATGCGCATGCGCATGGAGGGGCTGCGCGACGGGACGTCATCGGTGGCGCCGTCCGCGCTCCTCGGCATGCCCGCCATGGGCTACTACATGGCCGTGCCCACCGCCATGGACATGGACATGCTGCACCTGGCGGTGGGCTACAGCGCGAGCGACGACTGGTTCGTGGGCGCGATGCTGATGTGGAAGCGCAACCGCATGGCCATGCGCTTCAACGGCATGATGGCCGCCTCCACGGGCGTGCCGGGCTTCACCATGCGTTCCGAGGGGCTGGGCGACGTCATGCTCATGCTCAAGCGGCGGCTGCACGCCGACGACCCCCTGATGCCCACGCGCCAGGCCTCGCTCCTGCTGGGCCTGAGCCTGCCCACGGGATCCATCGACGAGCGCAACGCCGACCACCCCGTCGCCTCCCGTCGCGACGAGCTGCTGCCCTACGGCATGCAGCTCGGGTCGGGCACCGTGGATCCCACCCTCGGCCTGCTGCTGCAGGGTTCGCGCTCGCCCTGGTGGTGGGGGGCCAACCTGACCTGGACCGCGCGCCTCTATGACAATGACCGCGGCTGGCGCCTGGGCGACGAGGCGCGCGTGGACCTCTACCTCATGCGCCAGTTCCGCTACGACCTGGTGGGCGAGCTGCAGCTCAACGCGCGCTGGCAGGGCCGCATCCGGGGCGAGATGGACGAGGTGGCGGCGGGCACCTCGGGCCGGGCCACCGACGGCGACCCCACCTCGCCCTACGTCTCGCCCGCCTACGACCCGGACAACTACGGCGGGCGCACCCTCTACGCCACCCTGGGGCTGCAGTGGCAGCCGGTTCCGCTCCAGATCCTGAACCTCCAGCTCACGCTGCCGCTGTACCGGGACCTCAACGGCCCCCAGCTCGAGACCGACTGGCAGGTGATGCTCACCTGGTACGCCGAGGTGCCCACCCGGCGCAGCATCCGCTACCGCCGCCGGCCTCCCGCGCCGGAGCTGGGCTTCTGAGGGAGGGTGTCGAGATGAGGACGAGACCCATGCTGCCGGCCCTGGCTGCCTCGGCCGCGCTCGCCGGCTGCGCCGGCGCGCCCACGCCGCTGCCCGAGCCGGCCTCGGAAGGGGCGCGGCTGGTCGCAGCCCGCTGCGGCGCCTGCCACGCCGTCCCCCATCCGGCGCGCCTGCGCGCCACCGACTGGCCCGCCATGCTGGCGCTGATGGAGCGCCGCATGGGCGAGCGGGGGCTCGCGCCGCTTGCGGCGGACGAGCGCCGGGCGATCCTCGCCTATCTCCAGGCCCACGCACGCCCGTGAGCCGCAGGCCCCGGCCCGCCAGGCGGCTCGCCGCGGTCCTGCTCGCGTGCGCCGTCCAGGGCGCGGCTGCCGCGACGGACCCCTTCGCCCGCCTGGACATCGAGCGGCCGCGCCGGCAGGTGGTGGCCCCGCCGCTCGCGCTCGAGACCCTGGACGGCGGGCGCGTCACGCTCGCCGCGCTGCGCGGCCGGCCGGTGCTGGTGCACTTCTGGGCCACCTGGTGCGGCCCCTGCCGCAAGGAGCTGCCGGCGCTGGCCGCCCTGGCCCGCGCGGCGGGCGGCGCGGACACGGGCGCGCGGAGCGCGCAGGTGCGGGGAGCGCCGCAGCGCCCGCAGGCGGGGCGGCCGGTCCCCGGCACTGCGGCCGAACCCCACGGCACGAGGCCCAGCCCCGCCCCGGCGGGCGGAAGGGCTGTCGTCCTCGCGGTGGCGGTGGACCGCGACACGGCGGCGGTGCGAGCCTTCCTCCGGCGGCTCGGGCCGAAGGGGGCGGGCCTGCCTGTGCTCCTGGATCCCGATGGGACGGCGCGCCGGCGGTGGGCGGTGCGGGCGCTGCCCGTGACCTACCTCGTGGACGTGCGCGGCCGCATCGCCGGCCGTGCCGTCGGCGCCCGCCCCTGGGATGCTCCTGCGGCCCGCGCGCTCCTGCGCGCCCTCGCCTCCCCACCCCCCTGAGTCCGGTATGGCGGAAAAAACCGCCCCCGGGGCCGGTCCAAAACGGGCCCGGGGGCGGGTATAGTAGGCGATCCGACGCCAAGCCCTGCGGGAGAGACCCCGCCGCCCCTGCCGGCGGGGCGCCGAAGGCGCAACCACCGCCCGGAATCGCTCAGGCAGAAGGACCGCAGGCGCCGGGGGGCCGCCCCCCACGTCGGCTCTGGAGAGCGGCCGGCCCGGCCGGCCCACCGAAGGGGGCCAATCTCTCAGGTGCACGGACAGAGGGGCGGCGGTCGGGCGCGAATGCATGCCTGCCGCCGCAGCCCGTGGCCTGCGCCGGCAGCCGGAGAGAGAGGATGGGCCGCAGAACGCCGCTCCATGCCAGACACCTCGCCGCCGGGGGCCGCCTGGTGGACTTCGCCGGGTGGGAGATGCCCCTGCACTACGGCTCCCAGATCGAGGAGCATCATGCCGTGCGCCGCGAGGCCGGCGTCTTCGACGTCTCCCACATGACCGTGGTGGACGTGCACGGCGAGCGGGCCGAGGGCTACCTGCGCCGGCTCCTCGCCAACGACGTCGCCCGCCTGGAGGCGCCGGGCAAAGCCCTCTACACGTGCATGCTCAACGAGCGCGGCGGCGTGATCGACGACCTCATCGTCTACCGCGCGGGCCCCGGCTGGTACCGCGTGGTGGTCAATGCCGCCACCCGCGGGAAGGACCTGGACTGGATGCGCCGCCAGGCCGCGCCCTTCGGCGTGGCGGTGGACGAGCGCGAGACGCTCGCCATGCTGGCCGTGCAGGGTCCGGCGGCGCGCGCGCGCTGCCTGCCGCTGCTGCCGGAGGCCCTGCGCGCGGCGGCCGGGGCGCTCAGGCCCTTCCACGCCGTGCACGAGGGGCCGGAGGGGTGGTTCGTGGCGCGCACGGGCTACACCGGCGAGGACGGCTTCGAGATCATCCTGCCGGGCGAGGCCGCCGGGGCGCTGTGGGACGCGCTCCTCGCCGCGGGCGTGCGCCCCTGCGGACTGGGCGCCCGCGACACGCTGCGCCTGGAGGCCGGTCTCAATCTCTACGGCCAGGACATGGACGAGGACACCACCCCGCTCGAGTGCGGGCTGGGCTGGACCGTGGCCTGGGAGCCCGCCGGGCGGGACTTCATCGGGCGCGCGGCCCTCGAGCGCCAGCGCGGCGAGGGGTCTGCGCGCGTGCAGGTGGGGCTGGTGCTGGAGGGCCGCGGCGTGCTGCGCCCGGGCCACGAGGTGCGCACGCCCACCGGACCGGGCCGCGTCACCAGCGGCGGCTTCGCCCCCACCCTGGGCCGCTCCATCGCGCTCGCGCGCGTGCCGCGGGGCACCGGGGAGCGGGTCGAGGTGCTGGTGCGTGGCCGCCACCTGCCTGCGCGCGTGGTGCGGCCGCCCTTCGTGCGCCACGGGCGCGTGCTGATCGAGCTCGACGAACCGGACACCGCTGCCGCAGAGGGAGGCAAGGCATGAGCGAAGTCCCCGAGGACCTGCGTTATTCCCGCACCCACGAATGGGCGCGGGCGGACGAGGACGGCCTGATCACCGTCGGCATCACCGATCACGCCCAGGAGCAGCTCGGCGACCTGGTCTTCGTCGAGCTGCCGGAGATCGGACGCCACTGCGAGGCCGACGAGGCCTGCATGGTGGTGGAGTCGGTCAAGGCCGCCTCCGATGTCTACAGCCCCGTCGCGGGCGAGGTGGTGGAGATCAACGAGACCCTCGCCGACAGCCCCGAGCTCATCAACAAGGACCCCTACGGCGAGGGCTGGATGATCCGCATCCGCCCCGACGACCCCCATGCCCTCGAGGGCCTCATGGATGCCGAGGCCTATCGGGCCCTGGTCGAGGAGGCCTGATGCCCTTCGTGCCGCACACCGAGGACGACGTGCGGCGCATGCTCGCCGCCATCGGCGTCCCGGACATCGAGTCCCTGTTCGACGAGATCCCCGCCGACATCCGTCTGCGGCGGCCGCTCGCGCTGCCCGAGGCGCTGAGCGAGGCCGAGGTCACACGCCTCATGATGGACCGGGCCGAGCGCGACGGCCGGCCCGTCTGCTTCGCCGGCGCCGGCGCCTACGACCACCACGTCCCGGCGGCGGTGTGGGAGCTGGCCACCCGCGGCGAGTTCTACACCGCCTACACGCCCTACCAGGCGGAGGCGAGCCAGGGCACCCTCCAGCTCCTCTACGAGTTCCAGTCCATGATCACGGGTCTCATGGGCATGGAGGTGGCCAACGCCTCCCTCTACGACGGCGCCTCGGCCCTTGCCGAGGCGGTTCTCATGGCCGTGCGCGCCGGGCGCAAGGCCCGCAGCCGCCGCATCCTGCTGCCACGCACGGTGCATCCGGCCTACCGGCGCACGGTCGAGACCATCGTCTCCGCCCAGGGCATCGAGCTCGTGCCCGTGGACTACGACCCCGCGCGCGGCGTGGTGGACCCGGACACCCTGCCCGAAAGCCCCGGCCCGCTCGCCGCCGTGGTGGTGCAGCAGCCCAACCACTTCGGCTGCCTGGAGGAGGTGGACGCGCTCACCGACTGGGCCCACCGCCACGGCGCCCTGCTCGTCGGCGTGGCCAACCCCGTGGCCGCGGCCATCCTCGCCCCGCCCGGCGAATGGGGCGCCGGGGGCGCCGACATCGCCGTCGGCGAGGGCCAGCCGCTCGGCATCCCGCTCTCCTCGGGCGGGCCCTACTTCGGCTTCATGTGCGCGCGCAAGGCGCTCGTGCGCCAGATGCCCGGGCGCATCGTGGGGCGCACCGTGGACGCCGACGGGCGCGAGGGCTTCACGCTCACGCTCCAGGCACGCGAGCAGCACATCCGCCGCTCCAAGGCCACCTCCAACATCTGCACCAACCAGGGCCTCATGGTCACCGCGGCCACCATCCACATGGCCCTGCTCGGGCCCGGGGGCCTGGAGCGCGTGGCGCACGCCTGCCACGCCAACGCCCGGCGCCTGCGCGAGGCGCTCACGGCCGTCGACGGCGTGGCGCCGGTCTTCCCGGACGCGCCCTTCTTCCACGAGTTCCCGCTGCGCCTGCCGGTGCCCGCGCGCGAGCTCCTGCGCGCGCTCGGGGCGCAGAACATCCTGGGCGGCGTGCCGCTCGCGCCCGACTATCCCGAGCTCGGCGAGACGCTGCTGGTCTGCGCCACGGAGGCGCGCACCCAGGACGACATCGAGGCCTACGGCCGGCATCTGGCGCGCATCGTCGCGCGCCAGGGCCGGTTCAACTGTCCCGTCAGCCCGAAGATCGGGCGGTAGCGCAAGAGGCCACCGCGCCGGAGAGGAGGAGTGAAATGGCGACGATCACGCTCAAGGGACAGGAGATCCACACCAGCGGCGAGCTGCCCGCGGTCGGCAGCAAGGCGCCGGACTTCGTGCTGGTGGACAGGGACCTCAACGACCGCACGCTGGCGGACTTCAAGGGCAGGAAGAAGCTGCTGAGCATCGTCCCCAGCCTGGACACGCCCGTGTGCGCCGTCTCGACCAGGAAGTTCAACGAACACGCCCAGGGGCGCGACGACGTGGTCATGCTGGTGATCTCGGCCGACCTGCCCTTCGCCCAGGCCCGCTTCTGCGGCGCCGAGGGCGTGGACAAGGTGGTCACGCTCTCGATGATGCGCTCGCGCAAGTTCGCCAAGGACTACGGCGTGCTCATCACCGACGGTCCGCTCGCCGGCATCACCGCGCGCGCGGTGCTGGTGCTGGACGCCGACGACGTCGTGCGTCACGCCGAGCTGGTGCCCGAGATCGCCCAGGAGCCCGACTACGACCGGGCGCTGGCGGCGCTCGGCTGAGCGGGGAGGGCGGCGACGTGGGCACGGGCGCGGAGCGCAGCGGAGCGGAGACGCGGCCCATCGGCGCGGCGCCCGCAGGCGCAGACGCGGGATCGGGCACCGCCCACGAGCCCCCGCTCCCGGGGGCCGGGCCCCGCCCCGGCGGGCGGCGCGTGGGCCTGATCTTCGAGCTCAGCCGGCCCGGACGGCGCGCGGCGGCGCAGGCCCCGCGCGCCGCCGCCCCCGCGGCCGACGACATCCCGGAGCGCTTCCGCCGGCGCCGGCGCGCGCCGCTGCCCGAGTGCAGCGAGCCCGACGTGGTGCGCCACTACACGCGCCTGTCGCAGAGGAACTTCTCCATCGACACGCATTTCTACCCCCTGGGCTCGTGCACCATGAAACACAACCCGCGCGCCTGCAACCGGCTCGCCATGCTGCCGGGCTTCCTGGCGCGCCACCCGCTGGCGCCCGAGGGCATGAGCCAGGGCTTCCTCGCCTGCCTGTGGGAGCTTCAGGAGATGCTCAAGGAGGTGACGGGCATGGCGGCGGTCTCGCTCACGCCCGCGGCCGGCGCGCAGGGCGAGTTCGCGGGCGTGGCCATGATCCGCGCCTACCACCACGACCGCGGCGAGACCGGGCGCACGGAGATCCTGGTGCCGGACGCCGCCCACGGCACCAACCCCGCCACCGCCACCATGTGCGGCTTCACCGTGCGCGAGATCCCCACCGGCGCCGAGGGCGACATCGACCTGGAGGCCCTGCGCGCGGCCGTGGGCCCACGCACCGCGGGGCTCATGCTCACCAACCCCTCCACCCTCGGTGTCTTCGAGCGCCGCATCACCGAGATCGCGGCCATCGTCCACGAGGCCGGCGGGCTGCTCTACTACGACGGGGCCAACCTCAACGCCATCCTCGGCAAGGTGCGCCCGGGCGACATGGGCTTCGACGTGGTCCACATCAACCTGCACAAGACCTTCGCCACCCCCCACGGCGGCGGCGGCCCCGGGGCGGGGCCCGTGGGCGTGAGCGAGCGGCTCGAGCCCTACCTGCCGGTGCCGATGGTGACGATGCGCGAGGGCGAGTACCGCTGGCTCACCGAGGCCGAGCGCCCCAAGACCATCGGCCGGCTGTCGGCCTTCGCGGGCAACGCCGGCGTGCTCCTGCGCGCCTACGTCTACATGCGGCTCCTCGGGCGCGAGGGGATGGCGCGCGTGGCCGACTACGCCACCCTCAACGCCAACTACCTGCTCACGCGCCTGCGCGAGGCCGGCTTCACCCCTGCCTATCCCGGACGGCGCGCCAGCCACGAGTTCATCATCACCCTCAAGCCGGAAGCCAAGGCGCTGGGCGTGACGGCCATGGATTTCGCCAAGCGCCTGCTCGACCACGGCTTCCACGCGCCCACCACCTACTTCCCGCTGCTCGTGCCCGAGTGTTTCCTGATCGAGCCCACCGAGACCGAGAGCCCCGAGACGCTGGACGCCTTCGTCGAGGCCATGAAGGCCATCCGCGAGGAAGCGCGCACGCGGCCGGAGCGGGTGCGCTCGGCCCCGCACACGCTGCCCGTGCGGCGCCTGGACGAGGTGCGCGCCGCGCGCGAGCTCGACCTCGCCTGGCGGCCGGAGGCGGACGGCGACGGTGGCGAGACGGCACGCACCGGCCGGCCGTGAGCGACTGGGGACCTGAGGGCCTCGCCAAGCTCCTGCGCGCGGGCGGCTACTCGCTCGCGGGGCTCCGCGCGGCGCTCGCCGAGCGCGCCTTCCGGCAGGAGATCGCGGCGCTCGCCGTGCTCGTCCCGCTCGCCCTGTGGCTGGGAGAGGGCGGCATGGAGCGTGCGCTCCTCATCGGCGCCTGGGTGCTGGTGCTGGTGGTGGAGCTCGTGAACTCGGCGGTGGAGGCCGTGGTGGACCGCTTCGGCCCCGAGCGCCATCCGCTGGCCGGGCGCGCCAAGGACCTGGGCTCGGCAGCCGTGCTGGTGGCCATCCTCAACGCCGCCCTGGTCTGGGCGCTCGTTCTCCTTGGCTGAGCGGGGCCGGGGGGAGACGGGAAGGCCCGAATAACCGTACACTGTTCGCCCGTCGACCGAGCGCACCGGAAGGGACCATCCATGCGAGTCACCATCTACGGCTCCGGCTACGTGGGCCTCGTCACCGGGGCCTGCCTCGCGGAGGTGGGCAACCACGTCCTGTGCGTGGACGTGGACGCGGACAAGATCGCGCGTCTGCGCCGCGGCGAGGTGCCCATCTACGAGCCCGGCCTGGACGCCCTGGTGGCCTCCAACCTTGAGGCGGGCCGCCTCGGCTTCACCACGGACGCCGCCGAGGGCGTGGCCCACGGCGTCCTGCAGTTCATCGCCGTGGGCACGCCGCCGGACGAGGACGGTTCGGCGGACCTGCGCCACGTGCTGGAGGTCGCCCGCACCATCGGCCGCCACATGGACGAATACCGCGTGATCGTGGACAAGTCCACCGTGCCCGTGGGCACGGCCGACCGCGTGCGCGAGACGGTGCGCGCAGCGCTCGCCGGGCGGGGCTTGGAGGTGCCCTTCGACGTGGTCTCCAACCCGGAGTTCCTCAAGGAGGGGGCGGCGGTCGAGGACTTCATGAAGCCCGCGCGCGTGGTGGTGGGCACCGACAGCGAGCGCGCCCTCGACCTCATGCGCGCCCTCTACGCCCCCTTCAACCGCAACCACGACCGCCTCATCGAGATGGACATCCGCTCGGCCGAGCTCACCAAGTACGCCGCCAACGCCATGCTGGCGACCAAGATCAGCTTCATGAACGAGCTGGCCAACCTGGCCGAGCGGCTCGGCGCCGACATCGAGCGGGTCCGCATCGGCATCGGCTCGGATCCGCGCATCGGCTACCATTTCATCTACCCTGGCTGCGGCTACGGAGGCTCGTGCTTCCCCAAGGACGTCAAGGCGCTGGTGCGCACCGCCGAGGAGGCGGGCTACGAGCCGCGCCTGCTGCGGGCGGTGGAGGCGGTGAACGAGGACCAGAAGGGGCGCCTCTACGAGAAGATCCACGCGCACTACGGCGGCGCGCTCGCCGGGCGCACCTTCGCCCTGTGGGGGCTCGCCTTCAAGCCCAACACCGACGACATGCGCGAGGCCCCGAGCCGCCGGCTGATGGAGGCCCTGTGGGCGGCGGGCGCGCGCGTGCGCGCCCACGACCCGGCCGCCATGGGCGAGGCGCGACGCATCTACGGCGACCGCCCCGGGCTCGCGCTCTGCCGCACGCCCGAGGAGGCGCTGGAAGGGGCGGACGCGCTCGTGATCGTCACCGAGTGGTCCGTCTTCCGCAGCCCCGACTTCGACCTCGTCCGCGAGCGGCTGGCCGAGCCTGTCATCTTCGACGGACGCAACCTCTACGACCCGGCGCGGCTCGCGCGCATGGGCTTCACCTACTATGCCATCGGCCGGGGCCGGCCCGTGCCCGTGGGGGCATCGGCGGACGGGACCGCGCTCGCCGGCTGAGACCCGTCCGGAGGATGGAGGAGAACGGCATGTCCTGCGCCAGATTCCTGCTCACGACGGTCCTCGCGCTGGTGCTGGGCCTGGCCGCGCTCGCCGCAAGCCCCGCCGCCCGCGCCGCCAGCGCCAAGGAGATCGACATCCGCGTGGACGCCGCGCTCGAGAGCTTCCACAAGGAGGTCACGGGTGCCGAGCGCTTCCTGCGCAAGGCGGCGGGCGTGCTGGTCTTTCCGCGCGTGATCAAGGCCGGGATCGGCATCGGCGGCGAGTACGGCGAAGGGGCGCTGCGCATCCATGGCCGCACCGTGGACTACTACAGCATCGCCAGCGCTTCCATCGGCTTCCAGCTCGGCGCCCAGGCGCGCACGGTCATCATCGTCTTCCTGGACAAGGAGGCGCTGCGCAGGTTCCGGCGCTCGGAGGGCTGGCGCGTGGGCGTGGACGGCTCGGTGGCGCTGGTGAAGATCGGCGCCGGCGGGACGCTGGACAGCATCAGCATCAACGAGCCCGTGGTCGCCTTCATCATCGGCCAGAAGGGCCTCATGTACAACCTGACCCTCGAGGGCTCGAAGATCTCGCGCCTCAAGAAGTAGGCCCTCCGCACCCTGTGTGCGTGCCCGGAAGGCGCGCCAACGGGGAAGGGGTTTCCGATCCCGTAGGCGCGGCTTCCAGCCGCGCGTCGATGGCAAGGCAAGGAGGGCACGCTGCCCGGACCGTGCACGGCGCACCGTCCACCGTCCGGCCGGGCGGTCAGGCCGGCGCCGGCGGCAGGTCGTCGAGCCCGTGCCGGTGGATGGCACGCTCCCGCACCCGCGCGAGCGTCTCCAGCAGGAGCGGTGCCCCCGCGAGCGCCTCACGCAGCGCCTCCAGCCGCAGCTCCGGCCGCTCCGGGTATTCGTGCGTCAGCAGGTTGCGCAGCCTCCGGAGCGAGGTCGAGCGCTCGACCGACGGGACGAGACCCATGCGCTCGGCACGGTCGAGCACGTCGAGCTGCGTGAGCTGGGCCGGCTCCTCCTGCTCTAGCGCGAGCAGGGCGCGGAAGAGCTGCCGCCCGATGGCGTCCTGCAGGCGGAGGAAACGCAGCACGAAGGCGTCGATCCGCTCGCGCGTGCCGGCGTCCGCCGCCTCGAGCGCCCCGGCGCTCGCGGGGAGCTCGACGCGCCGCAGCGACTCCGCCAGCGCCTGCGCCGAGCGCAGGGCCTCGCCGTAGGCGGCGCGGAACCAGGCCAGCGACCGTTCGTCGGCCGGCATCACAGCTCGATGCCCGTCTCGCGGGCGATGCGGTCGATGGGGCGCTCGGTCTCGCCGGGGACGCGGGTCACGAGGTCGATGCGGCGCTCGCCGAGCCGGCGCTGCAGCGCGAGCCAGGCACGGGCCTCCAGGTCCAGGCGCGCGTGCAGGTCGGGCGCCTGCGGCAGCTCGACGTAGAGGTCGATGTCGCCGCCGCGCAGCTCGTCGCGCGCGCGCGATCCGAACAGCCACACGCGCGCCTCCGGGCCGAAGACCTCGCGCACGGTGCGGCGTATCGCCTCGCGCTGCTCCGGGCTGATGCGCATCGCCGACCCATGCTATCACGGCCAGCGCGCCGTGCCATGGGCGGTCGTGGCGCTCCGGGTCCGGACACGGCGGCGGATGCCTGCGCCGCCTCCTGGGCGTGCGCCGATGGGCCGCATCTCCGCTCCGCGCCCGTGCCCACGGCGCTACGCTCAGGGGCGGGGCTTGGGGCGCCAGAGGGTCTCGGGCTCGCCGGCGGCGCGCGCGGCGGCGCGCGCGCACACGAAGAGCAGGTCCGAGAGACGGTTGAGGTAGCGCAGGGCGTCCGGATTGAGCTCGGCCTCGCGCGCGAGCGCCACCAGCGCGCGCTCGGCACGGCGGCAGACGGCACGCGCGAGGTGGCAGGCGGCAGCCGCCCGCCCACCGCCCGGCAGGATGAACTCCTCGAGCGGGGGGAGTTCCGTGTTGAGGCGGTCCAGCGCCGCCTCCAGGGCGGTGACGTCGTCGCCGTCGAGCACGCGCCGGCCCGGCACGGCGAGCTCCCCACCGAGGTCGAACAGGCGCTGCTGGACCTCGCGCAGCACCTGCCGCACCGGCTCCGGCAGCGGCTCGGCCAGCGCCAGCCCGAGGACGCTGTTGAGCTCGTCCACCTCGCCGAGGGCGACGATGCGCGGATGGTCCTTGGGCACGCGGCCGCCGTCGCCGAGGCCCGTGGTGCCGTCGTCGCCGGTACGGGTGCAGATGCGGCTGAGGCGATGGCCCATTCAGCGGCTCACCAGCCGGTACTCGACCGGGAGCACCATATCAAAGGGCCGCCCCCCCAGCCAGCCGGCGGCTTCGGGCACGCGGCCGACACGGGCGAGCGCGCGCGCGGCGGCGCGGTCGAGCACGCCGTAGCCCGAGCTCGCCAGCACGCGCACGCGGGTCAGCCGTCCGTCCGGCTCGATGCGCAGCCCCAGCCGCACGGTCCCTTCCCAGCCGCGCCGGCGCGCCAGCGGCGGATAGCGGAAATGCTCGGCGAGCCGCAGCCGCAAGGCCGCCTCGAGCCGGGGGCCTGGCGTGGCCGGACGCGGGGTGGCCACCATGGACCGGCCTGGCGCCGGCGGAGCCGCACCCGGCGTGCCAGCGCGCGCGACCACCTCCGGCTGGGCCGCCACGTGGGCGGGGGGGCGCTTCCGGGGCGCGGGCGCCGGAGCGGGCGGTGCCGCGGGCACGGGGCTGGAGGCCAGTCGCGGCCCGTCGGCGCACGCCCCCTCAGGGGGTGCGGAGCCCAGCGCCAGGCAGTTTTCGCCGTTCTGGTCCGACCTGCCGCGCTGCCCCCCTCCCGTACCCTCCCCCCGCTTGCGGGGGGAGGGCCGGGGAGGGGGGAGGAGATCCCGCCCGGCGGATGCGGCCGCGGGCGTGCCGGCGTGCCCGGGCCGGGCCACCGCCGTGCCGGCCGGGTGGACCGGGGGGTCGAGGAGCGCCACATGGAGCCGCGCCCCCGCCGGCGGCGCCGCCGCCTGTCCTCCGGGCGCCCGGGGGATCCCCGTCAGCAGGAGCGCGCCGGCATGCACGGCCGCCGAGCCTGCGAGGAACAGGCCGAGCAGCCGGTCATGCCGACCCGCGCGCATCGTCAGCGGCTCTCCCCGGGCCGGTAGCGCACCGAGAGGTAGGCGGAGGGGCCCGGCGTGTTGTAGCCGTAGGCGAGCGCGTAGTCGCGGTCTGTCAGGTTCTCGCCCCGAAGCTCGAGCCACAGGTTCCTCGCGAGCGCGAGGCGTGCCGCCAGGTTGATCAGTCCGTAGCCGGCGAGCTCGGTGTCGCTGGTGTCTCTGCGCCGGCCGACGCCCAGCAGCTCCATGCGCACGGCACCGCGGGCGAGTCGCCGCTCGACCACAAGCGAGCCCTTGCGCCGGGGACGTCGCAGGAGGTCGCGCCCGGTGTCGAGGTCACGCGGGCGCTGCAGGGTGAGCGCGAGGGCGGCCCGCCACGGTCCCCACGCGAGATTCCATTCGGCCTCGATCCCCTCGATCCGCGCCTTCTTGACGTTGACCGCCGAGAAGCTCGGTGCCGTGTAGGCGATCAGGTCGCGGATCTCGGTGCGATGCGCCGAGAGCGTCGCGCGCTGCCCGCCGCGCCGCCAGCGCACACCCGCCTCGAGCGTGCGCGAGCGCTCCGGCTCAAGATCGGGGTTGCCGGATCCCGGCCAGAACAGCTCGTTGAAGCTCGGGGCGCGGAACGCCGTTCCGCCGCTCAGGTACATGTTCAGGCCGTTGGCCAGCGCGTAGCCGATGGCGGCGCTGCCGGTGACATGCCGGCCGTAGGCGCTGTGCCGGTCCAGCCGCAGGGCGGCATCGAACGTGGCGGGCCCATGCCCGGATTGCCACTGGAGGAAAGCGGCCGTGTTGTGGATGCGCCTGTCGAAGCGCACACTGCCGCTGGGCTGCTGGCGGTTGAACGCCCGGTCGCGGTACCAGGAGACACCGGCGGTGAGGAGGCCCGGACCAAGCTCGATGTCATGCTGCCAGTCGAGCGTGACGCGCCGGGTCTCCACGTCGGAATCGTAGCTGCTCTGCCGGGTCTCGAGGCTGTCCAGGGCGGCACCCACGCGGAGGGAGTGCGCCCAGGTCGGTCGCAGCGTGCCCTTCACCTCGGCGCTGATCGTGCGGTTGAGGCCGTAGGTGACGCCACGGTCGAACTCGGTGCGGCTGTCGGACTGCCATATCCTCACGCTCGCCGCATGGCCCTTGGGTAGGCTCGCCTCCAGCGCCAGGGTGGCGCTGCGGTTGCGGTAGCCGTCCTCATCTGAATCGTAGGTGCCATAGACCTTGGTGACGCCGGGGTTCGTGGCGGAGAAGCCGTCGGTGCGCTCGGCGCTCGCCTCGATGCCGAGGCGGGCCCGCTCGCCGAGGCCGATCCCCGCCTCGGCGCGGCGGGTGCCGTAGCTGCCGGCGAGCAGCCGCGCCTCGGGGCCGCGGGGGCGGCGGGTGAAGATCTGGATCACGCCGCCGATGGCG
>Ga0256839_1000902_pt1 | contig 37595 bp, 37 predicted proteins | sample 354166metaG_FD_185968 | JGI IMG/M metagenome (GOLD analysis project Ga0256839, IMG submission 185968) | Hydrothermal vent microbial communities from Mid Atlantic Ridge, Atlantic Ocean - 354-166 | ecosystem: Environmental > Aquatic > Marine > Hydrothermal vents | place: Atlantic Ocean: Mid...
TCCGCATCGCCGGCATTCGTCACTGGGCTATCTGTCGCCGATCAACTTCGAGAAACAGTACGTCCAGCACAAGAGCGGGGCTCAAACCCCAAATGTTGAACTGTCCACTGAAGCGGGGTAACTCCACAGCCGCTGCACTGCGGCCTGCCATATGAATTTCAACAAGTCAGGCGTTTCAGGCAGGCGCCGGCTCGGTGTTGCGGCACTTGGCAAGGGCCGGGCCATTTCCTGCGTGCCGCGCCTTGATCCAGCGCCTGCCTGAAACGCTGAACACGATATATATTGTTGCCGGGTTAATAATCTGCATCCCGTTCCTTTCCCTCCGATTGATGATGGCTTTTGCAACTATCATCTTCTCAGAGGCGGGGCGGGATGCGCTACCCCTTCTCTGCCCTCAATCACCCTTTTACAACACTCTTCTACCCGCAAATTCTGCCGAAGAGCCGAATTTCCATATTGTCCTGGTATACCGTGGCATTCGAACAGGATCGCGGTCCTTTGACCATGCTCGATGTAGAGGGTTTCCCGATTCCGTGGCAGTGGTATGTGGGGCACAGCCGGGACAAGCGTTTATCGTTGGCCGCGAAGGCTTTCCTGGATTTTCTGCGCCGGGAAGGCGCAAACATCATCCCGTGAGAAGGTCGTGCTCGTTCCGGTTCAGGGCTTCTGTCCGTGGAAGCAGAGATTCACGGCTCCGACTCAGACCTATCTGCCACCCGGCCGAGGAGGCCTGCCGTATCCCGTCAGTTCCATGTAACCGCGACCGCTCACGGGACGGCCTGCATGACGGCCTTGCACCGCGATCGCGCCTTCCCAGTAGCGCACGGCAACGTCCAGCTCCTGTGCTTCCAGCAAGGGGGTGATTTCCAGCGCCAGATCGTGGGAGGGGACGGCGATGCGCCAACGCAGGGGATAGCGCCCGCCGCGGGGGCTGCGCCAGTGTCCCAGCGCTTCGAGACGGACCTCTTCCTGGCGCAGGTGACGGGCCCGGCCGGCGGGATCGACGAGTGTTCCGCTGCTGGCCGGGTCCATGCTGCCGTCCTTGCGGCGCAGGCGGTAGAACATGAGATCGTAGCCGTCGTCCAGTTGCAGGGCGAACCAGTCCCAGCCTGCCTGATCCGGGGCGAGGGCGCTGCTGCTCCATTCCCGGTCCAGCCAGCTCAGTCCTGCCACAGTGAAGGCGCCCGAGGGCAGGGTGAGGGTGCCCCGCGTGGCGAGGCGGGTCTGGGAGTAATAGTAGGAGGCATGGCCGGGACGCTCACTCTTGCGGCTCAGGCCGGCCGCTCCCTGGAGCACGACGGGCTTGCGGGGCGACAGTCTCAGATCCAGGGCATGGCCGTCGGCGCGGGCCCGCAGGTGCCATCCGCCGTCTTCCGTGCCCTGGATCTGCCAGTCCTCCAGCCAGACGCGCAGGGGATCCGTGGTTGCGCCCGCAAGCCCCAGGGCGCCGCGCGCGAAGCGCTCGAAGTAACGGAAATGCCCGGCCTCGAGGTCGCTGATGGCGAAATGCGCCATGTAGATCTGGTTGGTCGCCCAGGCCGAGCGGCGGGGGAGAGCTTCGGGGGTGAGTGCGGTGCGGAAGATCACGAGCTGGTAGCCGAAGCGCCGGCTGTCCGTGTCCTCGAGGTTGCCGGTGAAATACCACCATTCGTTACGGAAATCGGGATGGGCGCCGTGATCCTCGGGAAAGTGGAACGTGCGGGGTGTTATCGCCCGGGCGAATCCTGGTTCTATTTCACCCCCCAGCAGTTCGCCGAGCTCTCCATTGTCTGGGGAAGGTGCGGACATGTCGCACCCCGGCAAAATGAACGGGGTCATGAACGAGAGGAACAGGAGGATCAGGCAGGCGCGCGCACGGCTCACGGCGTTCATTCCTCCCGCAGGGCCCGTGCCGGGGGCTGCCGCGTCTGGCGCCAGGCAGGATAGAGTGCGGCGAGCCAGGCGGCCGCCAGGCCCAGGACCACAGTGGCCCCCAGGGCCTCCCAGGGCGTGTGGCTGGTCATGGTCCAGCCGAAGGCGCGGCGGTTGATGACGTGGATGAGGAGCTGGGACAGGAGCATGCCCATGGGCAGGGCCAGCAGCCCGGCCAGCAGGCCCATGAAGCCGGTCTGCACCAGGGTGATGCGCCAGATGCCGCCGGTGGTGACGCCGCTGGCGCGCAGGATGGCCTGCTCGCGGCCTCGTTCCAGTTGCAGGGCCAGCAGGGCACTGAACACGGCGAGGAAGGCCACGATCACCGCCAGCAGGCGCAACACCTGGGTGATGGTGAAAGTGCGGTCGAAGATGGCCAGGGAGTGGCGGCGGATCTCCTGATTGGAACGGATGCGCAAGGCCTGGCCGTGTTCCGCGGCGAGGCGGCGGATCGCATCGGCCGTTTCCCCGGCCCGGGCGGGATTCTCCAGATAGAGACCGAGACCGCCCACGGCGCGGTCGCGGAAATGCGCTTCATAGAGGCGACGGTCCACGAGCACCTGGCCCCCGGGATTGCCATAATCGTAATAGACGCCCAGGATACGGAAATGGCGGTCGCCGCGGTCCGTGGGCAGGGTGATGCTGTCGCCGGGCGCGAGTCCGCGGGCGTAGGCCAGCGGCTCGGAGACCAGCACGCCGCGGCCTGCACGAAATGCTTCCCACACGCCGGGCAGGGCCTCACGCAGGGGATAGCGGGGAGACAGCCCGGGGGAGAGCCCCAGGGCGAAGAGCTCGATGAGTTCACCTTCCCGTTCCAGTTGCACGCCCCGGCCCGTGGAATGGGCACGGATGCCCGGCAGGGCAAGGATGGCCTGTTGCAGGTCGGGATCCAGCGCGCCCTGGGTGCGGCTCGTGCCCAACCCGGGCGCGGCGACATAGAGATCGGCATGCAAGCTTGCTTCCAGCCACTGGGCGACACTGATACGGAAGCTCGCGATCATGATGCTCACGCCCAGGGCGGCCGCCAGCGCCAGCATGAGGGCCGCCGCGGCCACGCCGGTGCGGCTCAGCCCCGCTGCAATGCCCCGCAGGGCCAGGCGCTCCAGCAGGCCAGGCAGCAGACGCGCCGCCAGCCTGGCCGCCTGTCCCGTCACCTGCGGGACCAGGGCGGCGATGCCCAGCATGATGAGAAAGAGGGCGGTGAACCCCATCATCAGGCTGCTGCCCGCGAGGAGCAGGACCGCGCCCAGCAGGGCAAGCAACACACCGCCTGTCGTAAGGTGGCGCGCCGTCCACCGGCTGTGGTCTTCGAGGCGGGAACGTTGCAGGGCGTGAACGGGACGGGTGGCAGTGGCCTCCAGCATGGCCGGCAGGGCCGCCAGGAGGGTGCCTCCCACGCCCAATGCCACACCCAGCGCCAGGGTGGCGGGGGCGAGCCGTGTCTCGGCCACGGTCAACTGGAAATAGAGATCGTTGAGCGTGCGTCCCACCAGGGCCAGCAGGCCTTCGCCCAGGATCACGCCCCCGGCCACGCCCAGGAGGGTGGCGCCTAGCGCCAGCAGGCAGGTTTCCCGCAGGTGGAGCATCAGCAGTTCGCGCTGCGTCACGCCCAGCAGGCGCAGGATGCCCAGCTGGCGCCGGCGCTGCAGGGTGAGGAAGTTCATCGTGTTGTAGATGAGGAACATGCCCACCAGCAGGGCGAGGAGGCTCATGGCGGTGAGATTGGTGTGGAAGGCGCGGCTCATCTGCAGCTGGGCTGCGCTGCGGGAGGCGGCAGTGACGATCTGCGCCCCGGTGGGGAGCAGGTCATGGATTCTCCGGAGCAGGGCCTCGCCTGCCTCGGCCGGCGGCAGGCGCAGGTCGATCCAGCTCAGTACCCCGGTCAGGCCGGTGGCTTCCTGGGCTGCGGCGATGTCCATGACCAGCAGGCCGTCGAGGGCAGCGGCACTTTCCGGATCATGGAGAAGGCCGACAAGGTGGAATTCACGTGTTCTTCCGCCCAGGGTGACGGTGAAGCGGTCGCCTTCTGCCAGCCCCAGCCGGGCAGCGGTGGCGGCGGCGAGGAGGGCGGCGTCGGGCCGGGTGAGGAGTTCGGTCAGGGTATCACCTTCCACCGTCAGGGCGGGCCGCATGGCGGACGCCATGTCGGACTGGGCCAGTGGATCGATGCCCAGCAGGTGCAGGGCCTCGTTGCCGCTGCGCCCATAGGCCTCCAGCACCGGGCTGCTCTCGCGCAGCCCCAGGACCACCCGCAGGTGCCGGTAGAGATCTTCGTCCAGTCCGCCCGGGCCGCCCACGATCTGGTGTGTGGCGCGGCCGTTGACCGTTTCCATGGACAGCATGAAGGCCCGTTGCGCGCTGTCGTTGGCCAGCTGCACGGCGGTGACCACGGCCACGCCCAGGGCGATGCCCAGCAGGGCCAGCGACAGCTGCCAGGGATGACGGCGCAGGAAGCGCCAGCCGGCACGTTGTGCAAGCTCAGCCGGCATGGGAACGGGTGAGGGACGAGGACAAGGCGGACATGTCCGCTTCCTCCAGGCGGCCATGGCGAAGCTGCAGGATGCGATGGGCCAGGGAGGCGGTTTCCCGGTCGTGGGTCACGAGGACCAGCGTATGGCCCGCATCGCGTACCAGTCGCCTCAGCAGGTCGAGGACACGGGTGCCGCTGTCCTCGTCGAGGTTGCCCGTGGGCTCGTCCGCCAGGACCAGCAGGGGGTCGTGGGCCAGGGCCCGGGCAATGGCCACCCGTTGCTGCTCGCCGCCCGAGAGGCGGTCGGGAAAGGCGTCGGCCTTGTCCGCAAGCGCCACTTCCTCCAGCAGTTCAGAGGCGCGCTGCAGGGGCAGCCCGTTGAGTTCCAGGGCAAGCTGCACGTTCTCGCGCACGGTGAGCGTGGGCAGGAGATTGAAGAACTGATAGATGAAACCGATGTGGCGGCGGCGAAAGCGCGTGCGCTCATTCTCGTCCATGGCGGTGAGTTCCCTGCCCTGGATGAAGACCTGGCCCGCGAGCGGCAGGTCGATGCCGCTGATGAGGTTGAGCAGGGTGGACTTGCCGCAGCCGCTGCGTCCCATGATGGCGATGCATTCGCCACGGCCGGCTTCCAGGGCTAGATTGTCCAGTACCGGATGTCCCGGTTCGTAGGCATGGCGAAGCGCCTGCAGGCGGAGCAGGGGTTCTGAAGAAGTACTGTTATTCATTGCCGGAGACCTTCCTTCGCAGCGGGTGAGGCGGAGATCATTGAACCGGCCTTAATCAGCCATGGCCCGTTCGCATCATGGGGTTTGCGCAGGGGACAAGCCGGTCGGAGCTGGGCGTGAACAGGGATATTTCTGAATACATTGCATGATGATGATCCGAAAACATCCTGATCGACATGAGAAATCATACAGCAAGCATGGGAATAGGTCATTTCTTCTATCATGTAGGATTTTTTTGATGTATAGTTTCCGTCTCGAGATTCAGGCCAGAATTTCTGGCCGGGATTGCTGGCTGGGATTGCAGGGCAATGTCAAGGCGCGTGTCCGGAAACGGGGCCCGCCATTTTTTTACCGCAGAATACATGGCAAGATCCGATCATCAGGCAGCCGCCCTGACCCATCACCTTCTGCTTCAGTTTACCATTGCAGAAGAGCCCGCCACTTTTTTTTCCCGCCTCCTGGATCACCTGCTGGACCTGACGGACAGCCGTTTCGGCTTCATCGCCGAGTTGTTCCATGACGACAGTGGAAGGCCCTTTCTCCGCACCCGCGCCATCAGCGAGCTGCCCTGGCCGGGCAGGGACAGCATCGGTCAGGGGCAGGAATTCCGCAAGATGGACAGTCTCTATGGTCACGTCATCCGTACCCGCCGGCCCGTCATCAGCAATGCCCCGGCTGCGGATCCCAGGCGGGGCGGATTGCCTGCAGGGCATCCTGAGCTGGAAGCCTTTGCCGGCCTGCCGTTTTTCTCGCGCGGCCGGCTGCTGGGCATGGTGGCCCTGGCCAACAGGCCGGGCGGATACCATGAGGATCAGGTACAGCTGCTCAAGCCGCTTCTGGAGGCCTGCGCCGTGTTCGTCGAGGCAGCCCGTGGCCAGCAGCTGCAGGCCGGTGAAGAGCGCTATCGGCGCATATTCGACGGCAGCGCAATCGCCTTGTGGGAAGAGGACCTTTCCGAATTGAGAGTCTTCATCGATTCACTCCTTGACCAGGGGCTGGAACCGGCGGATCTGTATGATTATCTCGATGCCCGCCCGGAGGTGGTTCAAGACGCCGTCGCCAAAGTGAAACTGCTCGATGTCAATCCGGCCGCGGTCAAGCTGTTCGAGGCAGAGAGCAAGGCAGCATTGTTATCTTCCCTGGCCGACACCTTTCTCCCTGAAACCTTGGATACGTTCAAGAGGGGTGTGGTCGCCATTGCGGAAGGTCGTGAGATCTTCGAAGCCGAGGTTACGTACAAGACCTTGAAGGGAAAGATCCTGCAGGTCCTGTTGTCGGTCAATCTGCCTGCCGCGACTCATGCCAGCGCTTATGAACGGATCGTGGTCTGCCTGCAGGACATCACGGAACGGGTGAGAGCGGAACAGGCGCTGCGCCGCAGCGAGGAGCGCCTCGCGGAGGCCCAGCACCTGGCCAGGCTGGGGTACTGGGAACTTGATCTGACAAGCGGCAGACTGCACTGGTCTGACGAGGTGTTTCGCATTTTCGGCCTGGAGCCGGGGGCGTGCGAGCCTTCCTACGAGACATTCCTGGAGATGGTGCATCCCGAGGACCGGGAGCGCGTGCACAATGCCTATACGCAATCGGTGGCAGAGCACAGTACCTATGATATCGTGCACCGCCTGCTGCTCGGGGACGGCACGCTGAAATATGTCAATGAACGCTGCCAGACCTTTTATGACGAGACAGGCAGGCCCCTGCGATCCATCGGCACGGTACAGGACGTCAGCGAGCACCATCAGACCCAGAGTCAGATCATGAAACTGTCCAGCGCCCTGGAGCAGATCGCCGATTCGGTGATCATCACCAACCGTCAGGGCGTGATCGAATACGTCAACCCGGCATTCGAGGCGATCACCGGCTATGCCCGCGAGGAGGCGGTCGGCAGGAAACCCAATCTCGTCAAGTCGGGCCGCCATGACCGGGACTTTTACCGCCGCCTGTGGCGTACCATCCTGCGCGGCGACATCTTTCGTGACATGTTCATCAACCGGAAGAAAAACGGCGCCCTCTATTACGAGGAAAAGACCATCATGCCCCTGAAGAACAGTGCGGGAGAGATTACCCATTTCATCTCGACGGGCAAGGACATTACACAACGCATGGAAGCGGAGGAGCGTCTCCATCACCTGGCTTATCACGACATGCTCACCGATCTGCCCAACCGGGCCCTGTTCATGGACCGTATCGAGCATGCCATGCAGCGTCGTCGCATGAGCGGCCAGCGTCTGGCCCTGTTGTTTCTGGATCTGGACCGCTTCAAGAACATCAACGATACCCTGGGTCATGATGCAGGTGACCGGCTGCTGCAGACCGTTGCCCGCCGCATTACCCAATGTGTCCGCGAGGGCGACACGGTCGCCCGCTTCGGTGGCGACGAATTTGCCGTCCTGCTGGAAGATGTGGCCACTACCGATGTCGCCAGCCAGATCGCCTCGAAATTCAATGAAGCGATCGGAAAGGTCATCGAAGTCGACGGGCACGAACTGTTCGTCACGGCGAGTATCGGCATCAGTTTCTTCCCGGACGATGCGGATACGGCGGGCATCCTGCTGAAGAATGCCGACGCCGCCATGTACCGCGCCAAGGACATGGGACGCAATACCTATCAGTTCTATTCCCGTGACATGGGCAGCAAGGCCTTCGAACGTCTCTCCCTGGAGACCAGCCTGCGCCATGCCCTGGATCGCCAGGAATTCCTGCTCCACTACCAGCCCCAGGTCGATGTGCGCAGCGGCGCGATCCTCGGCATTGAGACCCTGCTGCGCTGGCAGCATCCCGATCTGGGCCTGGTCCAGCCCATGAAGTTCATTCCGCTGCTGGAAGAAACCGGTCTCATTGTCCCCGTGGGCGAGTGGATCCTGGAAACTGCCTGCCGGCAGCTCAAATGCTGGCAGACGAGGCATGGCAAGGCATTCCGCCTCGCTGTCAATCTTTCGGGGCGCCAGTTCTTCGATCCTGCCCTGAAGCTGCAACTCGAGCGGCTCCTGCAGCGCAGCGACCTGGATCCCGCGGCGCTGGAACTTGAAATCACCGAAACCATACTCATGCAAAACGACAAGGCCACCCGTGACAACCTGGGGGCATTGCAGGAACTGGGGCTGCGCCTGTCCATCGATGATTTCGGCACGGGGTATTCGTCCCTCAGCTATCTGAAACGCTTTCCCATCGATTCCCTGAAAATCGACCGTTCCTTTATCCGCGACCTGAGCACGGACCCGGATGACGCCGCCATCGTTTCCGCCATTATCGTGATGGCCCACAGCCTGAAACTCGAAGTCATCGCAGAAGGCGTGGAGTCCCGGGAGCAACTGGATTTTCTCAAGACAAAAGACTGTGATGCCATGCAAGGTTATCTCTTCAGCAAGCCGCTGGACGTGGAAACCATGGACCGCCTGCTCGAGAAGAATGTTCGTGACCCGGACACGCTCCTGCAGGAGAAGCGACCGCATGGACACTGCTCAGGCACAAAAGGGTGACTTGCGCCACGGATATTAGCGAGGATTCAGCTGTCGTTCGGATTTCGCCCCGGATTTCTCGCTGCGCTCGAAATGACAGGGATAATGTCATTCCCCCCACACTTCATTGTCATTCCGAGCACATTATTGTCAGTTCGAGCACATTTCGTTGTCATTTCGACCGAAGGCGAAATCTATGAAGCGCTCCAACAAGTAGCCCGGATGAAGCGAAGCGGAATCCGGGGATGGGTTTTTCCCGGATTTCGGCCCAGCGGGCCTGCATCCTGGCTACATGATGTCCACCAAGCATGCCCGAATTTTTCAATGATCAGGTTAATAGCGACACCGGCCCGCTCCTGCTGAACGGCGGGCGTGAGAGTACCACCGCGGCACAAAGGAGGATCCCTGCCTTCCTGGGAAAGACTTTGTGGGACTGCAGCGGTTGGATATAAACTGTGCGCAATGTTCCAATGGAGGAAGAATCATGCACAAGCCACCCTATGTCGGTGCTCCTGACCCAGAACTGCGTACCTCACCCATAGTGGAGTCCGTGGCGGAAGAAAGCACGGAAGAAATCCTGCCGGAGCGGGAAGAATACCCGGTCTGTTATTTCAACAATGTCGCCTACAAGGACGGGGCCTACGTATGCAGCGGCAGTGGCGAACTGCTGCGTTGCGAAAAAGGGGTGTGGGTACAGGCGGGGAGCTGTGACCCGGACAATCCATAAACCCCTGCCTCCATGGCAGGAAACAGCGACTCCCGCCTTGATCAGGCACTGCTGAGGCCGTTCATGAGACTGGTCATGGCGCGGTCCACGAGGGGGGCTTGTGCAACCACTTCAGCGCGGCCCTGGCGCAGTTCCTCTGCGAATTGATGGAAAGTGAGATTGCGGGTGTTTTTGCCGTTGCGGTTGGTGAACATGTAGATACCGGTAACGGAGTTGATCCAGGTGAGTTTTTCCTGGGAGGTGCCGCCATTGCCTTGCTTGAAGGCTACCCAGGTGCCGTTTTCCATTGCCTGGACCTGGCGGGTGTATTCGTCCTCGATTTCTTCCACGATATGGCCTTCATCACCGCTGCCCAGGGTGATTTCCTCGACTTCCAGGGCCCCTTCCTCGATCTGGGCGAGGATCTCCGCAGCCCGGTCGGCTGCGGCCTCTTTCAGGGCGGCGAGGGCAGAGGCCCCGTTGTCACGGGGCGCGTCCTGGAAAGCGGCGGCCGTAGCAGGGTCGATGCCGTCGTGCCAGCAGTCCTCCTCGTTCGCTTCCTTCTCGATCGTGGTATCGGCGTCCCCGGTGATCGCCTCGTCGGGCCCGCCTGCAGGCATTTCGGCCATGGCCATGTCATCATTTCCGGCGCAGTCCCCGCCTGCCGTGTTCACCTGCGGTGACGTGTCGTCCGCGGTATCCGTTGCAGCGGGTTGACTGCCGCGCCTCTTGGTCCCGGCGGCCTCGTTCCCTTCATTCGTATCGTCGCGGCGTTTGCGCAGACTCACCGCCTGGCTGTGACAACGGGCCAGCGAGGCAAAAAAGGCCTCTCGTGCTTCCACCGGCATATCGATGAGTTCCATGCCCTGTCGCAGGTTTTGCAGGAGTCCCGGCAGTTCACTGACGAGGCGCCGGCGCTCATCCGCCGTCTTTTTCGGCGCAATGCTCCAGATCAGGCAATCCATGGTTTCCACGCTGGTGAGCCAGGCATCGCTTTCCTCGCCTTCCATGAGGAAGGTCATCATGAGCAACGTTTTCCAGTGCTCTTCCAGAAAGGTGCTGACCACGGGATGGAGGTCGGCTTTTTCCAGGCGCCGGCGCACTTCCTCGGCGGCCTGGAGACGGGCGCGTTCCCGGTGTGCCTGCTCCTCGGCGGCCTGCTGCAGGCGGGCTTCGGCTTCGGCGGCCTGGCGTTCCACTTCGGCCAGATGCATCTCCAGCTCCGCCAGCACCTCGCCGAATATCTCCACGTCATCCTCGAATTCGCAGAGCACGCGCTGCACCAGCCTGTCCGCCACCTCGTAGAGCGCATCGGCCTCCTGTTCTTCGGGCAGGCCGATGGCGGCCTGGGAAAGGGTGTCGAGAAACTTGCGCGCCGGATGGTTCTTGCGCGAGAAAAAGCTTTTGTCCAGCATCACCACCTTGAGGACAGGGATCTGCAGCCGCCCGAGGAGAGCCCTCATGCGCTCTGGTATATCCCTGTCTTCGAGGATATAGTCGAAGAGCATGGCGACAATGTCGATGGTCTGGTCCTGTTCCCGGGGCAGGGCACCCAGCACCTGCTGGTTCTTCAGTTCGCGCAGCACGTTGACGGTGTTGCCGGCAGGAATCACCGTTCCCAGGCCGTTACCCATCGACTCGGGGCCTGAGGCGAGGTCGGGACTGGGATCAGAAAGGGGATCAGAAAGGGGACCGCCTGGCTGGATCCCGGTCTGGAGTCGTGTCAGCTCGGAAATGAGCTGCCCGACGGGCAGTGCTGCGCCAGCACCAGCCGGCCCGTTTCCATATCCTCCTCCCTCTCCCCCAGTAACACCGCCCGCCACGGGAAGGGAGCCCGTACCGGCGGGCGGCATGGCCAGACCCTGGCGCCTGGCCATGATCTGCTGAATCGTTGCAAAAGGGTCCGTGTCATTGCCGAGGCCGTTGTGGTCGTCCCCCGCTTCGCAGCTCCCCCCGGGAGAGAGAGTGCCCGGCTGACGTTGTATGGCATAGTTGATGCGGGGCAGGATGTTGTTTTCAGCAAGATGTTCGTTGAGGCGGTGATAGATTCCATGCAGATCGGGCACGACGAAACGTTCGAACAGCTTGAGAATGATCAGCTTGACCTTGAGTTCCGCCTCCAGTTCTTCACAGGCCTCGCGGAAGGCATTGCAGATCAGGCCGGGATGGAAGGGGTTGTCCTCATCCTTGAGTCCGGGCTTGTTGAGCAGCAGGCCCACGCGGGTATCCAGTGCGAACAGTTCTTCCTTGCACAGATGGCGGGCCTTGTCCACCATGTTGGTGACAGCAAGGTCCGTCTCCAGGTGATTGTCCTCAACCAGGCTCAGTTCTCCTTCCAGGGAAAGCCCGGGTGTCCCGCCACCGGTCTGCCCCGCAGACGGCCCGTGATGCCCTGCACAGACGGTTTCTTCTATTGCGTTGTGGACATCCTCCTGGAAGCGCTGCCTGAAGACCGCTTCCATGTCCTTGCGCTTGCGCCGGACTTCGCGCATGGCGTCGAAATAGGTGCTCTGCACGACGTTGTTTTCAGCCTTCTCGGCCAGTTCGAAGAGGGCATCGTCCACCTTTCCCATCATGTCCGAGAGAGACCGGGTGAGTCCCTCCGCCGCGATATCACAACAGGCCTGCAGCAGGTCGACCGCCTTGCTGGGTTTCATGAAGTTCTTGATGGGTACCACTTTCGGTGTCGTTTTGTCAGCCATTTCAACCACCCGTCCTGTGCGCTTACACTACCGTTATTGGCAGCATCACAAATAGCATGAGTGACGACTTTCAAACTGTGATTTGACTCTCATATTTGCAGAGCATTGCGAGGGAGGGGGCATCTGGGACGCCGTTCATATCCGGTGAGAGTGACATTGCAGGATGCCGAGGCGGGCGTGACGGAATGATCAGATTGTTCCAATGGCGTTTCTTTGCCCGCCGGGTGTTTGACGAGAACGGTCATGGCTATCCATAACGAAGACATTGCCCGTATCTTCGACGAGCTGGCGGATCTGCTGGAGATCGATGAAGCCAATCCCTTCCGGGTGCGCGCCTACCGGAACGCGGCGCGCACCGTGCGGGCGCTGGGGCGCGACCTGGGTGAGATGGTGGCCGGGGGTGAGGACCTGACGCGTCTGCCGGCCATAGGCAAGGACCTTGCCGCCAAGATCGAGGAAATTCTGCAGACCGGCACCTGCAAGGCGCTGGAGAAGCTGCACGGACACCTGCCGCCCAGTCTGGAATCCCTGCTGGCCCTCCCCGGGCTGGGGCCGAAGCGGGTCAAGACCCTCTATCGCGAGCTGGGTATCCGGGACCCGGAGGCGCTGGAAAAGGCCGCCCGCGAGGGACGCCTGGAATCACTGCCCGGCTTCGGTCCCAAGACACGGCAGCGCATCCTGGAGGCCATCGCGGCACAAAGGACGACCGAGCGGCGTTTTCTGCTCAGTGTGGCACGTCAATATGCCGAGCCCCTGGTGACGTGGCTGCGCGCTTCGAGTGCCGTTGCGGCGGTCGAGATCGCGGGAAGTTATCGCCGCGGCAAGGAAACCGTGGGCGATCTGGATATTCTGGTGACGACAGGGAAACCGGATGCGGTCATGAGGCGCTTCAGCACTTATGAGGAAGTGGAAGACGTGCTTTCCCGGGGGAGTACGCGGGCCACCGTGATCCTGCGCTGCGGCCTCCAGGTCGACCTGCGCGTGGTGGATACCTCCTGCCTGGGAGCGGCCTTGCAATATTTCACGGGAAGCAAGGCGCACAATATCCAGGTCCGCCGCCTGGCCCAGCAACGGCGCCTGAAGATCAATGAATACGGCGTCTTTCGCGGTGAACGACGGATCGCAGGGGATACTGAGCCCTCGGTCTACAGGGCGGTGGGCCTGCCCTGGATACCGCCGGAATTGCGGGAGGGCAGGGGAGAGATCGAGGCGGCGCAGGCAGGACGACTGCCGCACCTGATCGGCCTGGGGGATCTGCAGGGCGACCTCCATGTGCATACCCGCGCCAGTGACGGCCATGACACGCTCGAGGCCATGGCACTGGCGGCCAGGGCTGCCGGGCTCAAATACATTGCGATCACCGAACATTCGCGCCGTCTGGCGGTGGCGAAGGGGCTGGACGAGGAACGACTGGAGCAGCACCTGAAGGCCATCGATGCGCTCAACAGCCGCTTGCGGGGCATTACCCTCCTCAAGGGCATCGAGGTGGATATCCTGGAGGACGGACGACTTGACCTGCCTGACCGGGTACTGGCACACCTTGACCTGGTGGTCGGCGCAGTACACAGTCATTTCGGCCTGAGTCGGCGCAAGCAGACCCGGCGCATCCTGCGGGCCATGGACCATCCTTACTTCACGATCCTGGCTCATCCCGGCGGACGCCTGTTGCTGGAACGTGAGGCCTGTGATGTGGATATGGAACAGATCATCAAGGGTGCGGCGGAGCGCGGTTGTTTCCTGGAAATCAATGCCCAGCCTCAGCGCCTGGATCTCGATGCGGTCTTCAGCCGAATGTGCAGAGATGCCGGGGTGTTACTGGCCATCAACAGCGACAGTCACAGCCGGGAACAATACGCCAATCTGCGCTACGGTATTGAACAGGCCCGTCGCGGCTGGCTGGAGAAGGATGATGTGCTCAATACGAGAAACCTGAAAGAAGTGAGAATACTTATCGAAAAGACAATGGGTTGATGCAATTTCATTTCATTTTACATAAATTTTTTTGCTGGCAGCCGGGTGCAGATTTCGGGATGAAGAATGGTCATTCAAAGACCCTCCCGCATGGCCGATACAGAGTTATTAACCCGGCAACAATATATATCGTGTTCAGCGTTTCAGGCAGGCGCTGGATCAAGGCGCGGCACGCAGGGAATGGCCCGGCCCTTGCCAAGTGCCGCAACACCGAGCCGGCGCCTGCCTGAAACGCCTGACTTGTTGAAATTCATAACATATATTGTTGCCGGGTTAATAACCAGGCTGTTGAACGAGCATTTCTACACCATGGGCAAACGCGACCGGCGTGCCCAGGGCGACCGCAGGGAAGCCATCCGCTGGGGTGAGGGAAATGACCGCCGCAAGCGGAAACGGGACCGGCGCAAGTCCATGCGCGGTGCCCGGGATCGATTACCCCCTTGACAGTCTGACGCTGCCTGACAATACTGCCGCTTACATTTCGTCTTCGTCGAAGTGATAAACGGATTCGTCCAGGAAAGTGAGGGTGAGGAAGGTCATCAGCAGCAGCAGGGAAATGATGGCGCCCGGCGGCAGGAAGAGCATGATCAGGCCGGCAGCTATCCAATGATCCCTTGCCCGCCTGCGTTTCCGCCGATAGGCGCGGGTCCTGCGCAGCGGGATCCAGACATTGTGTTTCTCATCATAGACGTACATGGTTCCAGCCCCGGCTCATGTTCCCATTCCGGCCCCTGCTCAACCCCCCGCTCAAGCCCCTGATCATGATAGACGGCATCACGCATGATATTCTTTAGCCGGCGGGCGGGGTATGATCTTTCCGAGTGAGCCTGTTGATGCCCACTATCGAAAAACCCACGTTGCCTGTCAAGCGGGGAGAGACAAGGGAGGCGGGTGAACAGCCATGAAAGCCGTCGTGATGACTGCAGCAGGGGGAACCGAGGTCCTGGAAGTGCGCTCCCTTCCAGAACCCCGGATTCGCCGTGCCAGCCAGATCAAGGTACGCCTCAAGGCGGCCGGCGTGAACCCCCTGGATACCAAGTTGCGCAAGCGGGGGGTGTTCTTTGAGAATGCCCTGCCGGCCATCCTCGGTTGTGATGGGGCAGGCGTGGTGACAGAGGTGGGTTCGTCAGTGCGGCGTTTCAAGCCGGGCGATGCCGTGTGGTTCTGTAATGGCGGGCTGGGAGGCGAGCCCGGCAACTACGCTGAATATACCGTCGTCGAGGAGGCCGCGGCGGCCCTCAAGCCAAGGTCGCTCAGTTTCGTCGAGGCGGCCGCCGCCCCCCTGGTGCTGATCACCGCCTGGGAGGCCCTGTACGACCGGGCGCGGCTCAAACCCGGGCAGACCGTGCTGGTACATGGCGGTGCAGGGGGCGTTGGCCACGTGGCCATCCAGCTCGCCCGTCTTGCGGGCGCGCGTGTCTGCACTACGGTAGGCACTATGGAGAATGCAAAACTGGCACGGGGCCTGGGGGCAGAGGAGATCATCCTTTATTCCAAGCGGGATTTTGTCGTCGCAGTGCGCGAGTGGACACAGGGGGAGGGGGTGAGTGTTGCGCTCGATACGATAGGTGGCGAGGTTTTTCGCCGTACCATGGGCGTCGTGGCACATTATGGTGACTTGGTGACGCTGCTTGATCCTGGCAGCGGCGTGTCATGGAAAGAGGCGCGAAATCGCAACCTGCGCATCGGGTTCGAACTCATGCTCACGCCCATGCTCGCGGGTTTTCCCGAAGCAAGGCGTCATCAGGTCATCATCCTGGAGCAGTGCGCCAGGTGGTTTGACGAGGGTCGACTGAAGATACACGTGAGCAGGACATTCCCCCTGGAACAGGCGGGCGCGGCACATGCCCTCCTGGAGACAGGACACATGACCGGCAAGGCCGTGCTTACCATGGAGCCATAGGAGTCTGTCGGACTCAGGCGATCGTAGCGTGCATGGTGGCATCCCTGATTGCATCAAGGCTCACGACGGGCTCGTCTCCCACCACCTCCGCGCTGTGCATCGTTCCTCTGGGCACGGCCAGGCAGTCCCCTGCCTCCAGAATGACGGAACAGCCGTGCATGCGCATGCGAAAACGCCCGGCCAGCACGGCGTCGATCTTGTCCACATCATGGGTATGAGCGGGAAAACAGGTGCCGGGAGGGTAGACGTAACGGCTGACGCGGTATCCACGCGCCTCCAGCTTGCGGCGCATATTGGCTTCGTTGAGTTCGCCGTCGGCGGCTTCGTTCCAGTGTTCGACTTTCATGACGATTTTCGTGGCGGGGTAAACAAGGTATAAAATAGCCCAATGTGGCTCATCGACCAACTTGCCGAGACTCGTATTGCCGAGGCCGCGGCGCGCGGCGAATTCGACGACCTGCCGGGAGCGGGGCGCCCCCTGGTGCTGGATGACGACACCCTCGTGCCGGAAGCGCTGCGGGCGGCCTACCGGCTCCTGAAGAATGCCGGATTCATTCCCCCCGAGCTGGACCTGCGCCGGGAGATCACCGATCTGCGGCAGCTTCTCCATCGTATCGCGGACGAGGGGGAACGGGACGCCTGTGCCCGCCGTCTCAACCTGCTGCTGGCCCGGCTTGCGGCACAAGGGCGGGAGTTGCCCATGGTGCTGCAGGCCCGCTATGGGGAGCGCCTGCAGCGGCATTTCGGCTCCGCCCCGTGACTTTGTACCACCCCAAGACCGGCAAGCCCCTGCAGCGGGGGCGGGGCGCCACCCTGTCGCCTGACAACCGCTACGCCCGTGAGTCAAGGCAAGGGGTGGACGATGGCTGGCGGCCAGAGGAAATCGCACCGCCGCCGCTGGTTACGACAGCGACGGCCCTCAAGACGCGCCGTATCATCACCCGTAACGATTCGCCAGACGTGGGTTTCGACCGCTCCATCAATCCCTACCGCGGTTGTGAGCATGGTTGTGTCTACTGTTTCGCCCGCCCCACCCATGCCTGGCTGGATCTCTCGCCGGGCCTGGACTTCGAGGCACGCCTGTTCTACAAACCGGACGCGCCTGCCCTGCTGCGCAAGGAGCTGGCAGAGTCCGGGTACCGCTGTGCCCCGGTGGCAGTGGGCATCAATACCGATGCCTATCAGCCCCTGGAGCGACGCCACCAGCTCACGCGCCGCATTCTCGAGGTGCTGGTGGAGACGCGGCACCCCTTTACCGTCGTGACCAAGTCGGCCCTGGTGGAGAGGGACCTGGATCTCATTGCACAGGCCGCCGCCAGGAGACAGGCCGCCGTGGCCGTTTCCCTTGCGACCCTGGACCGCGATCTGGCGCGTCGCCTGGAACCGCGCGCGGCAGCCCCCCAGAGGCGGCTGGAGACCATACGTCGCCTGGCGGAAGCCGGCGTGCCGGTGACGGTGCTGGTGGCGCCCCTCATTCCGGTGTTGTGCGATGCGGAGCTGGAGGAGGTGCTCGCCGCCGCGAGAGCCGCCGGTGCGCGTCATGCCGGCTATGTCCTGTTGCGCCTGCCCCATGAACTCAAGGCGATGTTCCGTGACTGGCTTGCGTGCCACGCCCCCTTGCAGGCCGACCGGGTCATGAGTCATCTTCAGGCGATGCGGGGAGGCCGGGATTACGATGCCCGCTTCGGCCACCGCATGCGCGGCGGCGGTCCCTATGCCGACCTGCTGGCACGGCGCTTTCGCCTCGCGTGGAAAAGGCTGTCTTTTGAACCTCCCGTGGCGCTGGACTGTTCGGCATTCCGACCACCTGACAGGCATCTGCAGATGTCTTTGTTTTGAGCGTGACGTGGTGACCGCTTGACGGCATGGGCCTGGAGCGGTATATCGTCTGCTATCTGTCTTCAATGGCTCGTGACAATCTGACAGGAAATTCGTCGGATGAGTCGCGGGGAGATTGAGGCCTCATAGCCTGGGTGCAGGCTCATGAGACCGGAATCCAGGGGATGTACGCTCGGTAAAAATCAAACGCATCAGGGGAGGGAATCATGCACGTCACGCTCGTCCAGGTTCATGTCAAACCGGAACATGTGAATGATTTCATCGAGGCCACGCGCCTCAATCACGAGGCTTCCGTCCAGGAACCGGGCAACCTGCGCTTCGATGTGCTCCAGTCAACCGAGGACCCCACGCGCTTCGTCCTCTACGAGGCCTACCGCTCGGCGGAGGATGCCGCGCGTCACAAGGAGACGCCGCATTACCTGAAATGGCGCGAATCCGTGGCCGACTGGATGGCCGAACCCCGCCAGGGCCTTCCCTATCAGGGCTTGTTTCCCCGCGCCACGTGATGGGGCCTTTTGCGGTCGCCCGCCTGCCGCGCATCGAGTTCGGGCGCGGCGTCCTGAGTCAGCTGCCCCAGCGCATGAAGGCCTATGGCCGGCGGGCCTTGATCGTGACGGGCGCGCGTTCCTTCACTGCCTCGTCGTCCTGGGAGAAGCTGCAAGCCGCCTTGCGTGGCGAGGGCTTCCAGTGGACCCTGCTGCGGGTGCAGGGTGAGCCCTCACCCCGCTGGGTGGACGAGGTGGTGCGGGAACACGGTGGGGAGGCCGTCGATGTAGTGGCGGGCATCGGGGGTGGGAGTGCCCTTGATGCCGCCAAGGCCGTTGCCGGCCTGCTGAGGGTACAGCGCAGTGTCATGGACTATCTGGAAGGTGTAGGGCCGGAACTGCCCTACGAGGGGCCTGCCGTGCCTTTCATTGCCGTGCCCACTACCGCGGGTACCGGCAGCGAGGCCACCAAGAACGCCGTCCTGAGCGTACAGGGGGAGAACGGTTTCAAGAAATCCTTCCGTGACGAAAAGCTGGTGGCCCAATATGCCCTGGTCGATCCGGATCTGCTGGCGGGCTGTCCACCCGAAGTGATTGCCGCCAATGGCATGGACGCCCTGACCCAGCTCCTGGAATCCTATGTCTCTCTCAAGGCAGGGGCTTTTACCGATGCCCTGGCCGAGCACGGCCTGCGGCAGGTGCGCGACAGTCTGCTGACCTGGTATGAGAAAGGACCCGAGGCGCGGGAGGCGCAGGACGGCATGGCCTGGGCTGCCCTGGCCTCGGGCATCACCCTGGCACAGTGTGGCCTGGGTTCGGTGCACGGACTGGCCTCGCCCCTGGGGGCCTTCTACCCCATTCCCCACGGTGCGGTCTGCGGGACGCTCGTGGCCGCCGCCACGGCGGTCAATATCGAGGCGATGCAGGCGCGGGAAACCGACAATCCGGCATTGGCCAGATATGCGCGGGCCGCTGAACTGCTCCACGGGCGTCATTTCCCCGATGGAGAGACCGCCCGACAGGCGCTTATCGCCCTGCTCGATGACTGGACAGTGCACCTCGGCCTGCCGCGCCTGTCCCATTACGGTCTGGACGAAAAGGATCTGGACCGAATCGTGGCCAATGCCCGCGGCAGCAGTATGAAAACCAATCCCATCGTGCTCACTGACGGGGAGATCCGTGAGATTCTCCGGCAACGCCTCTGATGCCAACGCCTTTGATGCCGTGGGAGCTGGTCTGCCGGCCCTTCGGTCTGGTTCTGCCGTCCAACCGGTATTGCCTTCGCCCATCGACATCCGTGCTGCCAGCCGCTTCATTCATGATCTGCTGCTGGTGGGCAGGATTTCCCGGCGTCAGACCAAGATTGCCGTGGTGGCCAACCGGGTGCGGGAAAACACCCTGATCTACCAGCAGCTGGAGCGTTTCCTGAAGCAGCTCGGGATTCCCTTTCTGACTTCCCTGCGCGACACCCAGAACTACATTCGTGCAGCAGAAAAAGGCGTGGGCATTTTTGAAATGGCGCCTTCCCAGGTGGCCCCCGACCTGGCGCAGTGGAAACCGCTGACACACTGGCTCAACAGCCGGCGCAGCCTGCCCGACTGAACACAGGTCTGGGATAGAGCAGGGGAGAGACAGGAGGGAAAAAGGGCATGTCCGGCAAGACCTGCGTCTATCTGGGAGAGCCGCTTGCTCGTTATGATTTCGGCGCGGGTCATCCTTTCGGCCCATACCGCTATCCTGCCTTCGTGAACGCTTTCGACTCCCGTGGACTGGGACGCCTTGTCTGCCGAAAGGCGCCGGTCATGGCCCGGCGGGAGGAAATCGAGACCTTTCATGAGCAGGCCTACGTGGCCGAAGTGGCAGCGGCCTCCCGGCGGGGAAGCGGCTGGCTGGACCAGGGAGACACCCCGGCCTTCCCCGGCGTCTACGAGGCCGCCGCCACGGTCGTCGGCACGGTACTGGATGCGGTCCGCGCCATCTGCGAGGGGGGATGCCGCAATGGTTTCGTTCCCATCGCAGGCCTGCACCATGCCCGCCGCGACGGCGCGGCAGGCTTCTGCGTCTTCAACGATTGCGGCGTGGCCATCGAGACGCTGCGGCGACGTCACGGCCTGCACCGGATCGCCTACGTGGACATCGATGCCCATCATGGAGACGGGGTGTTCTATGCCTTCGAGGAGGATCCTGCGCTGTGCTTCGTGGACTTTCATGAAGACGGCCGCTGCCTGTATCCCGGTACCGGGGCAGCGGAAGAAACCGGCCGCGGCCCGGCCCGTGGCACCAAGCTCAACATCCCGCTGCCGCCAGAATCCAATGACGAGACCTTTCTGGCGCATTGGCCACGCGCACTGGATTTCATCGGGGCAGCCCGCCCCGAATTCATTCTTCTGCAGTGCGGCGCAGACAGCCTGGCGGGCGATCCTCTGACGCATCTGGCATACACCGAGGCCGTGCATCGACGCGTGGCAGGCGATCTGAGGGCCCTTGCCGGGTCGTGCTGCGAAGGCCGGCTGCTTGCACTGGGCGGCGGTGGCTATCATCCGGACAATCTGGCCCGTGCCTGGTGCGCCGTGGTGGCGGCCCTGTGTGGACAGGACCGTGGGGGATGATGCAAATGGCGGGACAGCCAAAATAGTCAAAAAGTTGACTCCTGAAGGATCTGGCGTTATAGGTTTTTGAATATCGGCCGTTATCCGTTACCAGAAGGCGATGCCAAACTTGATGCCAAACCAACAAGGGGGCAAACGTGATCGAGATCTCGACTGAGTTCGACGAAGAGATTCCCAAGTGGGATGTCGCCCTGGAAGCCCTGGTGAAGGAGGAATACCAGAAACTGGGGCGGGCGCTGGAGAACGGGGATTTTCGCCGCCTGGCCAACCAGTACGCCATCCGTTTCGACGACATCATGGCTACGTTGTTCGAGCTGGCCATGGCGGGTGAATGGGAGTATCTCGAGACCGGTGGCGAGCGCCGTGAGATCAGCCGCGAACTCGTGGAAAAGCTGTACGTGAACGGCCGCCTGGACGAGGGGGACCTGCAGGATTTCAACGGCGGGTGGCGGCCGCGGCGTCTTCACTCCGTGTAGCGCGCCGGCAGGCGGCCCTCCATGACATAGACAAAGGCGATGATCTCCGCCACCACGCGGTAGAGCACTTCCGGAATCTCATCGCCCAGTTCCAGCCGGGCCAGAACTTCCACCAGCTGCCGGTCCTCGTGCAGGGGGATACCGTGACGGCGTGCGAGTTCGAGCATTTCTTCCGCCAGTTCTCCCATGCCCTTGGCGGTCACATGGGGTGCATGCTCCCCATCGTAATGAAGCGCCACGGCGATGGGGGTGGCGGTCTGTTCCTTCATGCCGTCTCGTCCAATATGCCCCGGCCCGGCGGTTCCGGTAGTGGTTCCGGCGGTGGCTCAGAGAGACGACTGGGCGGGCGTTGGGTGGGGGCGCCGTGGTGGATATGCGCTGTCTCCACCTGCAGGCTCAATGCCGCGAGGGCGCCTTGCAGATCCGGCCAGCGTGCCTGGAGCTGATTCACGGTCCTGCGACGTTCGGCCAGGAATTCCGTGGAGAGACTGTCTCCCCGCAGGCGTACCCGCACCTGAAGCCGGCCCATGCGGGGCAGCCTGAAATCCAGCATGACCTCCCATTGCCTGTCGTCTCCCCGGGGGTTCTTTTTTCCTTCCCACTGGAGCTGCACGGTTTCCAGCCTGTCCTCAAAACGCAGGGGGAGATCGAGAAGGAGAAAGAAGCCGGTGGCGTCGCGGTTGATCAAGGACAGGAGCTGATGACTCTGCACCCGTGCCAGGGTGGATTCCGCATGCTGCTGGAGTTCCAGCAGCACAGGCAGGGTGCGCAGCAACTGCAGCAACACTTCGGCATTCTGGCGTGGTGCGGATCTCAGGCGCAGGGCCTGGATCACTTCCTGGATGACCGGTGACAGCTCCCGGGGGATGCGCAGGCTGCGGTGGTATTCCTGCAATGCCGCCACGAGGCTCTCGATCCGGGGCGGCGCCAACAGCCGGCTCAGTGCCGCCGCCAGTTGCGGCAGGGACACACGCTGAGCCCGGAATGCACCCAGCAGCTCGGTCAGCGCGCTGCGTAAGAGGGCGTCTGCCCTGCCTGCGTCGGCGTGGGATGATGCAAGCCCGGCTGCTTTGTCAGGAATCGACGACGTGGTGAACTGCGGCAGGGGCTCGAACCGCGCCAGCTGCTGACGGAGGTCGGTTGCCAGGCGCAACAGACCGGCCTTGAAGTCTGCTGCAAAACGGGTCCTCGATAGATCCCCAGGCGTGTTGCCGGCGGCCCGGCCGGTTTCCTGTGCTGTCGCCTGGGCAACCAGGCGCAGCCCGCTTTCGAGGAACAGGCCGCTGTTGGCCATGGCGTGCTTCAAGCGGCCTGGCTGGTTGATTGTTTCTCCTGGCGGCAGGGTCTGCAGGAGACGCTGTATCTGGCGGCGCAGTGCCAAGTCCAGCGAGGGCAGTCTCTTCTGCACGCGCGCCAGGGTCTGCAGCAATGGCCCGACATCGTCCTGTCTCGGTTTCAGGGAACCGGGTAATGATGCGAACGCCTGGAGTGCCTGGGTCTGTGGTACCAGGATACGAAGCTGTGGCGGATGCCCCAGGCTGATCATTTCCAATTGCAGGCGCTGACCTGCCCGGACCTGGATTGAAGGCGGCAGAGGATTTGCAGCCGACAGGCGCAGTTCCCCAATCTGCAGCAGTAAGCGACCGGTGGCTTCATTCACTGCGGCCACCCTGGCCTCCAGGATCTGGCCTGCCTGCCATGCCTGCAGTGCCCGTGGCGTCGTATCGGCCCGACCCGTTCCCGGGGCCGTAGCCGATACCGTGGCTGGCATGGAAGAAGGAGGCTGCGCCTTGTGCGCAACAGGCTTGTCCAAGATAATGACAGGGGACATGGCGGTTCCCGCTTTACCATCGATTGTTCTCAGTATCGGCCGTCGCGAGAAGCTGCTTCAATGAATCGTGTTCACATGACGCCCATTGGCGTCATCCATTCCTGTTTCAAGGAAAAATTCGGGATTCCGCGCCAGGCAGGGCTGGTGGAGGAGGTGATCTCGCGGCTCGAGATCCTGCCCCCGTATGACCGGGATGAGGCTTTTCGGGGATTGACGGATTTTTCCCATCTCTGGATCAGTTACCTGTTTCATGGGGTGCCCGGACACTGGCGCACCATGGTTCGGCCGCCGCGCCTGGGGGGTAACCGCAGCGTGGGTGTTTTCGCCAGCCGTTCCCCTTTCAGGCCCAACCGCCTGGGTCTGTCCTGTGTCACCCTGCAGGAAATTCAGCGGGAAGCCGGTCGTCTTTTCCTTGTCCTTCAGGGAGGGGATTTTCTGGACCAGACCCCGGTGCTGGACATAAAACCCTATCTGCCCTATGCCGACTGCCTGCCTCATGCGCGGGGTGGTTATGCCAGCGAGGCGCCCTGCGCGCGCTTCCAGGTGCTTTTTACAGCCATCGCACGCGAAGCCTGCCTCCTTCAGGGGAGGCGTCTGGGAATCGATCTGCTGAAACTGCTCGAAAAGCTGCTGTCCTACGATCCGCGGCCGGGCTATCAGGAAAAATCGTCAACCCGATCCACATGCTGGATGCGCCTGTTCGATTTTGAGATCAGGTTTCGTATCGAGGGTGACCGCGTTCAGGTGATGGAAATCACCGGCTAATCTTCTCACGCTGATTAGCCGATATGATGGTGGGATCCGGCAATTTGCGATCCACGAAACCCCGTGTGCCAGGCAGAGGGTGGAACGCTTCATGCCACAGTATGACATCGTATTCGAAGGCAGGATCACGCCCGGGGCTTCCCCCGAGGCGGTTCAAGCTCGCCTGGCGGCACTCTTCAAGACAGAGGCTGAGGCCATCGCCCGCCTGTTTTCAGGTCGGCGTTACGTGATCAAGAAAGGCCTGGACTCTGAAACGGCTCGCAAGTATCTGAATGTACTTGAAAAATACGGGGCAGTGTGCGAGCTGGTGGAGAAAAGGGAGCCATCCGGCATGACCCTCGCGCCACCGGGAAGCGTGCTTGCCAAACCGCCGCAGATCGGTAGTCCTGACATCGATATCGATGACCTGAGCATGGCCGCGCCTGGAGAGGATATCCTGGAAGACTACAGCATTCCTGCGCCCCCGCCCTTGGACATCAGTGCCATGAGTGTGGCACCGCCGGGCGAGACAATAGAGGAACTGGCGGGCATCCCCCCGCTGCCGCCACCTGCACCCGGGAAGTTCGATATCGCCGAGCCGGGCGCGCTGCTCGTTGAACAAGCCCCCACCGTCTCCGGCCCCGTTCCAGAGAGCGCTCATCTCGACCTGGTTCCGCTGAATGAGGGCGCTGATGCCAAATCCGGCGACTGACCGGAAGCCAGGGGTTCGATTTCAGATGTGATACAGGCGGCGCAAGGAACACGGGTTGGGTGCCCGCCATGCTGCGGCCTCGCCGTCTCGTCCTCCGTGAGTCTTGTCGTTTACAAGCGCTTTATTTTCAATTTACAAATAAAGATAGTTCTAGTAATGTGAAAAGAAGGATGGCGAGAAGCCCGAATTGCAATATTTTAAGTTAAATTAAATAAATAACTCAATGAATAATATATATTTATCAGGGAATGCGTGACAAAAGGCCGTGGCGGACATGCAAACCATACTGGTTCTCAATTCAAAAGGCGGCAGTGGCAAGACCACCCTCGCCACCAATCTCGCCAGTCTCTACAGTGCGGGTGGTCTCAATACCGTTTTGATGGATTACGATCCCCAGGGGTCCAGCCTGCAATGGCACAAATTGCGGGGAGACGAACTGCCGCCCATCCATCTCATCGATGCGACGCGCATCCATCAGGGGCAGACACGCACCTGGCAGCTTGCAGTGCCGGCAAACACCGAGCGCCTTGTCATCGATGCACCGGCTGGTGTGAACGGTTCAAGTCTCCAGGAAATGCTGCGCAGGACCGATGTCATCGTCATCCCCGTGACGCCATCGCCCATTGATATTCATGCCACCTCCGACTTTATCCGGGATCTTCTCCTCATCGGGAAGGTACGCAGCCTGGGCGTTCATGTCGGGGTCGTCGCCAACCGGGTGCGCCGCAATACACCCCTCTATGCGCCTCTCCAGCGCTTCCTCAGCAGTCTCAAGATTCCCTTTGTCACATCGCTGACGGATACGGAAAACTACATCAAGGCCGCTGAGTCAGGCAGGGGGATTTTCGAGCTGTCCAGCGACGAGGCCATCCTGGAACGGGAACAGTGGTTGCCACTGGTGAGGTGGCTGGCCTGTCCCGAGGCTCCGCCCAGGCAGTTGCCCGACCTGCCCAGCCTGAGCCTGGTTTCAGGGGGCTGACAGGCCGGCTGAGGTTTTACGCTGCTCCCTAGATTCCGTCCTTGAGGTGTGCATCCGGCTGCATAACCCCCCACCGGATATCCCCCAGGACTCAATAATCCATCTGACCCAGTAATTCGGAAAGCGTGCGCCTGTCCGACCGGCCCTGTTCGTCGAATGAGACGTCAAAGGGTCCTCTCGTATAATCCGGATTTTCGATGGGCATGGGTTCCAGTTCATACCAGTCCTCGAGATCCAGCTCTTCCAGATCACCATCGGCGTACTGGATCTCCACGGTTTCATCGACACCGTCCAGGGATACGATCTTGAAGTAACGTCCGTCGGCGATCTGATACCAGCCGCCGACCTTGACACACTCTGCAGTGATCATGATGAGTCCTCCTCAACTGTTGGACGCCAGGTCATCATGTGCTCCGCCATCGCCTCCCTGCTTTTCCTTTTCTTTCTGGATCCGCTCATAGATTTCTTCTCTGTGAATCTCAACGTGCCTGGGTGCCTTGATGCCTACCCTGACCTGGGAGTTCTTCACGGCACATATGGTAACCGTAATGTCATCCCCAATGATCAGGGCTTCGCCTACCTTGCGTGTGAGAATTAACATACTTCTCTCCTGTATATGGCTGATAAGATTTATCCGTGCCGGGCAGCCGCTGGCAACCCTGCACTTTAGCGTCAGCAGTAAGGCTTCGGCATGGATGGCGCGGCAGGCCGTATTTTTCCCGGACCACCGGCGTGGAGACACCCGCTGTGTGAAGAGATTGACGGGATATATGCGGTACTACGCTGCTGATTCCCCGCGATGGCCCCAATGGCACATCGAATCCGGGGCACGCATTGATCAGACGTCGGAAAATGTTTTTCGCCAAGCGATGATGTCATCCACCCACGATCCATGATTCACCTCATCTGCCAGCGGCCTGTGAGCAAAACAGGCCGGTGCGTTTGTTACCCGACTTTTCATCGCTATATTCAGGGATTGTTGAGAATAAAGGTACTGACTTCGACTGTCTCAGTAAATTCCACAATTGGGGTATTTTTGCCGTCTGCCGTGGTCATCTGTTTTTATACAGCATGATGGCCTCCACGAGCGTATGGACATGCAGTTTGTTATAGATGTTTTTCAGGTGTGTACGCACGGTTTCGTAGCTGATATGCAGTTTTTCCGCCACCTGCCGGTTGGTATAGCCGTGTGATATGTATTCCAGGATCTGCAGCTCGCGCTTCGTGAGTTCATCGAACTTTGTTTTTGTCTTTTGCGGTGTTTTCTTGGTGCGAAAGGTCTCGATAACACGCTTGGCGATGACCCGGGACATGGGTGCGCCGCCATCAATGACATCAAAAATAGCCGATTCAATCTCATCGAGCGAAGTCGACCCCTTTACGATATAGCCCACAGCACCCGCCTGCAGGGCTGAAAACAGATGTTTGTCGTCGTCGTAGACGGTAAGGACGAGAAATTCAGCAGGGCAGCCATGTGCGGAGACGCGCTCGATGACCTCGACACCGGAAATATCAGGCAAGTCGATGTCAATCAGGATGACGTCGGGATTGGTCTTGACGACTTCCTCGATGGCATCCTTGCCTCTTTCGTAACATCCCACAATGTTGATGCTGGGTGAATTGGAGAGCAACAGGGCCAGTTCGTTGAGATATCGCTTATTGTCCTCGACAATGGCAATATCGACAGTTCGCATCACATCATCCATAACGTTTTGCCTGCTTGTGCTGGTTGGTAGTGTAGGTGTAGTTGTCGTCACGTCATGCTTGTAGTGGCCGGACAATAAAAAGCGACGCAGGGCAGTCTCTCAGCAAGGTCGTCATTGCTCCATGGAGTGACAACATGGGGAGAGTGCCTGCTGTGGCCGGCATGTGTTTTCTAGGTAATTTTGACGCCGGAATATGCCCAGGATGTTTGTTACGCTAATCCAGTCAGAGTCTTAAGTAAATACCACAATTGGGTTATTGAGACTTGCATGACTTCCTTGCCATTTCGACCTCACTTCCTTGTCGTTCCGACCACTCCCTTTTCGTTCCGACCACTCCCTTGTCATTTTGACCTCACTCCCTTGTGTCATTTCGACCTCACTCCTTTGTGTCATTTCGACCGAAGGGAGAAATCCTGTCCCACCGCACCCCAAGATTTCTCGCTGCGCTCGAAATGACAAGAGTAATGTCATTTCCCCTCTACGCTCGAAATGACAGGGATTCTGCCATTTCCCGCTGTGCTCGAAATGACAGGGGTAATGTCATTCCACACTTCTTGTCAATTCAACCCCACTCTCTTTTCGTTCCGACCACTCCCTTGTCATTTTGACCTCACTCCCTTGTGTCATTTCGACCGAAGGGAGAAATCCTGTCCCACCGCACCCCAAGATTTCTCGCTGCGCTCGAAATGACAAGAGTAATGTCATTTCCCCTCTACGCTCGAAATGACAGGGATACTGTCATTTCCCGCTGTGCTCGAAATGACAGGCGACACTTGGATGACAAGTATCACCTGGAACGACAGACCCTGGCTGAAACCCATAAACCTCGGCTATCGAGGTTTGCATTATTGACTGACGGCCGCCGTACTGCCTGGATAAACCCCCGGCCTGCATCCGGGGAGAAACCCCATCTGCGCTGGGGAGAGCGGCCCGATTCTCCCCGATTTCTCGTTGCCTAGCCCCACTATGTGCCTCGATATCGTGAAGATTCGTCCTCGCCCTCCCACCATGCTCGCTACGATCGCCTGGATCCGGCCGACGCCTAGGTCGGCAACTGCACGATCAGTTGGGTGCCCTGACCGGGAGTCGACCGGATAACGAGTTCACCACCGATCTCGGTGATCCGCTGCCGGATGTTCTTCAATCCATAACTGCGGTCGCGCACCTGGTCAGTTTCGAAGCCTCGCCCATTGTCACTGATGACGATGACCACGCAGGCGTTGCCGAAGGTGACGGTGGCAAGAACCTGGGTGGCCTGGGCGTGTTTGCTGACGTTGATCAGGGCCTCACGGAATATCTGGTAGACGGCATGCTTGGCCGCGGGCGAGGGGGGCTGAATTTCCTTGTGCTCACCGTGCGTCTCGATTTCGAAGACGATGTTTCTGGAGCTCAACAGATCGTTGCCGAGACGACGCAGAGAGTCGATCACATCACCCCAGGTGTTCTGCCGGTCGTCGATCACCCACAGGAAGTTGCGCAGTTGACGGGAGGAATCGGCGGTATAGTCTTTGATCTTCTGCAATCGCTGACCCACCATATCGCTGTCACTGCCGAGGAAACGCCGCGCACCTTCGGCCACAATGGAAATGCTGGCCAGATCGTTGAGCACGGTGTCATGAAGTTCGCGGTGAATCCTTTCCTTTTCCTTGCGGGCATTGACCTCAACGGCGATGCGGTCCAGATAGAGGCGCTGATTGTCCAGCGACAGGATGAGCGAGAAAGGCAGAATCAGGGAGAACAGGGCCATGTTGTTGATCAGGCTGCTTTCCAGGGGCCAGGGAAAGACAATGGAGATAGTGAAGAAGGCGGAAACCAGCAGCAGGGCAAAGAATGTCATGCGCATCTGCTTGCGCATGAATTCATCGCGCTCTTCGATCATGGAATGCGCCACTCCGGCCAGCATGATGACAATCCAGATAAAAAGAAATGGCAAGGTGGTCGCCAGGGAAATCATGCCATAGAGATAAAGAACGGAAATGAGGGCTGCATAGCCGTAGAAGCCTGCCACGATCCATTTGTGTTCCTGGAGGAAGCGTTTTCTCCTGGGGAAGACCATGGCGAAGTGGACCAGGGATATCTGTCCTGTGCTGGACACGAAAAACACCTTGATCATCAGGTTGAGCCATTGCGGATCGAGGAACAGGGGGCGATGAAGTACCGGTGCCACACTGATCATGTAAAGTGCCGTACTGGCAAGGAATAATGCGCACAGAAAGCCCGCCAGGGTCGCATGCCGGCGCAGCGCCGTGACGGCGGAGATGATATAGATGAGGCAGACAATGTACACCAGGCCCAGGCGCGATACGACCTCGCCATAACCCATTTTCCCGATATCCGCGACGATCTGCCAGGTGGTCTGGAGCCGGTCCCTGAATTCGAGGATGACATGATCCTTGCTGTGCAACAGTTCACTGAAACGTTCCTGCGCCTGCCACCATTCCTGTTCCCGGCGCGGGTTCGTGAATGTGGGGAGTTTCCACAGGTCGGTGGGCCGTACCTCGACATCATCAATATGGGTGATCTCGATACCCTCGCGCAGGGTGACTGCTTCACCATCGAAGAGCAGAACAGGAGAATTGCGCATCGCCCAGGCACCTGCAATCGCCATGGCAATGCTGAGACCGATCAGCAGGACAATAATCATCCAGTGCCATTTCTGTTCCATGGGGCTGGCGCGGATCTCGGGGTTGCAGAACGGTGTGTGCAGTCTCAGTGCGCGGACGACCAGTTGTATGCCTTGACGATGCCCCGGGTATCGAACCGGACCCGCAGTATCTGCAGGCGGGCGTCATTCAGGCCGGGCAGGGTGCCGGTCCCGAAGTAGTAGAGCCATTCTTCATCCTTTTCTCCATCGCTGCTGACCACGATGCCGGTTCCCACGGGCTCACCCAGCCAGTGGCGGACTTCGTCACGCGTGGTCACACCATGGCGAATACTGGCCTGAAAGCGTTGCAGATCGAATTCCTGACCCAATTTGACCGTGGCACAGGACGACAGGCTCAATACTAAGACAATCAGAATGATGGCCTGTCTCCTGGATCCGCCCTGTGCAGAGACGGACGCGTTCTTTCCGCACTGGCCGGGTGGAAGCGAACCACGTGGCTCCTGCCCCCGGGCAGCCCTGCCAGTTGATTGCAGCATGGTATTCATACTGAGAGTCTCGTAGTTGAATGGACATGGCCCGACTCTTGGTACGCCGGTTCGGTAGCCTGGATGAAGCGCTGCAAGAGCGCAATCCAGGAAACCGGATGGCAAAAACCCCGCACCCGGATTACGTTCCACTCCATCGGCTACACATTTTGATATGGACAATTATGAGACCATTAATATCATCCTTCCCAGTCCTTGAACAACAGCTGTTCCAGCGCCTGGACCCGGTCGCGCAGGCTGCTGATCTCGTCGAGCAACTCCAATGCCAGTGCGGCGCCGGCCAGATTGATACGCAGGTCTTGTTGCAGGCGCACGGCAGTGGCAGCCCGGCAAGCGCTGTCGGCCGAGAAACGCCACGTCGTCATGTGCGAGCCTGTGGCAGGTTCGAGAATGCCTTCATCGATCATGGCCAGGATCTGCTCGGCCTCGACACCAATCTGCCGTGAGAGTTCTTTGAAAGTCAGAGACAAGGTCTCATCCTGGGGTGGTATCCGCCTGCCTGGATTCATGCCACTTTTTCCCATTCCCTGCGGGGATTGTAACCCAGTTCCTGCGCCATGCGCTTGTAGAGCCTGCGGGCTTCTTCCGTACGGGCTTCCGGTGTCACGATCTGCACGACGACATACTGGTCTCCCGGTGGTTGCCCCGGAAGCCCCCGGCCCTTGAGACGCAGCCTGGTGCCGGTCTGGGTCCCGGGAGGGATCTTCATGTCCACCCACCCGCCCAGGGTGGGCACCTTGATCTGAGCGCCCAGGGCCGACTCCCAGGGGGTGATGGGCAGATTGATATAGACATCCCGGCCATCGATACGATAGACAGGATGCGGTCTGAATCTGACCTCGAGATAGAGGTCTCCGCGGCTTCCTCCCCCCATGCCCGGAGCGCCCTGGCCGGCGAGGCGAATATGCTGACCCTGCGTGATGCCGCGGGGAATCCTGACCTTAAGCTTGTGCGAGCGCCTGACCAGCCGACCGTGATCATCATATTCCGGTATTTCCAGCGTGATGACACGGGTCGTGCCACGATAGCTGTCTTCCGGGTCGATGAGAATCTGCGCATGGCGGTCCGCTCCCCGTACACTGAAACCGTGCGCACCCCTGCGTCCGCGCTGTCCACCGAAAGGGGAAGCGGCACCGAACAAGGTCTCGAAGAAATCGCTGAACTGAGTGGCATCGACGCCGGTGAAACCTCCACCGCTGAACTCGAATCCTGTATCCCAGTCGGGGGGTGGCGTGAATTCCTCGCCCGGCTGCCAGCCACCTCGCAGCTTGTCATAGGCGGCCCGTTTCTCCGGATCCTTGAGTACTTCGTAGGCTTCATTGACCTCTTTGAAACGCTCTTCCGCATCAGCCTCCTTGCTGACATCGGGGTGATATCTGCGCGCCAGTTTCCGGTAGGCGCGCTTGATGTCCTCCTGCGAGGCATCTTCAGGCACACCCATGATTTTGTAATAGTCTTTGAATTTCACCTTGTTTATGCTGCTTCGTTCGAGGAGTGCAGAATCTCATTCCCCTTCCACGCTGATTCTCCGGGGCTGCGTCTTCTCCAGTTTGGGGATGGTGATCTCCAGCACACCAAAGCGGCTTCGTGCGGTCACCCGTTCCGGATCAGCCGTGTCGGGCAGGCTGAAACGGCGATAGAAGGTACCCCTGGCGCGTTCCATGCGCTTGTAGCCCTTACGGTTCTCATCGGCAAGACGCTCGCCCTTGATGGACAACACGCCGTTTTCCATGTTGATTTCGATATCCGCAGGATTGATGCCCGGCACATCGGCGAGAATCACGAAGGCATTGTCGCGCTCGATGATGTCCACGGGCGGAGCCCAGTCACTGGTGGCGATGATATTGCTGCCTTCATCGCCACTGTCACGGCTCTCCGCCAGCCTGTTGATCTCATTGCGCATCTGCTCCAGCAAGCTCCAGGGTTCATAGTTGAAAAGCGTCATCTGATGTCCTCCACTCGTTACCCGAGGCGGTCTCATGCCCGGGATTGCCTGACGGTTCTCTCTGTCTGGTGGTGATATAGGAGCCGCGCCAGAATTATTCAAGGGACTGCGGGCGTCTGCTCAGGCATCCCGGACATTCTCTTCAAGCTCTCTGAGGCGCTGGGCGAGCTTCTGAGGCGGGAGGCTTGCATCCTGGGGAGAGAGCCTGGCCAGCAAGCCGGCAAAGGGCTGGCGGCGCCCGTAGATCAGGCGCGTGATGCGGAACGCCAGGCGGTTGAGAAAGAAGAAGGCGGTGATGAACAGGATGCTGGTCACGGCCTCTATCCACAGGATCGTGTAATATCCCTTGTCGATGAGCATGGCAAAAGTGAAGAAATAGACAATCAGCAGGATCCCCATGATGATGGCCGCTGAGATGGCAATGGTGTTCTGGGTCTTCTGGATGCGTTGCAGTGCTTGCAGGATGGCTTCTTCTGGCATCACGATGTCAATCCCAAGGCAGATATAGTATGATAAGCTTGCTCTCTCGTATGCACAGGGCAGCCATTATTATGGGCCAAGCCCCAGTGAATTTACAAATAGTGAATTTACAAACGGTGAATCTGCAAATGATGGATTTTAAATCCCGTATCGAGGAAAAACTTGCCACAGCGCTGGCACCGGCACATCTGGAGGTGATCAACGAAAGCCATCGTCACAATGTGCCTCCCGATGCCGAAACCCACTTCAAGGTGATCATCGTCAGCACGCAGTTTGACGAACTGCCTCTCCTGGCGCGGCACCGCAAGGTCAATGAGCTGCTGGCGTCTGAACTGGCCGAGGGCGTTCATGCCCTGGCCATTCATGCCTATTCGGTATCGGAGTGGGAGGCGCGCAACACGGGGGCGCCGCAGTCGCCTCCCTGCCTGGGAGGGGAGAAACGCTGAACACAATGTATTATACGGGTTGTTGAGAATCTGACATACATGGGCCGATGAAGCGGAGTGAAAGCCGGGATAAATGTTTCTCTCCGGGTTCCGGTCCTTGTGGCCTGTATCCAGGCTGCTCGGCAACCTTCAGTCGTTAGTGCAAGTCTCAATAGCCGAGGTTTATGAGATTCAGTTGGGGTTTGTCGTTCCATGCGGCGCCTGTCATTTCGAGCACAGCGGGAAATGACAGCATCCCTGTCATTTCGAGCGTAGCGAGAAACCTTGGGGGCAGTGGGGCAAGATTTCTCCCTCCGGTCGAAATGACAAGGGAGTGGGGTCGGAATGACACGGATCGGAATGACATTACCCCTGTCATTTCGAGCGTAGCGAGAAATCTGGGGGGGGAAGTGGGGCAAGATTTCTCCCTTAGGGCGAAATGACACTTCTTTGTCATTCCGAGCGCAGTGAAGAATCCGAAACCGCCGACACAGGATTTCTCCCTCCGGTCGAAATGACAAGAAAGGTATGGTCGAAATGACAGAAAAGTGAGGCCGAAATGACGAGGAAGCAAAGTGAATCTCAACAATAATGCGTCAAGCCCGGGAGTGTCAGCACATATGAAGGAGTCACAGTCAGATGGCAAGCAACGTCGATGAACTCACCATCAGTTACAGTGAGGAGGGTGTGGAACTGGTCAAGGAACTGGACAAGGTGATCTTGTCCAGGGGGGCCTGGGCCACGGTCATTTTCCGTTATCAGGACTGGAATCGCAGCAAAAACGCCTATGGACCCGAGCGCTACAGTATTCGTCGCTACCAGAAACGCAACGGTCAATACGTCCAGAAATCAAAATTCAACATCTCGAGCAGGGAACAGGCGGAAAAGATCATCGCTGCATTGCAGGGCTGGATCGCCGATTGACGAGGCAAAGGCCTGGCTGTCATGATTAGCGAGTCATGATCAAATATAAATTTAATAAGAACAATAAGTTATTATAATATATTAACATTATACATTATAATTTCCCGTTGTCCTGCCTGAGGCCAGGGCAGTTTGTCTTCGCGCCTGTTTCGGCTGCCCTCTCCTGCAACCACCTGACGATCAAGGATTACCCGTCCTTGACCGATATTGTCTACATCGTTCCACCCTCCAAAAAATGACTCGAGAACCCCTGATCAATTCCTGGCCGGATGGATGGCAAAATGAAGTGTCCCGGATCAAGGTGCAAACAGCCTGTTGAGGGAGTCTCCTTGAAAAAGGCTGGGGTCCGGGACATTACCGAGGCCAGACACCTTTTCGCGGATCGGTCAGAGGTTCTGTCAGGGAATGTTCCGCATGAGTGAACAGGGCGCCGGTGGGCGCGATGAGACAGACAGCAGTGTTGCAAGGGCGGAAACCACAACCCTGCTCGAGGAGTGCCGTCTGATTGCAGACCGCCATGTCGGCGGGATATTGCAGCGCCTTTTCCAGGCCACGGATGACCAGCTGTTCGATCTTTCCGACAGATGCGCCGGCACCGAAGAACGCAACCAGTTCCTGGAAGCGGTGCGCCTCATGCGGCTCGAGCAGGAGCAGATCTGCCGCAGTTTCAAGGAGGATTTTGCGCGGCGTTGTCGCGAATTCAGCCTGCCGCCCACACTTCAGTCTTCCGACGAGACAGACGACTGCGAGGCTGTGGCGGATGATCTTTCACTGGTCAACGAGTACCAGCTCGAAGAAACCCTCGCTGTCGACAACCTGATCGCCAAGATTCACGATCATTTTCACGACGTATTATTCGGGCTGGAACATCGTTTTGCCCATCTGCTGCCCGATGCCGCCATTGATTGCGATTCCATTCCCTTTGGACCGGAGGCATTGTGCCGGGCGTTTCAGGAGAGCTTTCGTACATTGAACCTGGATATCAGGCTCAAGATCTATATCTACAAAATACTCGACCGCATCCTGATGATGGAACTGGATGAGCTCTATCATGAACTCAACCAATGCCTCATCGACCATGGCATCCTGCCCCGCCTCAAAATCCGGGTCAAGAAAGCAGAAGACGAGGGAAGAGGTGCCGTCAGGGAAAATGCATCTCCTTCAGCTGCAGACGATATATCTCAGGCCGCTTTCCTGAACGATACGGTCCCGGCAGCGGCTCCGGAAGCCGTTCCCATTCAGGCGCAGATGTTTCAGGCCTTGCAATATCTGTTGCATGTGCAGTTCGACGGGCAGGCAGAGGATGGACAGGAGGCCGCAACAGCAACACTCCCGCTGGTGACTCCTCTGCTCGTGGATACCCTGTCAGACCTGCAGCGGGATGTTTCCCGCCTCGGCATCACGGACAGGCAGCCTGGACGACTCAAGGAACAGGTAAGACAGCGCTTCGATGCCCAGGAGGGGGGAGGTGGTGCCAGGCATATCAACCAGCTCGATGACGAAACCATCGATGTCATCAGCATGATCTTTGACTACATCCTGGATGACAAATCTCTGCCCGATTTCATCAAGGCCATGATTGCCCGGCTGCAGATCCCGGTGCTCAAGGTGGCCATCATGGACCGTCGGTTCTTCAGCCGTAAAGACCACCCTGCGCGGCAGCTCCTCAACGAGCTGGCCTATGCAGGCCTGGGCTGGGTGGAAGAGAGTGAAGCAGCCAAGGACCGACTCTATGAGAAGATGGAAGCCATCGTGTTGAGGATATTGCGCGAGTTCGACAACGACATTGCCATTTTCGATGAGTTGCTGGCCGAATTTCGTGCCTTTATCGAGGAAGAGAAACAGAGATTCGATGCGGCTCAGGAACGGATCCGCGAAGAGACGGCACTGCGGGAACGTGTACGCAAAGAGACCGCGGCGCTGGTCGCCGGCAGGCTCGAAGGGAGTCGGATACCCCCTGAGGTGCGTGATTTCCTGCTCAATACCTGGCGCCAGGTGCTGGTGGATGTCACGCTCCGCCACGGGCCTGACAGCGCAGAAAACCAGAAGGCCGTGCAGGTCATGGATGATCTGATCTGGAGCCTGTCCCCGGAGGCGAACGGGGATGGCCGGCGCAGACTGCTGTTGATCCTGCCGTTGATGCTCGATGCCCTGCGCGAGGGGCTGCAGCACATCGGTTTCAGCGATGAGGAAATCGAGGACATCATGGATATGCTGGGCCAGCATCATCTCCGCGTCCTCAAGCCAGAGCACCACGATGTGGCGGGACAGACCGGAGAAACCCGGCAGGAGGATGATGTCGACCAGTTGATCAAGAAAATGAATGCCGATATCGAAGCGCTGCCGGAACTGGAGGAGGACGATATCATGGATGATATCCTGGTTCCGGTTCCCTCTCCCAATGAAGAAGGCTTCGCCAGAATCATGGCGGAAATGGGCCTGGAGGAGGAAGTCGACAACGGACCGAGAATCGAGGATGAGCATACTGACCGGGTCAGGTCGCTGGCCCTGGGCACCTGGGTGGAACTGGTCAGGGAAGGTACGCGTTGCCGTGCCAAGCTGGCCTGGAAGGGAGATGAGTTTACCAGCTATACGTTCATGAACCGGCAGTGCCAGGTCGTGGCAGAGTTGCCGCTCTATACGCTCGCCGAGGAATTTCGCCGGGGGAGGGCCAGGATCATAGAGGACGTCGCCCTGTTCGACCGCGCCCTGGATGGGGTCATTTCGGGCATCATGAGATTTGCGCGCTGAAACATGCCGCGCGGGGGATGCTCGTCCATGCACGAAAGAGCCCTCGCTCCTTCCATGCAGCGTGGGAGAAAGCCGGGGGGCCGTCAGGCGCTCAACTCCACTCCCAGATGGTATTTGTTGTCGCTGCCCTCGATCCAGCGCACCTCTCCGGCCACCGCCTGCCTGTCCTTGCCGAGTGCTTCGAACCAGAGCTGTTCCTGAAGACGGTGGGGATGACTGGTAAGGACCCCCAGGCCGCCTTTGCTGGTATCAATGATGGTCCCCGGATAATATACACGTCGGGTCTCACCGCTGTCGCTCACTTCGGTGTAGTAGAAGACGTCGAGATGGGCGTGCCTGCGAGGATGCCTTCTTTTTTCAGCCATCTTCTCCCTCCTTCAGTGACATTCTGAGTCACATCTGCCGCTCTCCACGACGGCCCGATCATACTTCCTGGTCCCGATCTTAGCAGGAAAACCCCCGCAGATGCGACCGGAATCGGTCAAAGCTGCACAAGCCGCTGAATCCCCGGCATTCTTTGCTTACTCCGGCATTATCCGTGGCACGGGTACCCATGCCTGTCAGGGAACAGAATCGGACTTGAGATGGACAAGACTGCCCTTATAGTGCTATTGGGTATTGCCAGTCCTGAATATCGTTTTTTTTTTTGTGAGGAAGCGCAAGACAATGGCCACAAACCCAGCCCCCAAC
>Ga0256839_1000903_pt1 | contig 37591 bp, 36 predicted proteins | sample 354166metaG_FD_185968 | JGI IMG/M metagenome (GOLD analysis project Ga0256839, IMG submission 185968) | Hydrothermal vent microbial communities from Mid Atlantic Ridge, Atlantic Ocean - 354-166 | ecosystem: Environmental > Aquatic > Marine > Hydrothermal vents | place: Atlantic Ocean: Mid...
TGGGGGACAAGCGGGAGACTCGACGAATGGGCGGCGCTTCCGAGAGGGGACGCTTCGTCGCGTGGGAATCGGTCGTCCAGAGGGTTGCGGTGGGCGCCGTTTGGGCGACGGATCGCTCCTCGCGGCGGGTCGAGATATTTGGAGCACCGGGCCATGAAGTGTTCCTTGCGACGCCGCGGCAGGCATGCTATATTTGTGACGCAAGGATGTCATATAGCCCACATTCCGCAGTTACAAGGGGCCGGTGTAGTATCTTTCTACGGCCGGACCCAGAAGACGAAGGATGTGGCGATGCAAGTCGGTCAAATTGGTCACACGGCATGCAGCGGACAGCGGCTTGCGCCGCTCGAATTCACGGGCGGCTTTGCCTGAAGTGGTTTGGGTGGACAGGGGCTTCTTGCCAGAGCCCGCCGCTGCCGCAGCGCCGTTAGGCAGGTAGTGAACAAGGAGTTGAGAGATGCAAACGTGGAGAGCATGGATTGTCTCGAACCCCTCGGTGATGATGGACAAACCGGTAATTGTCGGAACCCGGATCACCGTGGAACTCATTTTAGAGAGGTTGGCCGCCGGTGAGACAATAGACGATCTGCTGGAGGCGCATCCTCGGCTAACACGGGAGGCGATTCAAGCAGCACTGGCCTTCGCGGCCGAAGCGTTGCGAGCCGATGTGGTCTATCCCATCGAGGTGCCGGCGTGAAGCTCGTGGCCGATGAGGGTTTGGCCGGCATCTCTCCGGCCCGCAAGGCGGAGATTGTGGTCGCCGCCTTGGCCGCACACGGCGATGAGATGGAACAAGCATTCACGGTGATTACTCCAGGAGCCGTTCGCATCCGACACCGAGCGACCAAATCGGAAAAGGATGACACCGCCTAACACCTGCTGCAGCCGACCGTGCTCCGCTCGCTTCGCTCGCTCCGCACAGCGGCTGAGCTTTATCGTTAGGCGTTCATACCCAGGTAGGACTCATGAACAGTGACTTCACCCTCCTCGCGGCATCTCTGATCATGGGGACGCTTTTTATCGCGCTGGCCGTTCCCCTTATCCGGAGGAGAATCCCCCCAAACCATTGGTACGGCTTGCGCGTTCCGGCGACGTTTGCCGACGAACGTGTATGGTACGAAGCAAACGCTCGCGCGGGGAGAGAACTGCTAGCGTTGGGTGTGCTTATAATAACGCTTGGAACCCTGCTGTATCTTGTCACAATGCCTTCTTGGCTCAGCGTACTTCTGTGGTTCGCCTTGATCATGTGCGGCCTGATCGTCTATGTCGTTCGGAGCTGGCGTTTCGCCAATCGATTGCTTGAAGTCTACAAGGACAAGACAGCGAGTACCTCGAAAGATGCACCATAGAACGATTACCGATATACCTTGATACAGGCAACGAGGAGAACGTGTCGTTTTACCAACGCCAAGGGTTCAAGATCATAGGTGAAGTTGATCTGCCTGATGGGCCCAGAATATTCCAGATGGTACGCGATCCTGGTGAGTGACGGGGTAAAAAGCGAACGCCTGGCCGAACCGTCTTGATGCTCGCTACGCGGGCGAACGGTGAACAGGTGAACAAAGGAACCGAACCATGCATGTCCTCATCACCGGAGGGACCGGGCTCATCGGGCGAGCCCTGGCCCACAGCCTGGTCCAGGACGGCCACCAGGTCACCGTGCTCAGCCGAACGCCAGAACGCCACCGGAACCTCCCCCCCAATGTGGACCTGGCGGCCTGGGACGGTCGCACGGCCCAGGGATGGGGGGAGCGGGTGAACGCCGCGGACGCGATCGTCAACCTGGCCGGAGAGAGCATCGCCGCCGGTCGCTGGACCCCAGAGCGCAAGCGCCGCATCCGGGAGAGCCGAGTCCACGCGGGCCAGGCCGTGGTGGAGGCGATCCAGGCCGCAGCCCACAGGCCCCAGGTGTTGGTCCAGGCCTCGGCCGTGGGCTACTACGGCCCCCAAGGCGACGAGCCGATCACCGAGGAGATGCCCCCAGGCTCGGACTTCCTGGCCCAAGTCTGCGTGGCCTGGGAGGCCTCCACCGCACCCGTGGAAGCCCTGGGCGTCCGTCGCGCCGTGATCCGCACAGGGGTGGTCCTCAGCATCCAGGGCGGCGCACTGCCCCGCATGCTCCTGCCCTTCCGCCTCTTCCTGGGCGGCCCCCTGGGCAGCGGCCGCCAGTACTTCCCCTGGATCCACCTGGACGACCAGGTGGCCGCGATCCGCTTCCTGCTGGAGCGTCCGGAGACCCAGGGCCCCTTCAACCTCTGTGCCCCGAACCCGGTGACCAACCGGGCGTTCTGCCAGACCCTGGGCCAGGTCCTGGGCCGCCCTGCCTGGCTGCCCACTCCGGCCCTGGCCCTGCGCCTCCTCTTCGGCGAGATGGCCACGGTCATCCTGGAGGGCCAGCGAACCGTGCCCCATCGCCTCCAGGAGGCCGGCTACACCTTCCGATTTCCCGAGCTCCGTCCCGCACTCCAGGATCTGGTGCAACGGGGCCGCTGAGTCCAGCCCCCGGACCAGAGCACAGGTCCACCGGACGGTCCACCCTTCCCGGCTGCGGTCACTGGCCGAGCCGTCCCCGTGCCCTGCCCGCCAGCGGGCCCTGTCCAGGGTTGTTGGCCGCCCCCGGTCCGTCCTCCTCCAATCGAGGAGTGTTCCAGTCGAGGAGTGCGCATCCTCATGACGCGCCGACCGGCCGACCTCTTCCCCATGCACCCATCCGCCAAGCGCCCCCTTGTCCCGTCAGCACATCTTTGCTACACTGACGACCGCAGACCGTTGCCCTGGACCCCGGGCTTCCCGCCACTACCCTTGGACCTTCGATCGCCCATGTCGCGCACAGCCGGACGATCCGTGCCCGCCGCCACGCAACCTCCGTCCATCTCCCGCACCCGAGCCTGGCTCCTGGCCATCCGTCCCAAGACCCTGCCCGCGGCCTTGGCCCCGGTCCTGGTGGGGACGGCCCTGGCCTTCGCGGACCGGGCCTTCGCGCCGGGGCCGGCCCTGGCCGCGGCCCTGGCCGCGCTCCTGCTCCAGATGGGCTCCAACATCGCCAACGACTACTTCGACTTCCTCAAGGGCGCGGACACCCCGGAGCGCACCGGCCCCACCCGGGTGGCGGCCAGCGGCCTCCTCTCCCTCCAGGAGCTGCGCTGGGGCATGGTGGTGAGCTTCGGCCTGGCCGCGCTGGTGGGCCTCTACCTCATCGCGGTGGGCGGCTGGCCCATCCTGGCCGTGGGCGTGGCCGCCATCCTGGCCGCGGTCCTCTACACCGGCGGCCCCCTGCCCTACGGCTACGTGGGCCTGGGCGATCTCTTCGTCTTCCTCTTCTTCGGCCTGGTCGCGGTGACCGGCACCTACTACGTCCAGGCCGGCCAGGTGACCCGGGGCAGCCTCCTGGCCGCGCTGCCCGTGGGCCTGCTCGTCACCGCCATCCTGGTGGTGAACAACCTCCGGGATATCGACAGCGACCGCCGGGCCGGCAAGCGCACCCTGGCCGTCCTCCTGGGACGCGGAGGCGCCCGGGCCGAGTACCTGCTCCTCCTGGCCGGGGCCTACCTGAGCCCCCTGCTCCTCCTGGCCCTGGACGGCCGCAGCCCCTGGGTGCTCCTGCCCTGGCTCACCCTGCCCCTGGCCTGGAAGTGGGCCCGCCTGGTCCTGGACGACGCCCGCTACGGCCCGCCCCTGAACCAGGCCCTGGCCGGCACCGCCCAACTGGCCCTGGCCTTCAGCCTGTTCCTGGCGGCAGGATTGTTGGTGAAGTGAGAGGTGAAGCGTGAGGAACACCGGACCAGCAGGTATGGGCAAGAGCCGCCTGGCCCTGGAAGCGGCCCACCGCAACGCTTGGCGCTTCCCTGGCAGTGTGACCTCAGTCCAGGCTTCCCAGGAACAGGCTCCTGCCAATACCCCGCTAGCCCGATTAGCCGACACCTTGGACTTAGCCAAGGACGAAGAAACACCGGCGCATGCCCTGTTATTCTACGCCCAGAATCAACCCACCCTCTTCATCCTGGACAACTTGGAAAGCCTGCCCCAGACGGATTGGAACTACCCTGTTTTGGTGGACACTTTCCGGCTTGGGCGTTGATGGGTAGAGCATGAGCTCTCTCGAATTGGATAGGCGAGATGTAGCCGATGGACGAATGACGGCGATGCGGGTTGTACCATCCCTCAATGAACGCAAACACGGACTGGCGGGCCTCTTCCACGGTGCAGAGGACCTGCCGGTCCAGCAACTCGCACTCCAGGGTAGCGAAGAAGCTCTCACACAAGTGAACCGTTGCGCAACTGGCGAGGCACACAGGTCATAATAAGATGCACCTGAATATTTTACCGATCCCTGAAATCTTTAGGAACGAAACCGATCAAGAGTCAAGGGGCATTTCCAATGAAGACTCTGCTCTCCCTTTGTACACCTCGATCGAACACCTTTGATCCACAAAAGCGCGATACAGTACTTGATTTGATGATTCCCCCGGCTACGAACAGCGCCCTGTCGGGCTGGCCGGATTCATCCGGCGCTGTTTTCTAGCCCGGCGACTTCATCGCCGGGCGGACGTGCCCACGCCGGACACCCGCCGGGGGATGATTCCCCCGGCTACGAACAGCGCCCTGTGGGGCTAGCCGGATTCATCCGACGCTGTTCCATAGCCCGGCGACTTCATCGCCGGGCGGACGGCGCCGGGCAAACGGTGCCGATCACATCCCGTCTCATCGCCGGGCGGACGGCGTCGAAAACACCGAACGCCAGCCATCGCCCGCACCGCCGGGGGATGATTCCCCCGGCTACGAGCAGCGCCCTGCCGGGCGAGCCGGATTCATCCGGCGCTGTTTTCTAGCCCGGCGACTTCATCGCCGGGCGGACGGCTTCATCGCCGGGCGGACGGCGCCGGGCGGACGGGGCGGGCGGACGGCGTCGAAAACACCGAACGCCAGCCATCGCCCGCCCCCGCCGGGGGATGATTCCCCCGGCTACGAACAACGCCCTGCCGGGCTAGCCGGATGCATCCGGCGCTGTTCCATAGCCCGGCGACTTCATCGCCGGGCGGACGTGCCCACGCCGGACACCCGCCGGGGGATAATTCCCCCGGCTACGAGCAGCGCCCTGTGGGGCTAGCCGGATTCATCCGGCGCTGTTCCATAGCCCGGCGACTTCATCGCCGGGCGGACGTGCCCACGCCGGACACCCGCCGGGGGATAATTCCCCCGGCTACGAGCAGCGCCCTGTGGGGCTAGCCGGATGCATCCGGCGCTGTTCCATAGCCCGGCGACTTCATCGCCGGGCGGACGACGCCGGGCGGACGGCGTCGAAAACACCGAACGCCAGCCATCGCCCGCCCCCGCCGGGGGATGATTCCCCCGGCTACGAACAGCGCCCTGTGGGGCTAGCCGGATTCATCCGGCGCTGTTCCATAGCCCGGCGACTTCATCGCCGGGCGGACGGCGCCGGGCGGACGGCGTCGAAAACACCGAACGCCAGCCATCGCCCGCCCCCGCCGGGGGATGATTCCCCCGGCTACGAACAACGCCCTGCCGGGCGAGCCGGATTCATCCGGCGCTGTGCCATAGCCCGGCGACTTCATCGCCGGGCGGACGGCGCCGGGCGGACGGTTGCGATCTGCGATACTATCTGAGAGGTGCATCATGCCTTACTGGCAACTCTTCTACCATCTGGTCTGGACCACCAAGAACCGCGACCCGCTTATCTTGCCCGACGTTGAATCCATCATTTATGATCTTCTGCGCACAAAGGCCATCGGATTAGGGGCTACAGTGTTCGCGATCGGGGGCATGCCAGACCATGTTCATGTTGTTGCCTCCATACCTCCCAAAATCGCTGTCGCCAAATTTGTGGGGCAGATCAAGGCCGTTGCGGCCACCAAATTCAATAAGATGGATTTGCCCTATGTGCTCTATTGGCAACAGGAATACGGCGCTTTTTCCTTTGACGGGAAGCGGCTACCTAACGTAATCGCTTATGTCCAGCAACAAAAAGAGCATCACGCTAACCAGACCACGATTCCTGTCCTAGAACGGCATAAGGGCCAAACCAAATGGCTTTTGCGGGAGCCTGGTCCTGTCTATGCTGTAGATGACAAAACCTGGCGGGCAGAACTGGCTTCGCTCGTAAAGGATTGAGTCGGATTCATCCGGCGCCATCTGATAGCCCGTCAACTTCATCGCCTGCTCAATTCGTATTCCACATGAGCCCAATCAATCGTTTTTCCTCCCGCCGTCAGCGCCTGGATGCGAGCTTTCTCAACCAGCGGCTGCGCAACGCCCGGGCCTACGACCGCATCGCCGGCTATTTCCGTTCCTCCCTGCTGGAGGTGGCGGGCGAGGCCCTGGAGTCGGTGCAGGGCGTCATCCGCGTGGTGGCCAACTCGGACCTGAACCTGCTGGACGTGCAGACCGCGCGGGCGGCCCAACTGGCCATGCGCCAGGAATGGACCTCGGCCCGGCCTGAGACCCTGGTGGACCCGCCCGGGGATGCGCCGGCCCGCGCCCGCTATCGCCGCCTGTTTGATTTCCTGGTCAGCGGCAAGCTCCAGGTGAAGGTGCTGCCCAACGAGGTCTTCGGGCTCATCCACGGCAAGGCGGGCGTCATCACCCTGGCCGACGGCTCCAAGATCGCGTTCCTGGGCAGCGCCAACGAGACCCGGGAGGCATGGCGGCTCAACTACGAGTTGGGTCCGACCGCTGCGCGCTCGGACCCAACGGCGCTGCGGACTGCGTCCGCTTGCTGGGCCTTGCTGCGCTGCGCTTGCGGCGGCCCAACAAGCGAATAGAGCCGTCCCCGGTTCCGCTGGGGCTACGCCCGCTCCACCGGGGCGGCTCATCCGCAGCGCCGCTGCTGTGGGAGGACGCCTCGCCCGATGGTGTGGCCTGGGTGCAGGAGGAATTCGACGCGCTGTGGAGCCATCCCGCGGCCACGCCCCTGGCCCAGGTCATCGTGCAGGACATCGGGCGCATCGCCGAGCGCCAGGTCATCTTCACCGTGCCCGACTGGGTGGAGCAAACGCCGGAGGATGAGGCCCCAGACCCCGCGCCCGCGGTCATCGAAGCGCCCATCTACCGTCAGGCCAACGGGCTGTGGCCCCACCAGAAGTATTTCATCCAACTGGCCTACGACGCGCACCACGGTCCGTGGGGCAAAGCTCGCTACATCCTGGCGGATCAGGTGGGCCTGGGCAAGACCCTGCAACTGGCCATGACCGCCATGCTCATCGCTCTCACGGGCGACAAGCCCATCCTGGTCATCGCGCCCAAGACCCTGCTGTGGCAGTGGCAGGGCGAGATGCGGGACATGCTGAACATGCCCTCTGCGGTGTGGGACGGGCGGCAGTGGGTGGACGAGCTGGGCATCCGCTACCCCAACAACGGCGTGGAGGCCATCCGCAAATGTCCGCGGCGGGTGGGCATCGTCTCCTCGGGCCTGATCACCCGGGGCGGCGAGGCCAGCGAACTGCTGCTGGGAAAGGAATACGATTGCATCATCCTGGACGAGGCCCATCGGGCCCGGCGCAGGAACTTCAACCGCAACAAGCCCTATCGCACGGCGGATCCCAACAACCTACTGCGCTTCATGCAGGCCATCGCGCCCCGCACCCGCTCCCTGCTGCTGGCCACGGCCACGCCCGTGCAGCTTCACCCCATCGAGGCCTGGGACCTGCTGGACGTGCTGGGCCGGGGAGATGAGTCGGTGCTGGGCAACCAGTACAGCCACTGGCGACATCCCGAAACCGCCATCCCCCTGATCATGGGCGAACAAACGCCGCCCCGGGACCCCGACGCCGTCTGGGAATGGGTGCGCAATCCCCTGCCGCCCGCGGAGGAGGCCCGGGATTTTGCAATCCTGCGGCGGGCGCTGGGCGCGGACGACCGCGAGGCCGTGGTCCCGGGCGACGCCATCGCCCGGCTGGGCCGGCCTGAGCGACAACGGCTGCGGCGCATGGCCCCTGATCTCTTTCAGAATCACAACCCCCTCATCCGCCGCATCATCCGCCGCACCCGCGATTATCTGGAAAAGCAGATCGACCCGAAGACGGGCGAGCCCATGCTGGATCACATCGGCGTCCAGCTCTTCGGCGAAGGCGAGCACGAGGCCATCTCTCTGCCCCCCTATCTACGTGACGCCTATCAGTCCGCGGAGGCCTTCACCAAGGCCCTGGGCAAACGCATGAAGGGCGCGGGCTTCCTCAAAACCCTGTTGCTGCGGCGGGTGGGCAGCACTATCTTCGCGGGCCGCAAGACCGCGGAGAAGATGCTGGCTGAGTGGGAGGACGTGGAAGTGGAGGACGCGGAGTGGGAGGAGGACGAGACCCTGGACAGCCTCCGCTCCCTCTCCCGCACCCTCACGGCCGAGGAAAAGGAGCACCTGGAGAACTTCCTGGCCGCGCTGGAGGCCAATCAGGAGCGGGACCCCAAATACGTACAGGCGCGCTACTATCTCTTCGAAAAGGTGTGGTGGGATGGCGAGGTCCGCAAGACCGGGTGGCTGGAGCGAGGCGTCATCATCTTCAGCCAGTACCGGGACTCCATCCAGTGGCTGGCCGAACAACTGACCGCAGAGCTGCCCGAAGAGCCTATCGCCCTCTATTCCGGGCCTCAGACCTCGGGCCTGATGATCAACGGGGAATGGACGCCCCGATCCCGAGAGGAGCTAAAGCAATTGGTGGCCGCGGGCGAGATCCGGCTGATGCTGGGCACGGACGCGGCCAGCGAGGGGCTGAACCTGCAGCGCCTGGGCTCCCTCATCAACCTGGACCTGCCCTGGAACCCCACCCGCCTGGAGCAGCGCAAGGGCCGCATCCAGCGTATCGGGCAGGTGTACGACACCATCTTCGTCTACAACATGCGCTATCGCGGCTCGGTGGAAGACCGGGTGCACGAGCTCCTTTCCGAACGTCTGGAGGATATCTACGGCCTGTTCGGGCAGCTTCCCGACGTGTTGGAGGATGTGTGGGTGGATGTGGCCCTGGGCGAGCTGGAACAGGCCCAACGGATCATCGACGCCGTGCCCCGCAAGCACCCCTTCGAGATCCGCTACGCCCAGGTCGAGCCTATCGACTGGGAATCCTGCACTCAAGTCCTCTTCAACGAGGCCAAGCTGGAAGTCCTGCGCAAGGGCTGGTAGAAACCCAAGAAATAGCGGAAACAGCACGCATCCAGGGACGCTTTCCCCGGCCTCACGCATCACGTTTCACGCACTACACTCCCCCCCCGCATTCCACCCAAAGGCACCGGCCCTCCCCATGGGCACGAGCGCGGGGAGGGCCGGTGCCTGCCGGGGGCTAGCGATACTCCGCGTAGATCTCCCGGGGGCCGTTCTCGTCGAAGGCCACCACCGCAAAGGGATCCGTGGGCCAGCCCGGGGCCTCCATGCCCGGCGAGCCCACGGGCATGCCCGGCACCGCGAGGCCTACCACGTCGTCCGGCCGCTCGGCCAACAGCCGCTGCACATCCTCTGGGGGCACGTGCCCCTCGATCACGTAGCCATCCACGATGGCCGTGTGGCATGCCTGGAGCTCCGGCGGCACATGGTAACGGGCCTTCAGGGCCTCCCAGTCCGGGATGTCCCGAACCTGGGCCCGGAATCCGTTCTCCTCCATGACCTGGATCCAGGCGCCACAGCATCCTCAGGTGGGCGATCGGTACACCGTCATGGTCAGGCCCTGGGCCTGCCCGCCACTGGCCTGCGGAGCCGACGTCCCGTCCGCTCCGCAGCCGGCCAGGAGCATGGCCACCAGCCCTACCAGGACGCCCACCGCGATGAGGCGCCGCATCATCGGACCTCCTGTCGCGAGTGAACCAACGGAAGGCCGGCCGATCCTGCCGGCCGCCCTGCATTGTAGCACATCCCCGCCCCACACCGGCCCCGCCAGTCGGCCAGTCCCGCAACCGGATCTCCCGCGGGGCGATTTGTCCCGCTTCGAGCCCCCATCTGGTACAATGTCCCCATGCGAACCCGGATCCTGCGCTACATCGGCCTGGAGGACGAGGAGCCTGTGGGCTACCTGGAGCACGGCACCATCTACCGGCTGCGCTGGGGAGAGGGCACGGCCGTGGGCCGGGTGGAGCCCTCCCCCCAGGGGATCCGGATCCTGCGTCGGACCCGCCACGGGGAGCGAGAGCTGGGCATCGTGGATCCCCAGGGCCGAATCCACAGCCACGGCCTGTTCCAGGGAGGGCTTCTGGGATGGGTGGACGCCGCGGGGCAGGTGGTGCGCGGGGGCCTGATCCTGGGCCAGGAGGAGGTGGGCCGGGTGGAAGGGCCCGAGGCCCACGCCGCCGCAGGCGCGTTGCTCCTCCTCTTCCTGCCCGACCAGGAGGAACGAGAACGGAGGGCACGAGGGCCATGACCCCATCCAACGCCACGCTCCATACCCTGGAGACCCCCCGCATGCGCTTTGCCTATCGAGTCCAAGGGGACCCGGACGGCCTGCCCATGCTCCTGGTCCACGGCAGCTTCGCCAGCAGTCGCTGGTGGGAGCCCTTCCTCGAGGTCCTCCCGGACGCGGTCCGCGCCATCGCGCCGGACCTCCGGGGCTGTGGGGGGAGCACCCACAGCCAGGAGGGATACGAGATCCCCGAACAGGCCCAGGACTTGGCCGCGTTCGTCCAGGCCCTGGACCTGGAGAGCTTCGACCTGGTGGCCCATGCCGCGGGCGGCGCCGTCGCGGTGGAGTACGCGCTGGCCCATCCCGAGCGGATCCACACCCTGGTGCTGGTGGACCCGCCGCCGGTGGAGGGGGTCTTCACCCCTCTGGAGGCCCTGCGCCTGCTGGAACGCATGCGCACGGACCGAGATCTGTTGGCCCGAGCCCTGCGCGCGCTGATGCCTGCCGCGCCGCCCCCCTCCATGGAGCCGGCAGCCTTCGAGGCCTTCTTCGAGCGCCTGGTAGAGGACGCGTTCCATCAGGCCCCGGCCGCGTTCACCGGCATGGCCGAGGCCCTCATGCACTGGAACCGCTTCGAGGAGGTCCGACACCTGACCCTGCCCACCCTGTTGGTGTGGGGGGAACACGACGTGGTGGTGGAGCGGGACGCCATCACCCGTACCCTCCTGGCCATCCCCGGCGCGAACAACCTGGAGGTGCTCCGGGGGGTGGGCCACAGCCCCATGATCGAGGCGCCGGTGGTCCTGGCGGAGCGGATCATCGAGTTCGTCACCGAGGAGTACGAGGACTACGCGGCCATCCGCGCGGAGGCAGCCCGCTCCGCGGACGAGACCGATCCGGAGTAGCGGCCGTGCCCTTCACGCCATACCATCTGGGCCCCAACGGGGTGGTGGGGCTGGGGCTGCGCAAGCGGCTGGACCTGCCGGCCCTGTTGCTGGTGAACGTAGCCGTGGACGTGGAGCCCCTGCTGGTGATCCTGGGCCTTCGGCCGCCCCCGGTCCACGGCCTCTCCCATACTCTCCTGGGGGCCACGGCCATCGGCCTGCTCTTCGGCCTGGCCGTCCACGGAGGGTGGGGGCTGTACCTTCGAGGTGTTCCGCGGCGGTGGGCCTGGGCCCACCGTCCCACCCTGGGCCAGGCGCTCCTGGGCAGTGGGGTCGGGGCATGGCTCCACGTGTTGACCGACATGCTCATCTACGGGGACGTCCACCCCCTGGGGCCCCTGGTCCCCAGACCCTTTCCCTATCGGTGGAGCTACCCGGAGATCGCGGCCCTCTGCGGGGCCCTGGGGGCGGTGGCCCTGGTGTGGGGTCTCTGGCTCCTCGCCCGTCGGGCCACCCGATGAGGGTGGGGCGTCCCAGGGTCAGCGGGGCAGGGGATCCGGGATGTGGTCCACCGGGCGGATGGGGATGCCCTGGTCCGCCAGGTAGCGCTTGAGGTCGCGGATGCGGAGCTTCCGGAAGTGGAAGAGGCTCGCGGCCAGCGCGGCCGCCGCGCCCCCCTGGGTGAGGGCCGCGGCGAAGTGCTCCGGGGCCCCGGCGCCCCCGCTGGCGATGACCGGGATCTCCACCGCGTCGCTCACGGCCCGGGTGAGCTCGATGTCGTAGCCCGCCTGGGTGCCGTCCGCGTCCATGGAGGTGAGGAGGATCTCCCCCGCGCCCAGGGCCTCCACCTGGCGGGCCCAGGCCAACACATCCAGCCCCGTGGGGATGCGCCCCCCGGCCACGTAGACGTCCCATCCCGGCCCCCGGGCAGCCCGGGCCTCCCCTTCCCGACGTTTGGCGTCGATGGCCACCACGATACACTGGCTTCCGAAGCGCCGGGCCCCCTCCTGGACCAGGGCCGGGTTGCGCACGGCCGCGCTGTTCACGCTCACCTTGTCCGCGCCGGCCAGAAGGATGGCCCGCATGTCCTCCACCGTGCGGATGCCGCCCCCCACGGTGAAGGGGATGAAGACCGTGTCCGCGACCCGACGCACCATGTGGACCACGATCTCCCGGGCCTCGTGGGTCGCGGTGATGTCCAGGAAGACCAGCTCGTCCGCGCCCTCCCGGTCGTAGACCTGGGCCTGTTCCACCGGATCCCCCGCGTCCACCAGGTCCACGAACTGGACGCCCTTGACCACCCGGCCGTCCTTCACATCGAGACAGGGGATGATGCGTCGGGCCAACATGGGCTCACCCCTCCTCCGCCAGGTAGGCCAGGGCCTTCTCCAGCGCGGGGAGCTGTTCCGGCGAGCTCTCCAGGAGCAGGGCCCGGGCCTCCTCCGGGGGCACCCAGCGGTACTCGCTGTGGTTGTCCCGGCCCAACACCGTGGGGCCCGGACATACCTCGCCCAGGAAGTAGATGACCGTCCGCTCGATGTTGTAGGAGCGGATCCGGGTCACATACTCCAGTACGGCCCGGCAGTCCGTGTGGACCTGGATACAGCCATGGCCGGTCTCCTCCCGGAACTCCCGCAGGGCGCACTCCAGGTCCGACTCGGCCTCCTGGACGCCCCCCCGGGGGAACTGCCACTGTTCGAAGAAGCTGTTCCACAGCAGGAGGAACTCGAGCCCCCGGCCTGTCCGCCGGTAGGGAACGATGCCCGCGCTCCGGCGGGTCAGGGGAGCCTTGGCCACCCGAATGGCCTCGGCCAGGTCCACCGCGCCGGTGTAGAGGGCCTGGCCGATGATGACCCCCTCGATGTTGTAGTGCTCATGGCGCTTCAGGCGGCGGACGTCCGCCAGGCTGGCCACGCCGCCGCTGGCGATGACCAACAGATCGGTCATGTCCCCCAGCTCCGCGGTGGCGGCCAAGTTCACCCCCTGCATCATCCCGTCCCGCCGAATGTCGGTGTAGACCACCCGCCTGACGCCCAGGGCCTTCATCTGGTGGCCCAGCTCCACCGCGTCCACCGAGCTGACCTCTTGCCAGCCGTGGATGGCCACCTGGCCGTCTCGGGCGTCGATCCCCACCACGATGGGCTCGGGGCCCCAGCGGTCCAGGGCCTCTCGCACCAGCTCGGGCCGTTTCACCGCCACCGTGCCCAGCACCACCCGGTCTGCCCCCAGATCCAGGGCCAGGGCGATGTCCTCCAGGGTGCGGAGGCCACCGCCGAACTGGATGGGCACCTCCACGGCCCGGCGGATCTCCCGCAGGCGGCGGAGGTTGATGGGCAGCTGGGCCAGGGAATCCTCCGGGTGCCGCAGCCGCTGTACCTGGGCATAGCTCCCGCGGGCCTGGAACGCGCCGTCCAGGTTCACCACGTGGAGCCACTCCGCGCCCTGGGCCGCCCAGTGGCGGGCCATGGCCACCGGATCGGGGCTGTAGACGGTCTCCGCGCGGGGATCGCCCTGTTTCAGGCGCACGCAGCGCCCGCCGCGCAGGTCGATCGCGGGGTAGACGATCATGGGCCTGCCGTCGTGGGATATGCCATGGTGGGATGTGCCATGGTGGGATGTGCCATGGTGGGTGTGGATGTCACGGAGCGGATTGGATGCCGCACAGGGCACGTCGAACCAGATCCAGGGCCCGGTTGGCCACCCAGACCACCGTCACCGGGTCCCGTCCTCCGAAGGGGAACCGGGTGCTGGCCACCACGCCCTGGGGACCGGCCAGGGCCAACCAGCTCTCCCCGGTCTGTTCCGAGTGGAAGCTCTCGTCCGGGCGGCCGGTGCCCACCACGGCCAGGCCGTAGTCCGCGCCGGCCAGCTCCCGGGCGGCCCGGGCCAGGGTCTCGGCCACCGGGAGACCAGGGGGCCGGGCCAGGAGCTCCGCCAGGCGCCCAGGCAGATCCTGGGAGGAAGGGGCCTGGGGCTCCGCGGTCCAGCCGACCACCAGCACGGCTCCCTCCGGATCCTGGGCACGGAGGCGTTGGGCCACGGCGCCACCGGTGACCGTCTCCACCAGGGCCAGGGTCGCGGCCCCCCGGCGCAGGCACTCCACCGCCACCTGCTCGATGGTGGCCGTGGGATCCCCAGTGTACACGAAGTCGCCGATGCGTTCCCGGATTCTGGCTTCCATTTCGTCCAACAGACGCTCGGCCGCCTCCGGGGTCTCGGCCCGGGCCGTGATGCGCACGTCCACCTGGCCCACATGTGCAGAGAGCCCCACCGTGGGGTTGGTGGCCTGCATCAGGTCGTGGAGACGGGCGTCCACCGCGCTCTCGCCGATGCCCACGGTACGGAGGATGCGCCGGCGGATCACCCCGGTGCCCCCGGTGAGCTCCCGGAGATAGGGCAGCACCGTGTCGGCCATCATCCGCTTCATCTCCCGGGGGACGCCGGGCAGGGCGATGGCGGTACCGGCCAGGCCCGGCCGACGGCCGACCACGATGAAGCCCGGGGCCGTGCCCACCGGGTTGGGGATCACGGTGGCGCCCTGGGGGATCCAGGCCTGGCGCAGGTTGTTCGGGGGCATCTCCGAGTAGCCCCACCGGGCGAAGCGGGCCCGGAGCCGGTCCGCGATCTCCGGGTGGAAGACCAGGGGGCAGCCGGTGGCGTCCGCGATGGCGTCCCGGGTCACGTCGTCCACGGTGGGCCCCAGGCCGCCGGTGACGATGACCGCATCGCTCCGGGCAAGGGCCGTCTCCACGGCCCAGCGGATCCGTCCCCGGTTGTCCCCCACGGTGGTCTTGAAGTAGAGGTGGACCCCGATCTCCCGGAGCTGTCGAGCGATCCAGGCCGCGTTGGTGTCCACGATCTCGCCCAGCAGGATCTCCGTGCCGGTGGTGACGATCTCCGCGCGGACGGTGCGGGGAGTGGCCATGGCCAGGTCCTGTCCGGGCTAGGTCATGAGCGCGGCTTCCGCGCGGATGGCCTTCACCCGGTCTGCGAGCTCCTGTTGGCCCTGGCTGCGCAGATCCGCCTCCAGGGCACGGAGGTTCTCCAGGAACTCCGGGGAGATCTGCTCCCGGTGCTCCCGGAGCATCTGGCGCCGGCGGCCCGGATCCGCCACCTGGAGGATCTCGTTCAGGAAGCGGACGTCCTCGGGCATCCGTTCCAGGTAGATCGCCAGGGCCGCATCGTAGATCTGTTGGAGCCGCTTGGCCGCGAAGGTGGCCTGGTTCTGGCGGGCCTGCTCCAGGCTGCCGGCCAACAGGGAGAGGAAGATCTCGTCCACCTGTTCCGGGTGTTGTCGCAGGGTGGCTCCTGGATCCGGGGACTGGAGGACCTGGGTGAGGAAGGCCTGGGCCTGCTGGAGCTGGGCCTCTGGGCCCTGGCGGCGGAGCTCCAATAGGTTGGCCATGAGCTCCCGCAGCCGGACCAGTCCGGCCCGCTCCTCCACGTCGGCGGTCCGGTCCAGCCGTTCGGAGAGGGCCAGGAGCAGCTCGTAGTCCACCAGGTTGGGCACCATGACGAGGAGCGATCCGACGATGGCCTCTCCCTCCTCGTCCTGTTGCCAGGACTCCAGGAGCAGGTCCAGCACCTCCTGGCGGCTCATCTCCGGCCGCAGCCGCTGCAGGAGCTCCCGCAGGCGTTCCTCTCGGGCCTTCACCGCCGCGCCGGCCTCGGTGTGCTCCACCAGGTGTTCCCGCACCTTCATGAGCGCGTCGGCCCCGTCCTCGTCGCCCCGGGCCAGGTAGGCCTGGAGGAGACGGCTGATGAGGGAGAAGAGGGCCTCGTCCACCAGGGACTGTCGGCGCTCCACGGCCATCTCCAGGGCCTTGGGATCGTCGGCCAGGCGCAGGAGGCTGTTCAGGAACTCCAACTGTTCCTGCTGGCGGCGCAACATCTCCGGGGTCACGCCCTCGAACTCCCACAGCTTCTCCATCAGGGAGTCCCAGGTCATGAACTGCTGGGGCTGGAGCATGTAGCCTTTGCGCTGCTCGGGGGGCAGCTTCTGCATCAGGGTCTGGGTGAGCTCTCCGATGATCTTCTGGATCTGGAGGTCATCCAGTTTGGCCTGGGGCGGGACAAAGACGGCCAGGAACTCGTGTTCCGGATCGTGGACCAGCAGCGGCGCGCTGAAGGGGGTGGCCGCGCCGCAGCGGGGACAGACGGCCAGGTTGAGCTGGCCGGTGAGAAGGAGTTCCCGCAGTTCGGGGTTGAGCCCCAGATCGATGATGCTGAAGACCGGGGTCACAAAGGGTTGGCCGCAGGAGGGGCACTGGATCTCCACCCCGGCTGGGGGAAAGGCCAGCTCCACCCCTGGGGCCTCCGGCCTTTGGCCTGGGGAAGGGGTCTCCTGAGCCTGGGCCTCCTGACGGCGGCGCACGCTCTCGGGCAGCTCGATGCCTCCAGGACGGTTCGGCTGAGGCGCCTTCTTCGACGCACTGTCCGGTGTCCATAGCTCGGCCATGTTGGGTTCCTCGCCTCCGTGTACAGCGCTAGATGGTTCCACGACGGGCTGGGTGCTCGAAGGACACCGGCCCTCCCGTGCCCACATCCTCCGGCTTCGGCTCTTCCTGGCTATGGGGAACGCCACCGCTCCAGCAGGGCCGGCAGCTCGTCCACGTGGCCGATGACCGCGTCCGCGCCCAGGTCCCGGAAGAAGTGCGCCTCCTCCTGGGGGACCACAGCCACCGAGCGGACAGGTGGCGCTCCTGGGGGGGCCTCCCGACGATAGTTGTGGACCACGGCCACGTCATCGGCCGTGTCCCCGCAGTAGATCGCGGCCCGAGGAGGTGCCTCCCCGCGAGCCTGGGCTGCCCGGGCCACCCCCTCCAGCGCGGCCACCAGCACCCTGCCGTCGGGCTTCTGCCACACCTCCGCGGTGATGCGGGTTTCCTGGGGCAGGAGCGGGTCCAGGCCGCTGGCCGCCAGCACCGTGGAGAGCTCCACCCGGTTTCGGCCGGTGGCCAGGCCGAAATGGCGCACCCCCTGGTCCTGGAGCCGCTGGAAGAGATCCGGTGCGAACAGGGGACGTTCCCGGTGCCAGGTGCCCGGAGCGTCCGGGGCATGACACGGATCCGCGCCGAACAGGCGGAAGAAGTCCCGATGGCCCCAGTAGATCTCGTTGAACAGGCGCACCATCTGGCGGTAGTCCAGGGAGATCCCTGGGGGGAGAAGCTCCTGGGCCCAGGCTCGCCCCCGGCCCTGGCTCTCCGCGGCAGCCTGCTCCAGGTCTCCGCGCCCGGCCAGCCGCAGGGCCACCAGGGTGTAGGCCATGTCCCAGTCGTTGTTCAGGCCTCCGGCCCGCCGGAAGAGGCGCAGCTCCTCCCGGGTCACCGGCGGCACCGGGTCCAGGTCGAACCAGTGGCGGCACACGTGGTGGACCACCTGGACCACGGCCCGGTCAAAGCTGTCCCCGGTGTCCCAGAGGACACCGTCCACGTCGAAGATCACGGTATCGCAGAACACGGTATCGCAGACCCGGAATCACGGATGATCCTGGCGTCCGTGGTCGCCGGGGGCCGGGCACACGCTCTCCGGCCATGGCGGCGGAAAGGGCTCAGGCCAACGGCTCGTGGAAGTCCAGGTAGGTCTGGAGGGCCGTCTCCACCAGGGCCACCAGTTGCCACCGTCCCCGGGTCCACGCGTCCACCACCCAGGCCTGGTGGGTGGCCCGGGCGGCCAAGGCCCGGCGCCGGTCCGGGGCCAGGTTCGGCTCCTGGGCCATGACGCCCAGGGCGGCCAACGCGCCGGCCACGGTCCGGGTCAGCTCTGCCACATCCGCCATGGCACGGGGAGGGTCCTCGTCTCCGGTCTCCACCGCGGCCACGGCCTGCTGGATGGCCGCGGCCAGGGGCAGGAGATCGCCGACGCGCCCCCGGTGGACCAGGTGCCCGGCCACCCGGACGAGCTGTTGCAGGGTGATGAACACCGGCCCTGGCGCCATCTGGAGGGCCAGGGCCAGAGCCCGGGCCAACGCGGTGACACCGGGGATGAGCTCTCCCCGGCGCAGATGGATGAAGCCCTCCACCCGGCAGGTCTGGACCAGGCCGATCCCGTCGTCCAGCTCCAGAAACAGGGCGGCGGCAGCCCGGTTGTGGGCCTCTGCGGCCTCCAGTTGGCCCTGCCCCTCCTCCAGGCTGGCCAGCTGGGCCAGAGCCCGGGCCAGTCCGGCACGGTCGTGGATCCGTTCGGCCTGCGCCACCGCCTCCTGCAACAGCTCCTGGGCCTGGATCCGGTCTCCCCGTTCCAGGGCGGCCCAGGCCTGGGCCAACCGGGCTTGGAGCTCCGGAGCAGGCCTCAGAGGGGGCGGCAGCGTTTGCCAGGCAGGTTCCTCCAGGGCGGAGCCGGGCCCGCGGGCAGCCGCGAGGCCGTGCTCCCCGGGACGAGTGTCCATGTCGCGTTGCATTGTACCCCATCTGGGGGTGGTTGGCGAAACCGCACACGGCCAGGATGGAGAACGAGGGCGCTCAGGCCCTGGAGGGGCGAGAGATGCCGGGGGAGCTAGGGAAAGGCGAGGGGGAACCGGTCCAACTGGACCCGGATCTCCGTCTCACCGGCGGAGGTGTGCATCTCCAGGGCGGCCTCCATGCCCCGGATCACCTGGAAGAGGGGGGTGTTGTCCGCCTGGGTCAGGGCCCACAGCTCCTGGACCCCCATGCGTCGGGCCAGGGGGATCAGGAGGGCGGCCAGGACCGTGCCCACGCCCTGCCCCTGCCAGTCGTCCCGGACCACGATGGCCACCTCGGCCTCTGGGCTGTCCGGGGTCTCCGGGGGGCGGCCCAGGCGTCCCACCCCCACCAGGATCTCCCCGGCTCCCCTGTCGGCCAGGGCCAGGACCGCGCCGCCCTGGCCCTGGTTGTCCACCCGGGCCAGGCGCCGGGCCATCTCCTCCACAAAGGCGGGGTCAGGGTCCTCCACCGCGGTGTGGAAGCGACGCCATCGGGCCTCGGGCGAGAGGTGGTGGAAGAGATCCACCAGCAGGGGCCAGTCCTCCGGTCGGATCAGGCGCACCCGGACCTCCTGGCCGTCCCGGGCCCGGAAACGCCCTGTGAACCGCTCCGGGTCGAAGGCCAGGGTGGCCAGGCCATAGGGTTCCAGCGGGGGATAGGGCAGGGAAGTCGATGGGTTGGCCATGGACCCAGGATACGGGAGATGGGGCCGGATCCCCGTAGGAGGGCTTCCGTTTTCTGGCGGATCGCCGCTGGGGCGGCTCATTTCAGCTCCCGCCGGGTGTAGCCCAGGATGGTTCGGGCCACGATCAGGGTGTTGATCTGGCCGGTGCCCTCGTAGATATCGTTGATCTTCGCGTCCCGGAACCACTTCTCCGCCAGGGTCTGGGTGGTGTAGCCCAGGGGCCCCAGGAGCTCCACGGCCTTCTGGGTGACCCAGGTGACGGCCTTGCCGGCCTTGACCTTGGCCATGGACGCGGCCAGTTTGTTGTACTCGCCCGCGTCCAGCAGCGCGGCGGCCTTCAGGGTCAACAGCCAGGCCTGCCGGAGCTGGATCTCCATCTCCAGGAGGTCCACCTGAGGGGCGGAGAGCTTCCAGCGGGGGCGGCCGTACTCCATGCGGATCCCCTCCTGGGCCAGGGTGTCCCGGGTGAACTCGAAGGCCGCCCGGCCGATGCCGATGGCGCTGGCCGCCACAATGGGGCGGGTGGCATCGAAGGTGCGCATGGCTCCCTTGAAGCCCTCCCGGCCGCCCTTCACCTCCGGGGAGCCCAGGATATTGTCCGCGGGGATGCGGCAGTTGTCCAGGACGAAGGAGGCCGTGTCGCTGGCCCGGATGCCCAGCTTCTTCTCCTCGGTGACGATCTGGAGCCCTGGGGTCCCGGCCTCCACCACGAAGGGCTTGATCCCGGCCCGCCCCGCGCTCCGGTCCACCGTGGCCCACACCACGATCAGGCCATCGGACTCCTGGTAGGCCAGCTTGCCGTTGGTGCAGAAGATCTTCTGGCCGTTCAGCACCCACTCCTGGGTCTCCGGGTCCAACACCGCCGTGGTCTGGATGGCAGAGGTGTCGGAGCCGGCCTGGGGTTCGGTCATGGCCATGGCGCCCCACTTGGGTTCCCCCTCCGTGAAGCGACGCAGGAAGCGCTCCTTCTGCTCCGGGGTGCCCACGGCCTGGATGGCCGCGCCGGCCAGGGCCGGTCCAGGAAGGCACAGGTAGATCCCCGCGTCGCCCCAGCTCAACATCTCCACCAGGTGGATCAGGGCCATGTTCGCGGTCCGGGGCCGTTTGGCCTTCTCCGCACACGCCTCGGAGCCCGTACCCGGGTCGGAGCCGTCGGTGTCCGGGTGGGCCCGGCGCAGGCTGGCCTCCAGTTCCCGACGGGTGCGCTCCCGCATCTCCGGCCACATCAGGTGGATGAACTCCCATGGCCGCTCGTGTTCGTGCTCGTCGTAGTAGCGGCTCTTGGGGCGCATGACGTTCTCGGCCACAGCCCGGGCCTGCTCCGCCTGCCTCTCCACTTCCGGGGGGATCTGGAACTCGATGGGCATGGGGATTGTCTCCTTGCACCTTGCAGAGCACTGCTGGGACGGAACCGAACTTCAGGCCAACACCAGACCTTCCCAGGCCGAGAACCCCCGGCCGTTCCGATACCACAGCTCCACCGGGTGCTCCCGGATGTAGCCGTGGCCGCCCAGGATCTGGACCGCGTTGTCCGTCACCTGGAGGACCATGGCGTCGGCGGCCGTCTTGGCCAGGTAGGCCAGCCGGGACGCGTCCTCCCGGCGGTCGAAGCGGTAGGCCGCCTCCCACACCTGGAGCCGCACGGCCTCGATCTCGATGGCCATCTCGGCCAGCATGAAGGCGATGCTCTGTCGATGGGCGATGGGCTCGCCGAAGGCCACCCGCTCCTTGGCGTACTCTCGGGCGTACTCGTAGGCCGCCCGGGCCTGGCCCACGGCCAGGGCCGCACCGGCCATGCGGGCCACGGTCAGCAGCCGCCGCATGCGGATGCCCCGGGGCCCGCCCAGGCGGTTCTCCGCGGGGACCCGGACCCGATGGAAGGCCACCGTGTGGACGGCCAAGGCCTGGCTGCCCATCATGGTCACCCGTTCCCCCACCTGCACGCCTGCCGCGTCCGCGGGCACGATGAAGGCCTGGGTCCGGTTGCGGTCGTTGGCGTAGACCAGGAAGAGCTCCGCGTCCGGGGCCAGGGGAACCAGGGTCTTCTGCCCCTGGATGATGAAGGCGTCCCCGTCGGGGGTAGCGGTGGTGTGCAGGGCCTCCGGGTCGAAGAGATAGGTGGGCTCCAGGAGCGCGGCCACGGCCCGGGGGAAATCCTCGCTGCAGAAGCGAGGAAGATAGGTCTGCTTCTGGGCCTCGGTGCCGAACAGGAGGACCGGGATGGCGAAGCTCCCGGGGGCCAGCAGGTGCAGGCTGAGGCCCACATCCCCCCAGCCCAGCTCCTCCAGGAAGAGCACGCTGTTCAGGGCCGAGTACTCGCCGAATCCCCCGTACTCGGGCTCAATGCTCCCGGGCAGCAGCCCCAGCTCCCACCCCTTGCGCAGGACCTCCGGGGGGATGGACTTGGCCTCCTCCGCGTCCCGGTGGCGGGGCCGAAGCACCTGTTCCGCGAAGCGGTGGACCGTGTCCACGAGCATCCGCTGCTCGGACGTCATGTCGAAGGAATACATCGTCGGGCCTCCGTGGATGGGGCCTCCTTGGGCCCTGGCTTCCGTGGCGATCCCTGCAGCGTGTCCTGCTGCGTCCACCCCTCCATCCTAGCCGGGCCGTGTTCTGTGCCGGTTGCCTGGGTGTGGCCCCGCGGATCCCCGGAAACCCAAGGGGTTTGGGGCCCCGGGGGCTCCTACGGTACAATGGACCCCGAACCATGGATGGCCCGACTTCCCGGAACCCGCACCCGCACGACGAGGATAGGGGGTGAAACGCCCTGTGGTGGACCGAGTTCGGTCTGGAACCCAGGCCGAGAGCCAGGATACCCTGGAGCGGGCCGGGCCCGTTCGAGACCTGGGCCGGGTGGCGGTGGTCCACGACTGGCTGAACCAGATGGGCGGCGCGGAGAACGTGCTGGAGGAGCTGATGGCCCTCTTTCCCGGCGCGCCGCTCTACACCAGCATCTACGCCCGGGAACGGATGCCGGCCGCGTATGGCAGGTGGGAGATCCGTACCAGCTTCATGCAACGGTTGCCCCAGGTGGCCGAACGGCACCAGCTCTACCTGCCCTTCTATCCGTTGGCCTTCGGCCGCCTGGATCTGAGCGGCTACGACCTGGTGTTGAGCAACAAGTCCGGCTTCTGCCACGGTGTCCGGGCCCGCACCCGGGCTCAACGGGCCATCCACGTGTGCTACTGCCTGACACCCACCCGCTTCCTGTGGCTGTACGACCAGTACCGGGAACGGGAACCCATCGGTACCCTGACCGACCGAGCCCTGCGGCCCCTGTTGGCCCTGCTCCGACGCTGGGACTACGGGGCGGCCCAACGGGTGGACCACTTCATCGCCATCAGCCGGGCGGTGCAGGAGCGCATCCGTCGCATCTACCGGCGGGAGAGCGTGGTCATCCATCCTCCCGTGGACACAGAGCGCTTTCGGCCGGATCCCGGGGTGCCCGTGGGCGACTACTACCTGATCGCGAGCCGACTGATCCCGTACAAACGGATCGACCTGGCCGTGGAAGCGTTCCGCCATCTGCCCGGAGAGCGGCTGGTGGTGGTGGGCGACGGCCGGGATCGAGCCGCCCTGGAGGCCCAGGCCCCACCCAACGTGGCCTTCCTGGGCCGTCAGCCCCTGGAACGGCTGGTCCGGCTCGTGCAGGGATGTCGGGCCTTCCTCTTCCCGGGGCTGGAGGACTTCGGCATCGCGCCGGTGGAGGCCATGAGCGCGGGCCGGCCGGTCATCGCGTACGGGGCCGGCGGTGCCCTGGACACGGTGATCCCCGGGGTGACGGGCGAGCACTTCGCCCCCCAGACGGCAGAGGCCCTGGCGGAGGTGCTGGCCCAGTTCGATCCCCGGGCCTACGACCCCCGGGTCTGTCGTGCCCAGGCAGAACGGTTCAGCCGGCCGGTCTTCCGACGTCGGCTGCTGGCCTATCTGGGCCAGGTGTTGGGGGTCCAGTGACCCGGCGGGGAACCGGAGGGCCCGTCGGCTTCGAGCAGCATGGCCCGAGTCCCGATGGAACTTCGCGAGTACCTGCAGATCCTGAGACGACGATGGTGGATCCCGGTGGGGCTGACCCTGCTGGTGGCGGCCATCAGCGGGGTGCAGCTCCGGCCCTGGCAGCCCGTGCCCCCGAGCTACGTGGCCGAGCTCCGGATGCTGGTGGGCGTGCTGCCCATGGAGCGGGCGGACCCCTCCCAGTACGATCCCCGCTACTACGCCTGGCTCACCAGCGAGTACCTGGTGGACGACTTCACCGAGGTGGTGCGGAGCCAGCTCTTCACGGAACGGGTGGCCCGGCGCCTGGCCCACCGGGGGCTCGCCATCCCGGCCGGCACCATCCAGGGGAGCGCGGCCTCGGGAAAGCTCCACCGGATCATCTCCCTGACCCTGACCTGGCCCGATCCCCAGGAGCTGGAGGCCATGGCCCGGGCAACCGCCGCGGAACTGGAGGAGAACGCGGCCTTCTACTTCCGCCAACTGGGCACAGAGGCCGTGGCCATCACCCTGCTGGATGGGCCCACGGTGCGCCCCGTCGGCCCCGAGCTGCGCCGACGCCTGGAATGGCCCCTGCGGGTGCTCCTGGCCGCGGTGGTGGGAGTGGGGCTGGCCCTGCTGGCCGAGTACCTGGACACCTCGGTGCGCGACGTCCGTGACCTGGAACGGATGGGCCTGACCGTGTTGGGCACCATCCCCCGGGAGGGAGGCATCCGAAGATGAGCGTACACGACTACATCCGCATCCTGCGCCGCCGGGGCTGGATCCTGGTGGCCGCCATGCTCCTGGCCGGGGCCGGGGCCCTGGCCATCAGCGCGCTCCAGAAGGAGATGTACCGGGCCACGGTGCAGGTGAGCACCGTGCCGGCCCGTCCGGACTGGGGCCTGGGCAACACGGCCAAGGACCTGATGCGCAACTTCGCGACCAATATCCGCACCTGGGAGATGGCCGAGCGGGTCATCGCCCGGGCTCAGCTGGACATGAACCCGGGGGACTTCCTGGCCCAGGTGCTGGTCTCCCCGGACTCCAGCACCTTCACCATCAAGATCGAGGCCCGGGCCCGGGATCCCGAGGTGGCCAAGCTCATGGCCCTCACCCTGGCCGACGAGTTCGTGGAGGAACGCACCGCTTACTACGCGCAGCAGGACAAGCGGGACCGGATCGAGGTCAAGATCGTGAGCCGGGCCATTCCCGTGGAACGGTACCAGCCCAAGCCCCTGTTGAACGCGGTGGCGGGCAGCGTGCTGGGCCTGCTGGTGGGCATCGGCCTGGTCCTCTGGCTCACCTGGCTGGAGGCGGACTACCTGCGCACCCCGGAGTCCGTGGAGCGGAGCCTGGAGGTGCCGGTGTTGGCCGCGATCCCGGCCACCGACGAGCGGGCCGCCAGGCCTCAGCCCACCCCCGACCCCAGCCTGCCCTCCATCCAGACCGCCCGCAGCGGCACCCGCTGAGGAGCAACGCGCCATGTCCCTGGTCACCCTGACCGACCCCCGCAGCCCGGCCGCAGAGGCCTACCAGGCCCTGCGCACCAACATCGAGTTCTCCGGCCTGGAGCAGGCCCTCCGCTGCCTGCTGGTCACCTGCCCGGATCCCCAGACGGACAAGAGCCGGGCCCTGGCCAACCTGGCTGTGGCCATGGCCCAGGCCGGCGACCGGGTGATCGTGGTGGACGGCGATCTCCGCCGCCCCCAGCAGCACGCCCTCTTCCACCTGGCCAACCACCAGGGCCTCGGCGACGCGCTCCAGCACGAGGAGCCCCCAACCCTCCAGGAGACAGAGGTGCCGAACCTGCAGGTGTTGACCGCGGGGCCGGTGCCGCCCAACCCGGTGACCCTCCTCTCCGCGGGCCGGCTTCGCCGCCTCCTCGCAGAGCTGCGGGAACAGGCGGACTACGTGCTGGTGGACGCGCCGCCCGTGCTCACGGTGACGGACGCGGCCCTGTGGGCCACGGCCGTGGACGGCGTGGTGTTGGTCATCACTGCAGGACGAACCCGACGGGAACACGCGGCCCGAGCCCGGGAGGTGCTGGACAAGGTCCACGCCCGGATCGTGGGCGCGGTGCTCCTGAACGCGGAGCAGGACGCGGCACTGGTGGGCCGATATGGATAGCCGAAACCCCTTCGCAGGGCTCGTGGAGGCATGCGGATGAAAGGGCTGATTCTCAGCGGGGGAAAGGGCACCCGCCTCTACCCCATCACCTACACCCAGGCGAAACAACTGGTGCCCGTGGCCAATAAGCCGGTGCTCTTCCGGGTCATCGAGGCCCTGCAGGAGGCCGGCATCCAGGACATCGGCATCGTCATCGGCGACACCGGCCCCGAGATCCGCCAGGCCGTGGGCAAGGGGCGACGCTGGGGCGTCCGCATCACCTACATCGAACAGGAGGCCCCCCTGGGCCTGGCCCACGCAGTGAAGATCAGCCAGGAGTTCATCGGCGACGACCGGTTCGTCATGTTCCTGGGCGACAACGTGATCCAGGGGGGCATCAGCCAGCTCATCCGGGAGTTCGAACAGAGCGACTGGAACTGCCAGGTGGTCCTGACCGAGGTGGAGGAGCCCCAGCACTACGGGGTCGCGGAGCTGGACGAGGCCGGCCAGATCCTCCGCCTGGTGGAGAAGCCCCGGAATCCCCCCAGCAACCTGGCCCTGGTGGGGATCTACATGTTCGATCCCCACATCTTCCAGGCCGTGCACTCCATCCAGCCCTCCTGGCGAGGCGAGCTGGAGATCACCGACGCCATCCAATGGCTCATCGACCACGGCTACACCGTCCGCCCCTACATCCACCGGGGCTGGTGGATCGACACCGGCAAGCCCATCGATATGTTGGCCGCCAACGACCGAGTGCTGGCCGAACTGGTCCCCGAGGTACGGGGCTACGTGGACCGGGACAGCCAGATCGACCACCTGGTCACCGTGGAGGAGGGGGCAGAGATCGTCAACAGCGTGGTGCGGGGGCCGACCATCATCGGCCGCAACTGCCGGATCGTGAACAGCTTCATCGGCCCCTTCACCAGCATCTACCACGACACCCTGGTGGAGAACAGCGAGATCGAACACAGCATCGTGCTGGACCACAGCCACATCGAGAACGTGCCCCATCGCATCCAGGACAGCATGATCGGACGCAACGTGCACATCACCCACAGCCCCATCAAACCCCGGGCCTACAAGCTGATCCTGGGGGACAACTCCAAGGTGGGGCTCCTGTGAGCCCAGGACGCGGATGAGACGGATGCATGGCAACGCCATCGGCCCCCCGCCCAGCCATCGGGACAGCTCGCCATGGAACCGACCGATCCGCTCCATGCCGGGCCTGGCCGTGGCGTTCCGCCAGATCCAACGCTGGCACCCGCCCTGTTCCAGCGCGGCACAGCTCCTGGCCCGCCCCCTGGTGGAGGCCTATCGGGTCCCCTCGGGAGAGGCGGAGCGGGAGATCCGGGTGGCCAGCCAGGTGGTCGCGGCCGCGGCGGACCGGCTCCGCCGCCTGGCCCGCGCGTACGGGGAGTGGGAGGTCTTCGACCCCTGTGCCTACTTCGACCTCTACCCAGAACAGGCAGAGCTCCTGGTCCACGTCTCGGAACGGGTGACCACCGTCCACGTGACCTTCTACGCGGACCTGCTGCTGCCCTCCTTCCGACGGGTGGAACAGACCTGGGCCCAGGAGTTCTTCCCAGCCTACCAGGCCGCCTATCCCTTCGAGCCCGGCCTGGAGCAGCGGTCGGCCTACACCGATCACTACTACGACTTCGATGTGCCCAAGATCCTGGCCTACTGGGATCGGCTCTGCCACGTGGTCCAGGCCGTCCGCAGCCACCTGGCCGAGGACATCGGCTACCTGGCCGCGGCCGGGGGCAGCGAGGAACGGGCCTCCTGGCAGCACCACTGGCCCGGGGAACCTTCCCAGGCCCTGGATCCGAGACTCCTGGTGCCCCTGGAGGAGATCGAGACCCTGACCCTGACGGTGGAGTTCCCCTTGCCGGCCCACCGCCAGCCCGGGCGGTATCGACGGCTGCGTCGCTTCTGGGAACAACGGTTTGGCCGATGAGGGAGACCATGGCGGACGGCACGTCCACACCGCCCCAGCCCCTTCCGACGAGGGAGCGAACCATGCACAACATCCTGGTGACCGGCGGCGCCGGCTTCATCGGCTGCAACTTCGTGCGCCACCTGCTCCACACCCACCCGAGCTACCGGGTGGTGGTGTACGACAAGCTCACCTACGCGGGACGCCTGGAGAACCTCCAGGACGTGGCCGAGGCCTTCCCCCACCGGTACGCGTTCGTGCAGGGCGACATCTGCGACCGGGAGAAGGTGGAGGAGACCGTCCGGGGCCACGACATCGACACCATCGTCAACTTCGCCGCGGAGAGCCACGTGGACCGCTCCATCCTGGACCCGGACGCGTTCATCCGCACGGATGTCTACGGCACCTACGTGCTCCTGGAGACGGCCCGGAAGTTCGGCAACCTCCGCTACCACCAGATCAGCACGGACGAGGTCTACGGCCACATCGAGGGAGAGCACCGCAGCAAGGAGACCGATCCCCTCCGCCCCCGAAGCCCCTACGCGGCCAGCAAGGCCAGCGCGGACCATCTGGTCCACGCGTACCATATCACCTACGAGCTGCCGGTGACCATCACCCGAGGCGCGAACAACATCGGGCCCTACCAGTATCCGGAGAAGGTGGTCCCCCTCTTCGTCACCAACGCGCTGAACGACATGCCCCTGCCCGTCTACGGCGACGGCCGACAGATGCGGGACTACCAGTACGTGGTGGACCACTGCCAGGGGATCGACCTGGTGCTCCACCGAGGCCAGATCGGGGAGGTCTACAACATCGGCACGGGCCAGGAGATGACCAACCTGGAGATGGTGGAGATCCTGCTGGACGAGCTGGGCAAACCCCGCAGCCTGATCCAGCACGTGGAGGACCGGCTGGGCCACGATCGCCGCTACAGCATGGACGTGAGCAAGATCCAGGCCCTGGGCTGGCAGCCCACCCACACCCCCGAGCAGGCCATCCGCCGAACCGTGCGCTGGTACGTGGAGAATCGTTGGTGGTGGGAGCCCATCCGGGCCGGCAAGTTCCAGGAATACTACCGCCAGGTCTACGGCAGCCGACGGATCCTCCGGGAGCCCTGACCGGCCCATGCCCGTCCGTGTGGCCCAGCCCCAGGATCTGGCGGCCATCCAGGCCCTGTTCCAGAACAGCCCCCACGTCTACTGGGCCGCCGGCCCGGAAGATCTCGCCCTGTTGGTGCACGCGGGCACCGCCGCGGTGGCCCTGAGCCCCGGGGGAGGGCTCCAGGGCTTTGTGGCCTTCCAGGTGGAGGACAGGCCGGTCACCCTGCCGCCCCAGGCCCCCACCCGGGTCTACCTGCGCCTGGCCGCGCGGGGGCCGCTCGCCCAGGACGTGCCCATGGCGGAACTGGTCCAGACGGCTCTCCAGGGCGTGCCCGAAGCGCCACCGGGCTGTCAGGCCCTGGCCATCACCGGCCACGGCTGGCTGTTGGGGGGGCTGGGCCGGGCGGGCTTTCAGCTCCACGATCACATCGTCTTCTTCGAGCGCACCCGAAGGGAGGTCCCGATGGTGCCCCAGACAGCCCGCCTGCGCCCTCTACACCCGGACGAGTGGGAGGCCCTGGCCTGGCTGGACGCGGCCAGCTTCGCTCCCCTGTGGCACATGGGCCCGCAAGAGCTCCAGGCCCTCTCCCTGAGCTGCCGCTTCCGGGTGGCCGAGGTGCCCGACCGCCCCGGCCCGGTGGGGTACACCGCGCTCTCGGTCCACCCCGGGGAGGGTTCCTCGGCCGAACGCCTGGCCCAACTGGTGCGGGTGGCCGTCCATCCAGAGGCCCGGGGCCGGGGCATCGGGCGACAGTTGGTGGTGGAGGCCCTGGCCTACGCGGGGAAGCAGCGGGCCCACCGCGTGCGGCTGAACACCCAGCGGAGCAACCGGGCCTCCCAGTGTCTCTACCGCTCATTGGACTTCCGCCGTCGAGGGCGGCCCATCCCGGTGCTCACCGCGGACCTGCCCCTCTCTGCCCTGTGAACCATGTCCGAGGTCAGCCTTCTCCGCCGCCTGATCGTGGTCCTGGGCATGTTCGTGGCCATCATCCTGGTGGGCACCACGGGCTACATCATGCTGGAAGGCTGGCCGTGGACCGATGCCCTCTACATGACCCTGATCACCATCAGCACCGTGGGCTTCGGCGAGATCCGCCCCCTGAGCGAACAGGGGCGGATGTTCACCGCGGCCCTCATCGTCATGGGGGTGGGGGGCGCGGCCTACACCTTCAGCACCGTGGCCGACTATCTGATCGCGGGGGAGCTCCGAGGCGTCCTGCGGAGGCAACGCATGCAGAAACGGATTCGACAGATGCAAGGCCATTACATCGTCTGCGGTTTCGGTCGCATGGGGCGCCAGGTGGCCGGGGAACTGATGCGGAACGAATCCGTGGACGTGGTGGTGGTGGAGCGAAACCCCGAGCTCCTGGAGGCCATCGAGCGCCTGGGCGCCATCCCCGTCCACGGGGACGCCGCGGCCGACGGGGTGCTGGAACAGGCGGGCATCGAGCGGGCCGCGGGCCTCTGCGTCTGCCTGCCCCACGACGCGGACAACGTCTTCACCGTCCTCTCCGCCCGGACCCTGAACCGGACCATGACCATCATCGCCCGGGCCAACTCCGAGGAGAGCGAGCGGAAGCTGCGGATCGCCGGGGCCACCCACGTGATCAACCCCTACGCCATCAGCGGACGACGCATGGCCCGACAGCTCATCCACCCCAGCGTCATGGAGTTCATGGACGTGGTCATGCACCAGGGCCAGGTGGAGTTCCGCATCGAGGAGATCCAGGTGAAGGCCGGCTCCTCCCTGGACGGCAAGACCCTGGAGGAGTGCAACGTGCGTCGGCGTACCGGGGTGAACGTGCTGGCCGTGCGCCGGCCCACCGGGGAGATCCTCACCAACCTGGCCGGCGATTTCCTCCTCCGGCCCGGAGACGTGCTCATCGGCCTGGGCACGCCGAAACAGCTCGAGGCCCTTTCCCGCCTGGCCGAGGCCTGAGTCCGGACCGAGGAGCTCCTCCCTGCCACCGGAGCCGCCCGGGCACATGGCCGGCCCCTGCCCCGGTGTGATACAATGAGCCGGACGCAGCCGACACTCCTCTGGAGACGATGCGTGTGAACCGCGGACTGCTCTACGCGCTGATCTGCTACGGTGCCTGGGGCGTGCTCCCCATCTACTGGAAGGCCCTCTCCGACGTTCCCGCCCCCGAGATCCTGGCCTACCGGGTCCTGTGGACCTGGCTGGCCCTGTCCCTGGTCCTGGCTCTCCGACACCGCTGGTCCTGGCTCCGGGAGGTGCTCTCCAGCGGCCTCACGCTGGCCACCTTCCTGGCCACCTCCGGGCTTCTCTTCCTGAACTGGCTCACCTATATCTGGGCGGTGAACGCGGGCTTCATCGTGGAGACCAGCCTGGGCTACTTCATCAATCCCCTGGTGAACGTGCTGCTGGGGCGGCTCTTCCTGGGCGAGCAGCTCCGTCCAGGTCAGCGGGCCGCGGTGGGGTTGGCCCTGGGGGGTGTCCTCTACCTGACCTGGAGCTACGGTCGTCTGCCCTGGATCGCGCTCACCCTGGCCTTCACCTTCGCCTTCTACGGCCTGTTGCGGAAGACCGCTCCGCTGGACGCGCTGGAAGGGCTGAGCCTGGAGATGGGGCTGGGGCTCCTGCCGGCCCTGGCCTACCTGGCCCTCCTGTTCCAACAGGGCCAGGCCGCCTCGGCCGACGCGGGCATGGGCACCTGGATCCTGTTGGTGGGGCTGGGGCTGATCACCGGGGTCCCCCTGGTCAGCTTCAGTGCCGCGGCCCGACGGCTCACCCTCACCACCCTGGGGCTCATGCAGTACATGGCCCCCACCCTGCAGTTCCTCATCGGGGTCTTCCTCTACCGGGAGCCCTTTGGCCCCTCTCAACTGGTGGGTTTCACGCTGATCTGGATCGCTTTAGCCCTCTACACCGGCGAAAGCCTCCACCACCATCGCCGGCCTGGCCCCGCGGCCAAGGGCCTGGTCGGGTCGGACTGAGGCCCCCTGGGGGAGGGCCATCTCGCCGGGCTCCCAGGAGGGGGAGCGGCCAGGCCGGCCGTGGATCAGTCCAGGATCTCGTACAGGGTAGTGCGTTGGGCCGGGATGCGGCCCAGGTCCCGGATCAGGCGTTGGAAGCGCTCCGGTGGGGTGTGGGTGCCCTGGGTCTCCCCGGCGGCTCGGGAGATCCGCTCCTCGAAGAGAGTGCCCCCGAAGTCGTTGGCCCCGGCACAGAGACAGAGCTGGGCCATCTTGTAGCCCAGCTTCACCCAGGAGACCTGGAGGTTGGGGATATCCCGGTTCAGCATGAGCCGGGCCACCGCGTGCATGCGCAGGTCCTCCAGGCCGGTGGGGCCGGGTCGAGCGCCGTCCTCCAGGTAGAGCTGAGTCCGCTCGTGGATGAAGCCCAGGGGAACGAACTCGGTGAAGCCCCCGGTCTCCCGCTGGATCCGCCGGAGGGTGTCCAGGTGTGCTGCCCAGTGGATAGGCCGGTCGATGTGGCCGTACATGATGGTGGCCGTGCTGGGAATGCCCAGGCCATGGGCCGTGGTGACGATGTGGATCCACTCCTCCCGGGAGAGCTTGTTGCGGGTCAGGCGCTGCCGGATCCCGGGGTCCAGGATCTCCGCAGCCGTGCCCGGGATGCTGCCCAGGCCCAGATCGCGCAGTCGACGCAGAAAGCTCTCGGGAGAGATCCCCAGCCGATGGGCACCGTACCAGATCTCGAAGGGGGAGAACGCGTGGATGTGGATCGCCGGCACCCGGTCCTTGATGGCCCGCACCAGATCCTCGTAGACGGTGGGGGGCAGGTGGGGGTTCAGCCCGCCCTGCAGACAGACCTCCGTGCATCCCCAGGACCAGGCCTCTGCGGCCTTCTCGGCCACCTCCTCTACCGAGAAGGTGTAGGCCTCGGGGTCATCGTCGGGTTTGCCGAACGCGCAGAAGCGACAGCCGGTGTAGCAGACGTTGGTGAAGTTGATGTTGCGCACCACCACGTAGGTGATCCGGTCGCCCACTGTCCGTCCACGGAGCTCGTCGGCCACCGCGGCCAGGGCCCACAGCTCCAGCCCCTGGGCCTGGAAGAGCTGTTCCGCCTCCTGGACCGTGATCTCCTGGTCCAGGAGGGCCCGGTCCAGGAGGCGGGCCACTTCCGGCCGGATGCCGGCCAGCATCCGGTCCAAGGGGCGGGCGCGAAGCTCGGCCGCCCGGTCCCGGTCTGGCCTGGACAGGTGTGCAGCAGGGGGGAGGACGCTCATGGCCTTTCTCCGATAGAATGGGATCCGACAGGATGGGCTGGGTGGGCAACGGGGCGGGGGGCAGCCAGGGCCTGGGCCTGGCGCTTCACCCGCGTCCACATCTCTGGGGCCACGTGTTGGGGGGTGATGTACTCCGGGTAGATGGCCAGCCGTTCCACCAGGGTGTGGCCGGCCTCCTGGGTGACCTGGCGCAGCTCCGCGAGCTTGGGCCAGGGGGCCTCGGGGTTGATCCGGTCCAGGGTGACCGGAGAGACACCGCCCCAGTCGTCGATGCCGGCCAACAGGTAGAGGCCGTAGGCCCCTGGGGTGAGGTTGGGCGGTGCCTGGATGTGCATGGCCCCGCCCAGGATGAGTCGGGCCACCGCGAGGGTGCGCAGCATCTCGAACACGCTGGGCTCCGGCCGGTCCCGGAAACGGATGTCCGGCTTGGCCCGGAAGTTCTGGACGATGACCTCCTGGATGTGGCCGTAGCGCTGGTGGAGCTCCGCGATGGCGAAGAGGCTGTCCACCCGCTCCTCCCGGGTCTCGCCGATGCCGATGAGGATGCCCGTGGTGAAGGGGATGGCCAGGCGACCGGCCGCCTCCATCATGGCCAGGCGGGCCGCGGGCACCTTGTCCGGGCAGCCGAAGTGGGCCTGTCCGGGCTCCAACAACCGCTCGCTGACCGATTCCAACATGATCCCCATGCTGGCGGTGACCGGGCGCAGCTCGGCCAGCTCCTCTGGGGTGAGCACCCCCGGGTTGGCGTGGGGAAGCAGGCCCGTCTCCTCCACCACCAGGCGGCACATGTCCCGCAGATAGGCCAGGGTGGAGGGGTAGCCCAGTCGCCTCAGATCCTCCCGAGCCCGGGCATGGACCTGTTCCGGCCGATCCCCCAGGCTGAACAGGGCCTCTTTGCATCCCTGGGCCTGGCCGGCCTGGGCAATGGCCAGCACCTCGTCCGGCGTCAGGGTGCGGGCCCGGGGATCCGTGGGCGGGCGGGCAAAGGTGCAGTAGGCACACTTGTCCCGGCAGAGGTTGGTCAGCGGGACGAAGACGTTGCGGGAGTAGCTGACGACCCGGCCGTGGTGGGCGTCCCGCAGGGCCGCGGCCCCGGCCATCAGCGCGGCCAGATCCCCGCCCTCCGCGTGGATCAGCGCGTAGGCCTCCTCCCGGGTGGGACGGCCTCGGGCCAGGGCCCGGTCCAGGATCCGTCGGAGGTCGGTGCGCCGCGTTCCCAGGGCGGTGTCAACGGAGTGGAGGCTCACGGGCGCGCTCCTCAGCGGTCGGTCACACAGCCCAGGGACGCGGAGCGGACCGTGCGGATGTACTTCCACAGGACTCCCTGGGTGACCCGGTATGGGGGCTGCTGCCAGGCGGCCCGGCGGCGGGCCATCTCCTCCTGGGATATCTCCAGCTCCAGACGGTTGTGCTCCGCGTCGATGGTGATGGTATCGCCGTCCTGGATCAGGGCGATGGGCCCGCCCTCCTGGGCCTCGGGCGCGACGTGGCCCACCACGAAGCCGTGGGTGCCGCCGGAGAAGCGGCCGTCGGTGATCAGGGCCACGCTCTGGCCCAGCCCCGCGCCCATGATGGCCGAGGTCACCGAGAGCATCTCCCGCATGCCGGGCCCGCCTTTGGGGCCTTCGTAGCGGATCACCACCACGTTGCCGTGGGTGACGTCGCCGCGCTCGATGCCCTGCAGGCACTCCTCCTCCGAGTCGTAGCAGATCGCGGTGCCGGTGAAGCGGGTGCCCTCCTTGCCGGTGATCTTGGCCACCGCGCCCTCGGGGGCCAGGTTGCCGTAGAGGATCTGCAGGTGTCCGGTGGGCTTGATGGGATCCTCCAGGGGGCGGATCACCCGCTGGCCCGGGGCCAGGCCCGGCGCATCGGCCAGGTTCTCGGCCAGGGTCCGGCCGGTGACGGTCAGGCAGTCGCCGTGGAGCAGGCCGGCCTCCAGGAGCATCTTCTGGACCGCGGGCACCCCGCCGACCTCGTACAGGTCCTCCATGACGTACTGGCCGCTGGGCTTCAGATCTCCCAGGAGGGGCGTGCGGTCCGAGATGCGCTGGAAATCGTCGATGGTCAGGGGGACCTCCGCGGCCTGGGCAATGGCCAACAGGTGGAGCACCGCGTTGGTGGAGCCCCCCAGGGCACACACCACCGTGATGGCGTTCTCGAAGGCCTCTCGGGTCAGGATGTCCCGGGGCTTGATGTCCCTCTCCAGCAGGCGACGGATGGCCGGGCCGGCCTGGAGGCACTCCTGGGCCTTCTCGTCGCTGGTGGCCGGGTAGGAGGAGCTGTAGGGCAGGCTCATGCCCAGGGTCTCGATGGCCGCGGCCATGGTGTTGGCCGTGTACATGCCGCCACAGGCCCCGGCCCCGGGGCAGGCATGGCGCAGGACCTGCCGGAGCTGCTCCTGGTCGATCTCCCCGGCGATGTACTGGCCATAGGCCTCGAACGCGGACACGATGTCCAGCTTCCGGCCCTGGAGCCAGCCGGGGCGGATGGTGCCGCCGTAGATCATGAGGCTGGGCCGGTTCACCCGGGCCATGGCCATGAGGCAGCCGGGCATGTTCTTGTCGCAGCCGGGGAGGGCGATGTTGGCATCGTACCACTGGGCCCGCATGACCGTCTCGATGGAGTCGGCGATGATGTCCCGGGAGACCAGGGAGTACTTCATGCCCTCGGTGCCCATGCTGATGCCGTCGCTGACGCCGATGGTGTGGAAGATGAGGCCCACCATCTCCGCGTCCTGCACGCTCCGCTTCACCTGCTGGGCCAGGGCGTTCAGGTGCATGTTGCAGGGGTTGCCCTCCCAGCCCATGCTCACGATGCCCACCTGGGGCCGATGCATCTCCTCGTCCGTGAGGCCCACGCCGTAGAGCATGGCCTGGGACCCCACCTGGGAGATGACCTCGGTCAGGCGGCTGCTGTACCTGTTCAGCTTCACCTGGGTCCGTCCGTTGGAGGTCGGTGTGCTCATGGCTGTGCTCCGTTCTCGCTGCTGTGGCCGGCTTGCCGGGATCGCCCGGCCTACGCCACGCCGGTCTGGGTCTGGATCCGCTCCAGGGGCTCGGCCGGGTCGGCGTCGGAACGGGAGCGGACCCGTTCGGGGTAGCCGGTCTCAGGGTCCGTGAGGATGAAGTACTCGAAGGAGTCGGCCAGGGCCCGCCAACTGGCCTCGATGATGTTGGTGCTCGCGCCCACCGTGCTCCAGGTGCGCTCGCCGTCTGTGCTGTCGATGAGCACCCGGACCTTGGACGCGGTGGCGTTCTGGCTGTCCAGGATGCGGACCTTGTAGTCCTTCAGGCTGACCCGGGCCAGGGTGGGGTAGACCCGGGTCAGGGCCTTGCGCAGGGCCTTGTCCAGCGCGTTGACCGGCCCGTTGCCGTCCGCGACCTCGTGGAAGATCCGGTCGTGGACCCGGACCTTGACGATGGCCTCGGAGAACATGCCCCGACGGTCCCGGTGTTCCACCGTGGCCATGTAGTCGATGAGCTCGAAGGGAGGCGCGTAGTCGTCCCGGGCCCGACGGAGCAGGAGCTCCACGCTGGCCTCCGCGCTCTCGAACGCGAAGCCCGCGTTCTCCAGCTCCTTGATCCGGCGCAGGATCTCCCGCTCCTTCTCCCGGCTGATCCCCGCCAGGCCGAACTCCCGGCGCTTCACCGCGATGTTGTCCTTGCCGCTCAGCTCGCTGACCACCACCCGGGTCTGGTTGCCCACGGCCTGGGGATCCACGTGTTGGTAGGTCCACACGTTCTTCACCACCGCGTTCACGTGGGTCCCTCCCTTGTGCGCGAAGGCACTGTGGCCCACGAAGGGTTGGTGGGGATCCGGGCTCAGGTTGGCCAGCTCGCTGACGAAGAAGCTCAGCTCCTTGAGCTGGCGGAGCTGCTCGGGGGTCACGGCCCGATAGCCCATCTTGAGCTGGAGGTCCGCGATGACGCTGATCAGGTTCGCGTTGCCGCAGCGCTCGCCGTAGCCGTTGATGGTGCCCTGGACGTGGGTGCAGCCCTGGCGGACGGCCTCCAGGGTGTTGGCCACGCCGGTATCGCTGTCGTTGTGCGCGTGGATGCCCAGGACCACCTGGGCCGCCCCTGGGGGCTGTGGCCCCCCGCGCCCCAGCAGCTCCCGGCCCACGGCCTGCACCATCTCCCCGATCTGCCAGGGCAGGTTGCCCCCGTTGGTGTCGCAGAGCACCACGGCATCCGCGCCCCCGAGGATCGCGGCCCGCAGGGTGGCCAGCGCGTACTCCGGATTGGCCCGGTAGCCGTCGAAGAAGTGCTCCGCGTCGTAGATGACCTCCTTGCCCCGGCCCTTCAGGTAGGCCACCGTCTCCCGGATCATGCGCAGGTTCTCCTCCAAGGAGGTACGGAGGACGTCCCGCACGTGGAGATCCCAGCTCTTGCCGAAGATGGTGACCACGGGGGTGCCGGCCTGGATCAGGAGGTCCACCTGGGGATCCCGGGCCGGATCCGTCTCCACCCGGCAGGTGGATCCGAAGGCCGCGATCTTGGCCTGCTTCAGGCAGAGCTCCCGCTGGGCCCGCTCGAAGAACTCCATGTCCTTGGGGTTGGAGCCGGGCCACCCTCCTTCGATGTAGTGGATGCCGAACTCGTCCAGGCGAGCCGCGATGCGGAGCTTGTCGTCCGCGCTGAAGGAGATGCCCTCGCCCTGGGTGCCGTCCCGCAGGGTGGTGTCGTACAGGAAGATGGTCGGTTGCCCACTCATGGCTGTGCCTCGCTGCAGGTCGGGGGTGGGATACGGGTAGGTCGCACGGGGTGCTGACGGTGGGTCGGGGGTCCCAGGTCCCGGGTCATGTCTCCATGGGCACGGGGATGGGTTCCCCGGTCAAGGCCTCCACCATCTCCGCGAAGCTCTCGAAGACCCGGTCGGGCCAGATGCCCCGGCCCAGGTCCTCCCGGCGGAACTTGCC
>Ga0256839_1000904_pt1 | contig 37583 bp, 40 predicted proteins | sample 354166metaG_FD_185968 | JGI IMG/M metagenome (GOLD analysis project Ga0256839, IMG submission 185968) | Hydrothermal vent microbial communities from Mid Atlantic Ridge, Atlantic Ocean - 354-166 | ecosystem: Environmental > Aquatic > Marine > Hydrothermal vents | place: Atlantic Ocean: Mid...
GATTGGAATAGACTGGGGGAAGATACAAGATACAAGGGGGCTTGTGTGGGAGTTCATTGCGCCAGCGCCTGCCACAGCATGCGCAGCCAGTCGCCGCGGGTGAGGCGGGGGCGGGCGTAGGGGTTGGAGCCGGCCTCCAGGCGGGCGACGATGCGCTTTGCCCCGGCGATGGTGAGGCGCAGTTCGAGGCCGATGCGGCCGGGGAGGGCGCGGCCCAGGGGAGCGCCGTTGCGCAGCATGGCGGAGATGGTTTCCAGTTGCTCATCGACCAGTTTCTTCATGGCCGGGTGGTTGGCGCCCTCCCGGATATCCGCTTCGCTGACGCCGTGGCGAGCCATGGCGTCTCGCGGCAGATAGATGCGGTTGCTCTCGTGCAGGTCCTGCTGGATGTCCTGCAGGAAATTGATCAATTGCAGGGCGGTGCAGATGTCGTCGGAGCGGCGCAGGTTGGCGTCGTGCGCCTTGTCGTAGAGGTGCAGCAGCAGGCGCCCCACGGGGTTGGCGGAGTAACGGCAATAGCCCAGCACCTGGGAGAAATCGTCGTAGCGCGGCGTGGTGACGTCCATGGTGAAGGCCGTCAGCAGGTCTTCGAAAAGGGCGCGGGGCAGATTGTGGCGGGCGATGACATCGTGCAGGGCGATGAAGATGGGATGCCCTCCGCCATGGTCCCGGTTCAAGCGCTGCAGCCTGTTGCGGTAATCGTCCAGTTTTTCCAGGCGTTCCTGGGGCGCGAGGTCGCCCTCGTCGGCGAAGTCGTCGGCGCTCCTGGCGAAGGCGTAGATGACGGCGATGGGGTTGCGGAATTTCGCCGGCACGAAGCGCGAGGCGACGGGAAAGTTCTCGTAGTGGCTGCGCGCCATGCGCAGGCATTGGGCGTAGGCCTCGTCCAGACCGATGGAGGCCGGCTTGTCGTTCACCGCCGCCTACTCCTCAAGCTTGCCCTCGGCGATCTGCCTGACGTTCTTGTCCAGGGGCTCCAGGGCCTCCACGGGCTTGGCCGCCTTGATGCCCATCTCCGTGAACTTGCGCGCGCCGCTCAGTACCTGGCGCTCGAAGGAGCCCACGGCCTTGTTGTAGTTGTCCACGCTGCTGCCGAGGTGGCTGCCCAGCTTGGCCAGGTGGCCGGTGAAGGTGGCGATGCGCTTGTAGAGGTCCTCGCCCAGGTCGCGGATCTTCTCGGCATTCTCCGTGACCGCCTGCTGGTTCCAGCCGAAGGCGATGGCGCGCAGCAGGGCCACCAGGCTGGTGGGGGTGGCGAGGATGACCTTCTTGCTCAGGGCCTCTTCCAGCAGGCCGGGGTTCTGGTCCAGGGCGGCGCTCAGGAAGTGCTCGCCGGGGATGAACAGCACCACGAAATCGGGGCTGTGCTTGAACTGTTTCCAGTAGGCCTTGCCCGCCAGTTCCTGGACGCGCTCGCGCATCTTGCGGCTGTGGTGCTCCAGGGCCAGCTGGCGCGCCGCGTCGTCCGGCGCCTCGATGGCGTTGAGGTAAGCGTCCAGGGGGGTCTTCACGTCGATGACGATCTCCCGCCCGCCGGGCATGCGCACGATCATGTCGGGGCGGATGGCGCCGTCTTCCGTGGCCGTGTGCTCCTGCTCGTAGAAATCGCAGTATTCCACCATGCCCGCCAGCTCCACCAGGCGCTTCAGGGTCAGTTCGCCCCATTGCCCGCGCACCTCGGGGCGGCGCAGGGCCTTGACCAGGTTGCGGGTCTCGCCGTGGAGCTGTTGCTGGGTCAGGGCCATGGTTTCCAGGTGCTTGGTGATGGCGCCATAGCTCTCCTTGCGCTCGTGTTCCATGAGGCGGATCTGCTGCTGGGTCTTGTCCAGCAGTTCGCGGATGGGTTTGACCAGATGCTCGATGGCCTTTTCCTTCTCCGTGAGATCGTTGCGCGCCTGGATGTTGAACTGCTGCAGTTTCTCGCGCGCCAGCTTGAGGAATTCCTCGTTGTTGCTCTTCAGGGCCTCGCTGGACAGGGCGCCGAAGGTCTGGGCCAGTTGTTCGCGGGCCTGCTCCAGCAGGGCCAGTTTTTCATCGGCGGCCTGTCTCTCCATTTCCAGACGGGTCTTGAGGGCGGTGTTCTCCTCGTTGAGCCTGGCAATCCTGGACTGGGCGCGCAGGTGCGAGAGCAGGGCCCCCAACACGGCGGCCAGCAAGGCGACGAGCAGCAATGTCAACGTCTCAGCGCTCATGTCCGCTCGCCCAGCCAGTGCAGGATGTCCAGGGGTTTCTCGATCATGCCATCGGCCCGCCAGGAAGCCGGGTCGTCTTTTTCGTCGAGATAGCCGAACAGGGCCACAAGGGTCTTCATGCCCGCGTTGTTACCGGCCTCGATGTCGCGCCGCGCGTCGCCCACGTACAGGCACGCCGCGCCATCCACGCCCGCCAGATCGCAGGCATGCAGCATGGGGGCGGGGTGTGGCTTGGTGTTGGCGGTGCTGTCGCCACTGACGATGGCGGCGGCGCGCCCGGCGAGCCCCAGGCCCTGCATCAGCGGTTCCGTGAGCCAGGCGGGCTTGTTGGTGACCACGCCCCACTTGATGGACCGTTCCTCCAGCACCTGCAGCACCGCCGCCATGCCCGGGAACAGGCGGGTCTTGTAGGTGAGATGCGCACTGTAGATTTCCAACAGGCGCTGGCGCAGGAAATCATAGGAAATGTGGCCGGGGCCGATATCGAAACCCAGGCGCAGCAGGGCCGTGGCGCCGTGGGAGACCACGGGCCGGATGGCCGCATAGGGCAGCGGCGGCAACTGCTGTTCCTTGCGCAGGGTGTTCAGCGCATAGGCCAGATCCGGCGCCGTGTCCGCCAGGGTGCCGTCGAGGTCGAAGAAAACACCCTTGATTTTCAGATTCACCGGGAGGCTCACGAAGACACGGTCTTTTTCCCTCTCCCGGGGGAGGGTGTCGCAAAAGGCTTTGGTTCCTTCTCCCCTTGAAAGGGCGTTGTAAAAGGCTTTAGTCCCTTCTCCCCTCCGGGGACCTCGGTGCCCCTTGTGGGTAGAAGGTTAGGATGAGGGGGTAAAAACAATGTGTTATCTCCATTTATCCCCTCGCCCCAACCCCTCTCCCGGCGGGAGAGGGGCTTGTGCGGCGTTTCCCTATGTGACATCCCGCCGTTCGAGGTTGATAACAGCATCATGCGACGGCATGCACCAGGTAATTCACCGAGACGTCGTCTCCCAGGCGGTATTGCCGGGTGAGGGGGTTGTAGGTGATGCCGGCCATTTTGCGCAGGGTGAGGCCGCTGCGCCGCATCCAGGCGTCCAGTTCGGCCGGCTGGATGAAGCGGGCGTAGTCGTGAGTGCTCTTGGGCAGCATGCGCAGGATGTATTCGGCGCCCACCACCGCCAGCAGGTAGGCCTTGGGATTGCGGTTGAGGGTGGAGAAGAAGACGTGTCCGCCGGGTTTGACGAGGCGGGTGCAGGCGTCCACCACCGACGCCGGGTCGGGCACGTGTTCGAGGAGTTCCATGCAAGTGACCACGTCGAACTGGCGTGGATGCTGTTGCGCCATGTCTTCCACGGTCGTTTGCCGGTAGTCGATGTCGTATCCGGATTCCAGCAGGTGCAGCCGGGCGACCTGCAGGGAGGCCCCGGCCATGTCGATGGCGGTCACTTGGGCGCCACGGGAGGCCAGTCCCTCGGCCAGGATGCCGCCGCCGCAACCCACGTCCAGCACGGCTTTGTCCTTCAGTCCGGCCTGGCCGTCGATGAAGTCCAGGCGCAGGGGGTTGATGTCGTGCAGGGGCTTGAACTCGCTGTCGGGGTCCCACCAGCGCGCGGCCACCTCGTCGAATTTGGCGATTTCCTGGGGGTCGATGTTGATATGGGCGTCGTTCATGGCGTTTCAGTCTTTTCCTCGTGCGGCCTTTTCGTCACTGGCGGCGATTCTGTCGCGCCACTGGCGGGTTTTCTCCAGGATGGCCTGCTCGTCCAGGGTGGTGAGACGGCGCTCCTTGACGAGATGGCGCCCGCCCACCCACACGTCACTGACCTGGTGGCGGCTGGCGGCGTAGACCAGTTGCGAGACAGGATGATACACCGGCTGGGACTCCAGTTCACCCAGGTGTACGGCAACCACGTCGGCGGCCTTGCCCTTGACCAGGGAGCCGGTGACATGGTCCAGCCCCAGGGCGCGCGCGCCGTTGAGGGTGGCCATGCTCAGGGCCGTGGCGGCGGGGATGGCGCTGGCGTCGCCGCTGACGGCCTTGCCCAGCAGGGCGGCGCTGCGCATTTCGCCCATCATGTCCAGGTCGTTGTTGCTGGCGGCGCCGTCCGTGCCCAGGGCGACGTTGACGCCGGCCTGCATGAGCCTGGCGGCGGGACAGAACCCGCTGGCCAGCTTGAGATTGGATTCCGGGCAATGCACCACGTGGATGCCGGTGGCGGCGGCGCGCTGGATCTCGTCATCCTCCAGGTGGGTCATGTGCACCGCCAGCAGGCGCGGCGACAGCAGTCCCAGGCCGTCCAGGCGCTGCATGGGGCGCTGGCGGTGCTGCTCCACGCTGCCCCTGATTTCGTCGTCGGTCTCGTGGAGGTGGATGTGAACGGGGATGTCCACTTCCTCGGCATAGGTCTGGATCTTCCGCAGGGGCGCGTCGGAGACCGTGTAGGGGGCGTGGGGCGCAAAGGCGGTGGATATCAGGGGGTCGTTGCGGTACTCGTCCTGCAGGGCCAGTCCCTTGCTGAGGTACTCGTCGGGGTTGGCGGCCCAGGCCGTGGGAAAGTCGATCATGATGAGGCCGACGACGGCGCGCATGCCCGCCAGGCTCGCGGCCCGCGCCGTCTCGTCCGGGAAGAAATACATGTCGTTGAAACAGGTGGTCCCGCCGCGCAGCATCTCGGCCACGGCCAGTTGGGTGCCGTCGAAAACGAATTCGTCACAGATCCAGGTGCTCTCAGCCGGCCAGATGTGTTCGTTGAGCCACGCCATGAGGGGCAGGTCATCGGCCAGTCCGCGGAACAGGCTCATGGCCGCATGGGTGTGGGCGTTGATCAGTCCCGGGATGAGGAGATGCCCGCCCAGGTCCCGTTCCTGGGGGCTGGTGTATTTCCGCCGCGCCTCGCCGCTGGGCAGGCAGTCCAGGATCAGCCCTTCGTGGATCGCCAGGCTGTGGTTTTCCAGGACAAGGTCATCCGGCTCGACGGGCGCAATCCAGCGTGCATGTATCAATGTGTCGATCGGCTGCATTCACGGGGCAATCGTTGTGGATCAATGCGGGATTATAGTCGAGTATGGGGGGATTGTCTGTCTTTTCAGGGGACTGGAGAGAAATGCGGGTCAATGGCCGCGCGGGCGCCGCTCGATGATGTAGATCGCCACGTGGCGGTTGCGGCGCCGCCCCTCGCGGGTCCAGTATTCATCCACGGGAAAGTTCTCTCCCAGGCCGGCGGTAAGCAACAGACGGGGGGCGACGCCCTGGGCGGCGAGATAGTCGCGCACCGCCGCGGCTCGCCGCTCCGCGAGTTGGTAGTTATAATCCTCGCTGGCCCGGGTATCGGCGTGGCCTTCGATGAGGATGCGATAGACCCTTGATTGGCCGAGAATGTAGCGGGCCGCGGCATCGAGGTTTCTTTTCGCCCGTTCGGTCAAAACGGCCTTGTCGAAATCAAAAAGGATGGCGTCCAGGGCAATGAAGTCCATTTCCATGCCGTGTGGGGCAAAATTGTCGATGTCCCGCGCCGTGACAGCTTGCGCCGCTTCCTGGGCCGGACCCGTCATGGGGAGCATCATGAAGGCGGCGACGGCGGCGGTATGGCGTAGCAGGGTGATTTTTGGGCATTTGTTCCGTCTCATCAGTTGTGTTATCGGCCAGGAGGCTGCGGCCCTTGATGAGGTGCAAAAAGTTTGCACAAACATGATTTTTAACTTTATAAAAAAATTACAAGCATATGAATACTATGAATAATATTAAATATGACAGCGTGCGCCCCATCCACTGGCGCGATGACGCCCTGGTTCTCATCGACCAGCGCCTGCTGCCCGGCGCCCACGAGGAAATCGTCTGTCACGACGTGGAAGCCACGGCCCACGCCATCAGGGAAATGGTCGTGCGCGGCGCGCCGGCCATCGGCATCACCGCCGCCTATGGCGTGGTGCTCGCGGCCCGCGCCCGCCACCGCCAGGCCCCCGCCACCTGGAAGCAGGATGTGGAGGCGGACCTGGAACTGCTGGCGGGAACACGGCCCACCGCGGTCAATCTGTTCTGGGCCATCGAGCGCATGCGCCGCCTGATTCAGACACTGGATGACGATCCCGCGCCCGCCCTGCTGCAGGCCGCCCGCGACCTGCACGAGGCGGATATCGAAGCCAATTACCGCATGGGGGCGTTGGGGGCGGCGTTGATCGGGTCGCCGTGCGCCGTATTGACCCACTGCAATGCCGGCGCCCTGGCCACGGGCGGGTACGGCACCGCCCTGGGGGTGATACGGGCCGCCCACGCCGGACAAGGCATCACGCGCGTCTATGCCGACGAGACCCGTCCCTGGCTGCAGGGCGCGCGCCTCACCGCGTGGGAGCTTCTGCAGGACGGCATCCCGGTCACGCTGGTGGCCGAGGGCGCCGCGGCGCATCTCATGAAGCAGGGGGAACTGGGCTGGGTCATCGTGGGCTCGGACCGCATCGCCGCCAACGGTGACGTGGCCAACAAGATCGGCACCTACAATCTGGCCGTGACCGCCCGCTATCATGGCGTCAAGGTGATGGTGGTGGCGCCCACCAGCACCATCGACATGAACATGCCCGCGGGCGACATGATCCCCATAGAAACCCGTGACGAGTCTGAATTACTGGCCCTGCAGGGCCAGCGCGTCGCCGCGGCGGGCGCGCGGGCCTGGAATCCGGTGTTTGACGTGACGCCGGCGGAACTGGTGGACGCCATCGTGACGGAGAAGGGCGTGGTGAAAGTCCCCGACAGAGAGAAAATGGCGCGCTTGATGGCGCAGTGAGGCCTATTCGATATCGGCCGCGCAGCGGAACCCGACGTCTTCGCCCGCCATGACGGGCTCGGCGAACTGGCGCGTGGCGCCACGGAAGAAATAACTGAGGGCGTAGTGGCCGATGCCGCCACCGCCACCGCGGATGACTTTCATTTTTTCGCCAAAGTTTTCACTCTCATAGGTCGAGCCGGGGTAGGGGTGATACCAGTCGTCCACCCACTCCCAGACATTGCCGGCCATGTCGTAGGCGCCGTAGGGTGATTTGTTCATGGGGTAGGAGCCCGTGGGCGCGATACCGTTCTCCCAGTCATGATCGTCGCCGGTGTTGGTGATGGCCGTATCCCAGTCGTTACCCCACGGATATTCCAGGCCGTCCGGGCCGCGCGCGGCCTTCTCCCATTCCCGTTCCGTGGGCAGGCGCTTGTTCTTCCAGCGGCAATAGGCGTAGGCGTAGTACCAGGAGATCCCCGTCACCGGGAAGGGATCGCGCTTGTGCTGCTCTTTCTGCATTTCTTCCATGAGGGCTTGCCGCGGCATGGTGGTGGTATCCATGTCCAGCTTGAAATCATTGGCGGCGATGTCGCGCAGGCGCGCCATGTCCATGGTGGAGGCCTCCTCCATGGTCAGGCCATAGCCGTTGTGGCCCCACTCGTAGGGCAGGGCGCGGTCCGTTGCCAGAATGAAGGCCTTGAACTGCTTGTTGCTGACTTCATAGGCGTCGATCATGAAGGCGGGGAGAGTGGCCTTCTGCCGGGGGTGTTCATCGAGATAGATGGGGGTGGCGAAGCCGTAACGTTCCTGCAAGCCCTCCGTGTCGGTCTTGTTGCTGCCCAGGATGAACTCACCCTCCGGCACAAGCACCATGGGCATGTCCAGGTCGTAACCGGCCGCGTCCGCCTTGGGATGGGGAGGCGCAGAATCGGATTGCGTTGCCGCAGGTGCGGTTTGCAGAGGCGTGGCATCGATATTCCCCGTGTTTTTGTCGCAGGCGGACAGGATAAGCCCCAGTGCCATTAACAAGGCCGGGGGGGCGTAACGGTTTGATGTCATCGTCAGGGATCCTTGGCGCAGCGGAAACCGAAGGTATCGTTCTTGGTGCGCTTGGCGAAAAAGGCCCGGTTGTACAACGGTGCGGATAAGCCGCACTTGTAGAACGAGCAGTCGAACCAGGAGCCGCCCTTGAGTGTCTTGTAGCGTTCGCCGTAATTTTCCGACTCGGTGGTATTGCCGGGATAGGCCTTGTACCAGGAGTCCGTCCACTCCCACACGTTGCCCGTCATGTCATAGAGGCCGTAAGGGCTGGCCCCCTTGGCAAAGGCGCCCACCGGAGTGGTATCGCCTTCGCGGCCAATGGCCTGCCAGCGCACGGGCGTGTTGGCCTTGTTGACATCGAATTCGTTCCCCCAGGGAAAGATGCGGCCCTCGGGTCCGCGCCCCGCCTTTTCCCATTCCAGATCGGTAGGCAGGCGCTTGCCGGCCCACTCGCAATAGGCATTGGCGTCCTTCCAGGAGACGAAGGTGACGGGATGATCGGCCTTGCCAGGCGGGAAGGTCCGGTTGCGAAAATGGGAAGGCGAACGGCGTCCCGTGTCATCGATGAATTTCTTGTACTGCAGGTTGGTGACCTCATAGATATCGATGTAGTAATCCGGGAGTTCCAGGGTATGTTCAGGGCCTTCGTCTGGCAGGCGCTCGTTGGTCCCGCGAATGAAGGGGCCCGCGGGGATCAACACCATCTCATTGGGGGCGTCTCCCAGCCGCGACTTCTCGTAAAGCCGTGGAAAGCGCATACCGGCATCAGCGGCAATGGGTTTGTCGGGCGCAAAGGCCGTCAGCTCCGATTCCGCCAGTGACGGCGCCGCCTTCTTTCCGGGCGCCAGGCCTTGCCTGAGGGTGTCCGCCGAGTGGCACTGCAGGCAGTTGCTATCGGATTGTTTTGCCAGGGCCGCGAAATCGACCCCGCTGGTATGGCACTCCTGGCATTTTTCCACACCGTGAACATGGTCGGCCGGGCGCGGGGCGTTTTTTTCCGCCAGGGCCATGGGCAAGGCAGCGATGCCGAGAAGAGTCAGGGCGCCCCACAGGATAAGGATGGGTGTCAGCCTAAGCCTGAATCTGTAGAATCTGAACGGGGATAACATCAAGTAGTGCCGGGTTCCTGCAAATATTCGGTTATTATTGTTGTAATGATCAGTAAATCCGAACATATTCTAATGGCATTGAATATATGAGTCTAGCTCTCATTGAGTCACGTTTTTCGCATTACTGGAAACGCGCGCTATGAAAAAGTCCACGTTGAGTGTTTCGTGTCCCGTCTCAAGATAATCCGGTCGCGGCATCCCGCCTGCGTTCCCGTCCTGACGCCGGGGCGCGAGGAATACCGCCTCTACACGGAAGGAGACGAATTGTATGCGGACATGATGGCGTCCCTGGCGCAGGCGCGGCGCAGCATCAAAATGGAAAGCTATATTTTCGCGCCGGATGAAATCGGCTGGCAGTTTGCGGAAATGCTCGCGGCCCGTGCCAAAGACGGCATCGAGGTGTTTCTGCATATCGATGCCGCTGGCTCCCTTTACTGGAGTTCACGCAAACTGGGGCGCTATCTGCGCAAGCGCCATGTAAAACTGCGCTGGTTTCACCGCTGGAACTGGCGCACGCCCATGAAATATTACAATCGCCGCAACCATCGCAAACTGCTGATCGTCGATGGGCAGCAAGTCTACCTGGGCGGGTTCAATATACAGCGGGAATGTTCCCGCGCCATTTATGGGGAACAACGCTGGCGCGACACCCATGTCCGGCTGTCAGGTGACCTGGCTACAGAAGCAGAGGCGCTCTTCGACAAGTTTTGGCGTGGCAAGCGTCAATGGGTGGCCCACTCCACGGACAACATCAGCATTCTCATGCCCAATCACAACCGCTCCTGCCGCATCAACATCCGCTGCCTCTATATGGATATTTTCCGGCGCGCCAGGAAAACCCTGTATGTGACCACTCCCTATTTCGTCCCTGACAGGCGCACCCAGCAGGTCATGAAGGATGCCGCGGCGCGTGGCATAGACGTGCGTTTGCTGGTGCCGCGCAAAAGCGATGTGTGGCTGACACAGTGGGCGGCCCAGGCCGCCTACGCCGTCCTGCTCGACAGCGGCGTGCGCATCTACGAGTACCTGCCAAGGGTGATACATGCCAAGACGGCCGTCGCCGACGGTGAATGGTGCACCATTGGCACAGCCAATCTGGACTACCGCAGTTTCTTCCTCAATTATGAGATCAATCTGGTTTCCCGGGAAATCGATCTGTGTCACGATTTACACGAATTGTTCTGCCGCGACCTGGAGGAGGCCATGGAAGTCTCACCTGCACAATGGGCGCAGCGCCACTGGAGTCAGCGTATACTGGAGAGCGTGGGCTGGATGGCGCGCCACTGGCTTTGAGCACGCACCACAAGAAGGAGAAAAACCGACTATCATGAACACCATGCGCAGATTTGTGCAGATCGCCTGGGCCATCGGAATCCACACGCTATGGTGGGGCCTGGTGCGCATCCATGCCATCAAGCCTTCCATCAGTCCCGCGCAACGCCTGGCCCGCGTCCTGGAGGGCCTGGGTACTACTTTTGTAAAACTGGGGCAGGGGCTGAGCATGCGCCAGGATTTTCTGCCCGATGAATACGTTCAGGCCTTGCAGAGCCTGCAGGATCACGTGCGGCCCTTTCCCGCGCAACTCGCCCGCCAGGAAATCGAAGCGGCTTTGGGCGACACCATCGACAGCTTGTTTTCCTCTTTTGAAGATGAGCCCCTGGCCGCGGCGTCCATTGCCCAGGTGCACAAGGCGCGCTTGCCCGGTGGCCGCCGGGTCATCGTCAAAGTAAGGCGTCCAGGCCTGAAGGACCAGGTAGCCCAGGATATACGCCTGCTCAAGATAGTGCTGCGCGTCCTGCTGTTTCTTGCGCCGCAGCTGCAGCGTTTTTCCCTCCCCGAGATCGTGCGTGAAAACGGCCTAACCTTGATGAAGGAAATGGATTTCCGCCAGGAGATGCGCAATATCCAGCGTTTCCAGGAGGCCTTCAGGGATTCAGAGACCATTTACATTCCTGCCGCTATCGAAGGGATGTGCAGCGAATCGGTCATGGTGCAGGAACGCAGCAGCGGCCGCCTGGTCAGTGACCCGGAGGTTCGCAAGGACGGCGCCCGCCTGGCGGTGAACTTCTCCGACGCCTATCTTCATCAGTTCTTTGTCATGGGGTGCATCCACGCGGATCCCCATCCAGGCAACCTGTTTATCATGGGCGATGGGCGTATCTGTTTTCATGATTTTGGCATGGTGGGCTTTATCGACATCAATACGCGGCGCAAGCTGGCCGGTTTTTTTCTCGCGCTCATCAACCAGGACAGCGAATGGTTGCTCGATACCTATCTTGACCTGGGATTCCTCGGTGGGGAGGTAAACCGCGACCAGGTACGGCGCGGCCTGGACGAACTGCTGCAGGAGTATTCCACCTTGCCGCTCAGTGAATGGTCCCTGGCGACGGCCATGCTCAGCGCGGTACGCATGGGCTGGGGTTTGCAGTTGCGCCTGCCATATCATCTGCTGCTGGTCATGCGCGCCTTTCTTTTGATGGAATCCACCCTGCGCTGCCTGGACCCGGACTTCAATCTCATGGCCTACTGGCAGGACAAGGGCGCCACCCTGCTAACCACTGCCCTCAAGGAGCAGGAAGGCGGTCCGTCCACGGCGCGCCTCAAATATGAAGCGGCCGTCATTGCGCAGGAACTCCCCGGGGTGCTGGCGCGCCTCATCAGAAGCTCCCGCAGCGGGCGCTTCGAGATTCCCTTGCATCACCACGGCCTGCGGGACTTCGAGCAGCATATCGACCGCAGCAGCAACCGTGTTTCTCTTGCCCTGGTGGCCCTGGGCCTCTATATTGCCGCCTCGCTGGTGGCGCAGAGTGATCTGCAACCGCAGTTTGGCGGCATGCCGGTGATCGCCCTGGGAGGCTATGCCCTGGCGCTGTGGGTTACCCTGCGCTTGCTGCGTGGCATATCGCGCTCGGGGCGGTTGTAAGCAGCAAAACTGCTTGACTGAATAAGGCGGTGCACTGGTTTCCCCTGGAACTCACCTCCGCGGTCACCCTGGCGGGCGCGCTGATGGTCATCGGGGTGGATTTGATTGTGGTTTGATCAAGAATAACCGGCCGTCTCCCATCTCCTCCACGATGGTTGTTGCGTGAATGCAACGCGAGTATTATTAACCTGGCGACAATATCCATTTACAGGGAGAAGGCCATGTCCAAGCAGCTCTATGATATCGATGAGATTCTTGAATCGCTGAAGCAGCAGAGCGACGAAATCAAGCTTCAGCTTCACCTGGCCAAGGCCGAGGTCCGTGACGAATGGCCGGTGCTGGAGAAAAAACTGGAAGAACTCAAGAACAAGGCTGAAGCCATACGCGAGGAAGCGGGCGGGGCCTCAGAAGACATTCTCGAGGCCGCCAAACTGGTGGCTGAAGAGGTCCGGCACGGTTTCGAACGCATCCGGAAACTGTTGTAGCCCCCGCCTGACTCTTTCAACAACAGGACTTTAAATTATGATGGCTGCGGTCATGGCTCTCCATATTCTCTCGGCCGTAGTATGGGTAGGGGGAATGTTCTTTGCCTATACCATACTGCGCCCCGTTGCGGCGGCGATGTTCGAACCGCCACGGCGCCTGCAGCTATGGTTGAAGCTCTTCGACAAATTCTTCGTTTGGGTCTGGGGGGCGGTTATTCTGCTGCCCGTGACGGGCGTGGCCATGGTGATGCAGGGCTTCGGCGGGTTTGGGAGCAGTCCGCCGTATATTCATGTCATGACCTTGCTGGGCTTGATCATGATTGCCGTTTTCTGTTTTGTTTTTTTTGTGCACCTGCGGCGCCTGCGTGATGCCGTGCTTACAGAGCAATGGCCAATAGGGGGCGCGCGCCTCGACCGTATCCGCAAGCTGATCGGTTTCAACCTGATTCTGGGATTGCTGGTGGTCGCCGTGGCCGGAGGCGGGCGTTATTTCGTTTGATCGAGCCTTGATTCCTACCTGAATCCGTGGATTCAGGTCCTAAGCTCCCTGCCGGTCCTGTTCATTCAACAATACATCCTTGGCCTGGTTGATCTTGGCTGCCAGATAGGTGGATCCGCCGCGGTCGGGATGCAGCTTCTGCATCAGGCGGCGATGGGCGGCAATGATTTCTTCGCGGCCGGCGTCGGAGGATAGCCCCAGTATTTCAGCGGCCTCTTCGCAGCTCATGGCGCCATTGCCCGGTGAGGTGCCGGATCGGGACGATGCGCCGGCCTCTTCGTGCCAGTCCTGGCCATACACGCTGTCCAGGTAGGCCTGGATGAGGCGCGCCGATTCGGCATCCACGGGCTGGCATTCGTGCCACAGTGCCACCAGTTGTGCCTGAGACAGTTCTGACAGCCGCCGTCCCTGGAACTGACCTTCCAGCACCTCGCCTTCGAGTTCGCCTGTATCGTGATTCAGCGTCATGCGCACGAAGCGGGCCTCTATCTGTGAAGTTTTTCCTGGGGATGCCCCGCCCTGCGGGGAACGCGAGGCCCGATAGCGCGCCATGAGTTGCCCGAGTATGGGGAGGTAGCGCAGCAGGGGGAGCAGCCGCCTGCCCAGCGGCAGCAGCGAGGCAAAGAGGGCAAACAGCCAATGCAGGCGTCCGGTGGTGGCCAGAAACAACACCAGCCCGATCCCGCCTATCCACAGTGCGCGACGCAGAATGCGCGCGACCGTCTCAGGCGGGGTGCGCTGAAACCAGCGCAGCAGAATAAACAGGGCGACAAGAACCGCAATGGCGATGAGAAAGCGGAAATACAAAACGCTTATTCCTTCAACTGGCTGGTCAGCAGACGCAGCGACTGCCCCTTGCCCTGGCTATAGGCTTCCAGTGCGCGGCGTCCTCCCGAGGCATAGACGGCAACGGCGCCCAAAAGATCACGCAATTGCCGGGCGCTGTGACTGTCGAAGGCGCAGTAGGCTCCCTTGCTGAGTCGGGCGATTTCCTTGAAGGCCTGCCTGGCGACAGGGTCGCTGCCTTCCTGAAAGAGGAAAACGGGGATGCCCAGCAGACCCAATTGCCCGGCAGGGTCGGCAAGGCGGTCGAGTTCCTCCTCCACGCAATCGCCTACGTAGACAACCGCATTGACGGGCTTGAGGCGGTTTTCCCGGATTGAATGGCGCAAGATTTTCTCTATCTGCGTGTGTCCGGCGGCACAATAGACCGACGACATGACCCGGAGCAGGTCCCCGGAATTGGAGTACCATGGAAAGGCATGAAACTCGTTGAAACCGCGAAAATAACACAGCTGGATTTCCAGTCCCCCAAGGGCGGCTGTCTCCACAAACATCTCACTCTGAATGTGAGATGCATGATCCCAGGCTGGCTGACGGCTGGCCGTGGCATCCATGGCGAAAATCAGGCGCCCCCTGGCCCCCGCTTTCCTGACGACAGGCGCGGCATGCAATTTCTCGATAAAGGCATCTATGTCCTTTTTCTCTGATGTTCCTGTAAGCGGTTTTTTGCTGTCAGACATTCCAGTCAGGCCTCACACGTGGCTGATGGGGATATTTTAGCCTATTGTCGCGAGAGCCGCAGGTAGGGAAGGGCTGTATGATTTCGAGTCCTGCGGGACGCAGGCTTTTCATGAATGAAAGAGACACCCGCATGCAGGGTGTCTCTTGTTTCCGAATAATTCTGGACCTTATTTCTTTTTGGAATCTTTCTTTTTTTTCTCTTTTTTCTTTCCCTTCTTCTCAGGCGGTGATTTCTTCGGTTCAAAGCCGGTCACGAAAGCCGGCCACTTTCCATTGGTCTGGCCAACGGTCTTGGATGCGTGCCCCTTGGTATGGAGATATATGACAATCTCACGGTAGCGATTGCCCTTGAAGGTCCATTCCCGCACGGGACGCACCACACAGTCGCCACGCACCGCGCCACATTCCAGTTCGGTATCGATGGGCGAATCCAGTGACTTGGCAACCTGCTTCTTGATTTCCGCCAGCTGTTTCTTATCGAGCTTGAGATTGCCCAGCCACTCAGGCGTATTGATATTGATGGTTGCTGCGGAAGCCACGCCGGGCAGCAGGACGAGCATGAAAATTACGACACTGAAGATATTGCAAATAGCCTTTATTCGGAGCACGAGATTCCCCCCCTTTATTCTTGTAAATAATCAATATTGCTATCTTGTCTGTTTTATATACCACTCCATTGATAGTGAATCAAATCGGCCTGCCGTATATGCCCTAAAACCGGCCTCTGGCGCCTCCAGCCTGATGAAATACACAAAATTGGTTAGCGCCTCTCTATCATCCATTAATTGTAGGGGAATGGCCTTGTTGCGCAGAAAATCGCTATACTGGGCTTGTCTGAGCCATAAAGTAGAACCATTGTGCCCATATCAAACGAACCCGGCTGCAATCGGGAAGATGGCCGTCTGTTCCTGATCCGCGCTGACATCACGGCGCTGGACGTCGATGCCATCGTCAACGCAGCCAATGAAAGTCTGCTGGGCGGAGGAGGCGTGGATGAGGCCATTCACCGCGCCGCCGGCCCTGAACTGCTGGCCGAGTGCAGGTCGCTGGGTGGCTGCAAGACAGGGCAGGCCAGGATCACGGCGGCTTATAAGCTGACTGCGCGCCATGTCATTCATACGGTGGGACCAGTATGGCGGGGCGGGGGGCACGGCGAGGCGCAACAGTTGGCCTCTTGTTATCGTGAATGCCTGAAGCTGGCGATATCACATCAACTCGAAAGCATCGCCTTTCCCGCCATCAGCTGTGGCGCCTATGGATACCCTGTCCAGCAAGCGGCCAAGATTGCGGTGAATGAGATCAAGTCCTTTCTGGCCCATGACCAGCAACTTAAAAAAGTCTATTTGGTATGCTACAACCAGGAAATCCACGATATTTACACGCAACTGCTATGATGAACGAAAACAGTCTTCACATCTCTCTAACCTGTATCGATTTTCTCGTGCCCCATGCAGACTCGCTGAAGGCCAAACGGCGTGTCATCAAAAGCCTGAAAGACAAGTTGCGCGCGCGCTTCAATGCCTCTGTGGCCGAGATCGGCTATCTGGAGGAGTGGCAGCGCGCCACGATAGGCATCACCATGATCAGTAATGAAAAACAGCACCTGCAGCGTGGTCACAGCGCTATCAACCGGATGTTCGAGGAAAAAGCAGATATTCAGATCTTGAATATTCACCTGGAATGGCTGTAGAAGAAGGTTTGAAATAAAAAAACCCGGCTGCAAGTTGGGAGGGAATGGGAGGGAAGGACGCAGCCGGGCCTATTCAAAATCGTTGATATTTGGTGTCTATCGTATTGTCTTTACTCATTACCTGCGGTTGATTTCTGTTTGCGCCATCAGGCGCCCAGTTAAACTATTTGTATTTGGCGCCTTGAGCAGTGTTCAGGAAAAATACTCAAGGTCGTTTCTGAGTCGCTTGCGCTCCTGGTAATACTCGATTGCCTTGCGGCGCTTTGCCGCCATGTTCGCTTCCCGCTCCAGCTCATCCAGTTTTTCAGTGTCTGCCGGATCAGCCAGGATCTGGTCGTCAGTCTCGATTTCAGAAAGATAGTCGTCGAAATATGCAATGCTCATGATCAATACTCCTTCTTGCAATGAGCGCTAATGATCGCCGTAAGAAATCTCCTCTATCTCTTTGTTTCTAATCTGCCGGACATCCACATCCAGGGATTTTTTCCACAACCGCGCGATTTCCATCCAGTACCTGAGCTTGACAGGGTCGTTTGCGATGCTTTGCAAACCGTTCTTGTTCATTTCTTCCCCTGGCGCCTCAATCTTTATGGCATTCTGTCTCATCGTTGACTCCAGCATATTGGTCCACATCCAGTTTAAGCTCTCTCGCAACGCCGTCTTTTCCGCTGTTGTTGCTCTTCTATGCCTTGTCTTGACTTCATATCAGCGGCGGGTTTTTCCCGCCATGCCTGCTTTCTGTTGTGGTACATTATTGCAGATACGCGAAGAAGGTAAATTCCACAAATGGGGTAATTTTGCGGGGGGTTCTCCAGGCTACATCTCATATAACTCCGCACGACCAATGATATTGGTCAATCGTTACATGACGGGATTTACCCCGTATTTCACTTATATGCGCACAACAGAATGGACGATAAGGAGAAGTATCATGGCCCACAAATTCAGACCTGTCTTTTACGCGCTCGTCTGCGCAATGATTTTATTGCCGGCTGCCCATGCTGGTGAAAGCAAGCCGGCCCATGGCAAACCGCCAGGGCATCATGCCACGGAGGGAAAGCAGCATGGACACCATGCCAAGCAGGGAAAGCACAAAGGACATCACTTTGTGCCCCATTGGTCAAAGACCCTCAGTGACGAGCAAAAAGCCAGGATCGATCTGTTACACCTCAAACTGGAACAAGACCTGGTGATATTGAAGGCACAGGAAGCATTGAGAGAAAAGGAACTCAATGTGCTGACCGCCAGCGGCAGTGCAAAGCAAAAGGATATCTACGGCAAGATCGATGAGCTGATGGAGGTGAAAAAAGAAATCATGCGGCATCGCCACGATCATCTCGTGGAAATGCGTGAGCTGCTGACACCTGAACAGCGATTGTCCTACGACATGGCGATTCTGGGAAGAAGCGGGGTCAAGTAAACCCGGTCATTGCAAAAAGTAGGTTGGGCTTCGCTACGCTCGGCACCAACCTACGGTTCATCATTGGATGGCATTTGGGGTGAAGTCCGGCAATTGTGTTGTCAGACACTTCAGAGATTATGGGGAGAGCGGTTTTTACAGGAAACACCAGCGTTTTTATGCAACTAACGGGTAAATTCAGTCTCGCCGGGACGCAGCTTTCCCGTGGCTGCGTCCCGCCTCACATGTAAACTCAGGGCGCGAACAGAATACTGGCGACCAGTCCCACGACGGCAAAGATCACCACGGCAATCAGCAGCACCCATAGCCAGTTAATGTCTTTCATGCTTCTACTCCTCCTGCATTTATTGTGAAAAAACTCTTTAGATGCAACTCATCCCGGGCGCGTGCAACCCATGCCAAATTTCTACCCGGTCCTCATCCAAACCGTAGTGATAATCAGACAGCTTGCGCCTCGCAAACTCTGCTTTTCCTGGCGCAGCCCCGAACGCTGACAGGCCAACTGAATACCAGTTTCAACCTTGACGGAATATAAGACTACTCTCGCAGAATGCGCGCATACTATCAAGTGCCGGGAGGAACCGCAATGGCGCTGGAATGTCAGTTCCTGAGACTATCATTTTCTCATTGTCATCGCTTGCCGCGCCGCTTTCGGATACCATGCGGGAGGAGATGATGTAATTAATAGCCCGGCCCGATGCCAGGAGGCCGCATAGCGATTCCATGGACATTCAAAGGAGCCTGACGATGCCGAATTCCAATGCCAAATCAGAGAGCGCAGCCACTCCGCTTTCGTCCCGACAACTGAAAGACATCGATGCCTATTGGCGCGCCTGCACCTATCTCGCGGCGGGCATGATCTATCTGCAGGACAACCCCCTGCTCAGGGAGCCACTACAGCCACGTCACATAAAGAACCGCCTGCTGGGCCATTGGGGATCCAGCCCTGGGCTTGCCTTCATGTACACCCACCTCAATCGCATCATCATCGAGAATGACCTCGACGCCATCTTTTTGGCGGGTCCTGGCCATGGCGCTCCGGGCGTGCTGGCGCCCACCTATCTCGAGGGTACTTATTCCGAGATTTACCCTGACAAGAGCGAGGACGAGGAGGGCATGCGCCGCTTCTTCAAACAATTCTCATTTCCAGGCGGCATAGGCAGCCATTGCACGCCGGAAACACCGGGGTCAATTCATGAAGGCGGAGAGCTGGGCTACAGTCTGTCCCATGCCTTCGGCGCAGCCTTCGACAATCCCGGCCTGCTGGTGGCGGTGGCGGTCGGCGATGGGGAGGCCGAGACCGGCCCCCTGGCCACCTCCTGGCACTCCAACAAGTTTCTCAACCCGGCGCGCGACGGCGCCGTCCTGCCCATCCTGCATTTGAATGGCTACAAGATCAACAACCCCACGCTGCTGTCGCGCATTCCCCAGCAGGAACTGGAATCGTTGCTGTGCGGTTATGGCTGGCAGCCATATTTCGTGACGGGAGACGAGCCCATGGTCTTGCATCAGGCCATGGCGGCCACCCTGGATCGCGTGCTGGCCCTGATCCGCGACATACAGCAACAAGCGCGGGGAGGCGGCCCCGTCACACGCGCTCACTGGCCGATGATCGTGTTGCGCACCCCCAAGGGCTGGACCGGCCCCAAGGAAGTCGACGGCCACAAGGTGGAGGGGTTCTGGCGCGCCCATCAGGTGCCGCTGAAGGCGGTTCACGAAAACCCCGCGCACCTGAAACAACTGGAAGCCTGGCTGCGCAGCTACCGCCCGGAAGAATTGTTCGATGAAGAAGGGCGGCTGATCCCCGGACTGAAGGCCCTGGCGCCCACGGGCGCGCGCCGCATGAGCGCCAACCCCCACGCCAACGGCGGTCTGCTGCGCAAGGCGCTGCGCATGCCCGACTTTCGCCGCTACGGCGTGGATATACAGGCGCCGGCCCGCCTGGAGATGGAGAACACCCCACCCCTGGGTGAATTCCTGCGCGACATCATGGCCCGTAACATGGACAACTTCCGCATATTCGGCCCCGACGAGAACACTTCCAACAAGCTGCAGGCCGTCTATGAGGTGAGCAAGAAACTGTGGCTGGCGGGCTATCTGCCGGAGGACGCGGATGGCGGAGAGCTGTCACCCGACGGGCGCGTGCTGGAGATGCTCTCGGAACACACCCTGGAGGGGTGGCTGGAGGGCTACCTGCTGACCGGCCGGCACGGCTTCTTCGCCACCTACGAGGCCTTCGTCCACGTCATCGATTCCATGTTCAACCAGCACGCCAAGTGGCTCGCCATGTGCGAGGAGATACCGTGGCGCGCGCGCATTTCCTCGCTGAACCTGTTGATCACCTCCACCGTCTGGCGCCAGGACCACAACGGATTCACCCACCAGGACCCCGGTTTCCTCGACGTGGTGGTCAACAAGAACCCGGAGGTGACCCGCATCTATCTTCCGCCGGACATCAACACGCTGTTGTCCGTGGCGGATCATTGCCTGCGCAGCCGCGACAACATCAACGTCATCGTCGCGGACAAGCAGCGCCATCTGCAATACCTGGACATGGACGCCGCCATCAAGCACTGCACCAAGGGCATCGGTATCTGGGAATGGGCCAGCAACGACCAGGGCAGCGTGCCGGACGTGGTCATGGCGGCCTGCGGCGACATCCCCACCCAGGAAGCGCTGGCGGCCACGGCCCTGCTGCGCGAGCACTTCGAAGACCTCAAGATACGCTTCATCAACGTGGTGGACCTGTTCCGCATGCAATCCTGCGCCGAACACCCCCACGGCCTGCATGACCGGGACTTCGACAGCCTGTTCACCGTGGACCGGCCCATCATCTTCAATTTCCACGGCTATCCCTGGCTCATCCACCGCCTGGCCTACCGCCGCACCAACCACAGGAATCTCCACGTGCGCGGCTACAAGGAAAAGGGCAGCATCAACACCCCGCTGGAACTGGCCATCAATAACGAGACCGACCGCTTCAGCCTCGCCATCGACGTCATCAACCGCGTGCCGCGCCTGCAGGTGGCCGGCGCCCATGTGAAGGAGAAACTGCGCGAGATGCAGATCGAGTGCCGCGCCTATGCCCACGAATACGGCATCGACAAACCGGAGGAGAGGGCCTGGACCTGGCCTTATTGAGCCCCAACCGCTACCATTTCTCAGGAGGAGGTCGAAGACACTCAACCGTCTGCCGCGCGATCTCCCGCTCCTCATCGGTGGGGATGGCCAGCAGGCTGACCGGCGAGCCGTTCTGACTGAAGGCAAAGGTTCCGTTGCCCTTTTCATTGCGCTCCTCGTCCACCAGGATACCCAGGGAATCCAGTTCCTGACAGCATTGCAGGCGCACCCGCGCGGCGTTTTCCCCCACGCCGCCGGTGAACACCACGGCGTCCACACGGCCCAGGGCGGCGAGGTAGGCGCCGACGTATTTGCGGATGCGGTAGCAATACATGTCCAGGGCGAGACGGGCCGCTTCATCGCCGTCATCCACAAGGCGCAGGACCTCCCGCATGTCATTGACGCCGCATACCCCCTTGAGACCGCTCTCTCTGTTGAGCAATGACTCTATGGCATCGTTATCCTTGCCCGTGGCGCGTCCCAGGTAAAAGGGGATGGCCGGATCCAGGTCCCCGCAGCGCGTTCCCATCATGAGCCCTTCCAGCGGCGTCATGCCCATGGAGGTGTCCATGCAGCGGCCTTTGGCGATGGCCGCCGCGCTGGCGCCGTTGCCCAAATGGAGAGTGATGAGGTTGAGCGCTTCCAGGGGCCTGCCGAGAAAGCCCGCGGCCTGCCTGGCCACCCAGGCATGTGAGGTGCCATGAAATCCGTAGCGGCGTACCTGATGGTGTGTATAGAGTTCCGCGGGCAAGGCATAGCGGCTGGCGTGATCGGGCATGGTTTGATGAAAGGCCGTGTCGAACACGGCGACCTGGGGCACGTCGGGCGCCAGTTGCATGGCCACTTCGATACCCAGCAGATTGGCAGGGTTGTGCAGTGGCGCGAGGGGAATCACGTCGCGAATCCCCTCTAGGACGGAGTCATCGATGAGGGATGCCTTGCTGAATCTCTCGCCGCCATGAACGACACGGTGCCCGATGGCGTCCAGCGCCGAAAAGGAATTGAGCGCACCGCTCGTTTCCAGTTGCGCCGCAATCACGGACAGGCCTGCATGATGATCCGCAACAACGAGCCGCTGCCGGCTTTCTGCATGCTCAGCGCCACTGAAGCAGTGGTTGTGAAACAGGCTTTGTCTCTCTCCTATTCGTTCGAGGGTGCCGGAGGCGATGGTTTCAAGTCCGTTTCCAGCAAACAGCTGATACTTGATGGAGGAACTGCCTGAATTGATGACCAACAGCTCACACATAAGAAGGCTTCCCGCCAGGGCCGGGGGCGTTTCCGATTGTCTTGGCAAGCCAGTATAATCCACTGGCGCCGATTGGCGCTCCCTAGGGGACTCGAACCCCTGTTCCCGCCGTGAGAGGGCGGTGTCCTAGGCCACTAGACGAAGGGAGCGGGAAATATCTGCCGGAAGTGGAGATTCAGCAAGCCGAAACAAATATTTTCGGCTATTATACGGCGGTCACACGAATCTACAACCTGAATCCACGGATTCAGGTGCAAGTCAGGCATGAAAATAGATCGCAAAAGGTAGGAAATCATCAGTAACGCCAAGATAATACCGCGTCCCGAGCACGTCATTTCACGCACAGGGATCAGCGAAAACGCGTTGAAAGTGCTGTATCGCCTGAAAAACGCCGGCTACAAGGCCTATCTGGTCGGTGGCTGCGTGCGCGACATGCTGCTGGGGAGGGAACCCAAGGACTTCGATGTCTGCACCGACGCCACGCCGGAGGAGGTCGCCAGACTGTTCCGCAACTGCCGCCTTATCGGCCGGCGCTTTCGCCTTGCCCACGTCCATTTCGGGCGCGAGATCATCGAGGTGGCCACTTTCCGCGCCCAGCATACGGGCGAGGAAGAGGGCAGCGTCATCGAGAACGGCATGATCCTGCGGGACAATGTCTACGGCACCGTCGAGGAGGACGCCCTGCGCCGCGACTTTACCGTCAACGCCCTCTACTACAACATCAACGATTTTTCCGTCGCCGATTACGCCGGGGGCATGGAAGACCTGCGGGCGGGCGTGCTGCGCCTCATTGGCGAACCCGAGGTGCGTTTCCGCGAAGACCCCGTCCGTATGCTCAGGGCGGTGCGCTTCGCCGCCAAGCTGGGTTTCAGGATCGCGCCCGATGCGGAACAAGCCATATTCAAGCTGGGAGAGCTGCTCCAGGACATTCCCCCGGCGCGCCTGTTCGAGGAGGTGTTGAAGCTCTTTCTCAACAGCTACGCCGTGCAGGCCTATGAGCTGCTGCGTCACTACGACCTGTTCAAATACCTGTTTCCCGCCACGGACGCCTGCCTGGCGGAAGAGGAGGAAGGATATCCCCACATGTTCGTGGTGCGGGCGCTGGAGAACACCGAGGCGCGCATTGCCGAAAACAAGCCCGTGACGCCCGCCTTTCTCATTGCCGCTCTGTTGTGGGAACCCGTCCGCTCCGCTGTCCATGGTTTGATGCAGGAGGAGGGCATGACTGAAGCCCAGGCCATCCAAATGGCAGGCCGTGATGCCCTGGACCGGCAGGCCGGGCACATCGTTCTGCCGCGGCGCTTTACCGTCCAGTCACGGGAAATCTGGCAGCTGCAGCCACGCCTCATGCGGGCGGGCGCCAAACGCTCGCTGCGCCTGCTGCAGCATCCGCGCTTCCGCGCGGCCTATGATTTTCTCCTGCTGCGCGCCAGCGCCGGCGAGGATGTACAGGAACAATGCGACTGGTGGACCCGCGTTCAGGAAGTGGAAGGAGAGGAGCGGCAGAGCCTGTGCCAGCCCCCAAAAGGCGCAAAAAAGAAACGGCGGCCGCGCAGACGACGCAGCAAGAAAGAAACGGCCGGGCCGGAAGCATCATGAATACAGGAATCCCGGCTGTACGCGCCTGCATTGCCCTTGGCAGCAATCTCGATGACCCACTGCTGCAAGTCACTCTGGCGGCGAAGGCCCTCGATGCCCTGCCCAACAGTGAATGCCTGCGCCTGTCATCCCTGTATATCAGCGCCCCCATGGGCGCCGTGGTTCAACCCGACTATGTGAATGCCGTGGCCGTTCTCGACACGCGGCTGCCGCCCCGCAAACTGTTGCGCCATCTGCAGGATATCGAGAACCGCCAGGGCAGGGTGCGCAAAGGGCAGCATTGGGGACCGCGCACCCTGGATCTGGACTTGCTGCTCTATGGGGATCTGCGGCAGAATGACCCTGTCCTGACCCTGCCGCACCCGGGGCTGGCGCAGCGGAATTTTGTCCTCTTTCCCCTTTTTGAGATCGCGCCGGACCTGGAAATACCCGGCCTGGGCAGCCTGCGTGGACTGGTGGAAAAGAGTGACATGAAGGGACTACGGCGATTGGAACATGACCATGAAACCCAGGCATCCTGACTTCATCGTGGTGGAAGGCCCCATCGGCGTGGGCAAGACCAGCCTTGCCAGGCGCTTCGCGGAATCCTTCGGCACGGAACTTCTGCTGGAGGGGGCTGACGAGAACCCCTTCCTGGAACGTTTCTACAAGAACCCCAAGGAGGCCGCCCTGCAGACGCAGCTGTTCTTTCTCTTCCAGCGCGCGCGCCAGATGCAGATGCTGCGCCAGGGCGACATATTCCGGCCCGTGCGGGTCGCCGATTTTCTCATGGAAAAAGACCGCCTGTTCGCCACCCTCACGCTGGATGACGAGGAACTGCGCCTCTATGACGAAATCTACAGTCATTTGACCATCGATGCCCCGGTGCCCGATCTGGTCATCTATCTCCAGGCGCCTGTGGAGACCCTCGCGGAACGTATCCGGAGGCGCAACATTCCCCACGAACAGCACATGGATACGGAATACCTGCAAAAGGTGGTGGACGCCTATGCCTCGCTGTTCCATTATTACAGCTCGGCGCCCTTGTTGATCGTCAACGCGGCCGAAATCGATCCCGTCAACAATGAACAGGACTACCGGAATCTCATGGACAAGGTGTGTACCATCACCAGCGGGCGCCATTACTACAACCCCTTGCCGTTGAACCTGCAGGGAGAAGTCCGCAACACATGAGCGCCCGCCCCGTCGACACAGCACCCGCCCCGGTCACCCTGGCGTCCCTCATGGATATGAAGGCGCGCGGCGAGAAATTTGCCTGCCTGACGGCCTATGACGCCAGTTTCGCCCGCCTGCTGGACGATGCCGGGGTGGAGGTGCTGCTGGTTGGAGACTCCCTGGGGATGGTGATCCAGGGCAGGGAGAGCACCTTGCCCGTCACCCTGGATGAGATGGTCTACCATACCGCCTGCGTGCGTCGCGGACGCCGACGCGCACTCATCATGAGCGACATGCCCTTCATGAGCGATGCCACGCCCCCACTGACGCTGGACAACGCGGCGCGGCTGATGCGCGCCGGCGCCCACATGGTCAAGATCGAGGGAGGCGAGGTGATGGCGGATACCATACGCTGTCTGAGCGGGCGGGGCATACCGGTATGCGCCCATCTGGGCCTGTTGCCACAGTCCGTGCACAAACTCAGTGGCTACCGGGTGCAGGGGCGGGATACGTCGTCCGCGCGGCGCATACTGGAGGATGCGGCCGCCGTGGCGGCGGCCGGGGCCGATATGCTGCTGCTGGAATGCGTGCCCGCCTCCCTGGCCGACGAAGTCGTCGCCACGGTAAAGGTTCCGGTCATCGGCATCGGCGCCAGCGGCGCCTGCGACGCCCAGGTACTGGTCTCCTATGACATGCTGGGGCTTTCCTCCGGCCATCGGCCCCGCTTCAGCAAGAATTTCCTGACGGGCAGGGACTCAATCCAGGCCGCCGTCGAAGACTACGTGCAGGCCGTGAAGTCGGGGCGCTTTCCCGCCTCCGAACACCTCTATACGTGATGGACACCATCCACGCCATACCGGCCCTGCGAGAGAGGATTGCCGGCTGGCGCGCCCGTGACGAAAGCATTGCCCTGGTCCCCACCATGGGCAATCTGCATGCGGGACATCTCAGCCTGGTGGAGGCCGCGCAATCACGGGCCGGACGGGTGGTGGTGAGCATCTTCGTCAACCCCATGCAATTCAATGACAAGGATGACTTCGCGGCCTATCCCCGCACGCTGGAAGAAGATCGCCGCTTGTTGCAGGATCATAACGTCGACCTCCTGTTTTTGCCGGAACAGGCGGCGCTCTATCCCAAGGGGCTGGGGGCCACCACCCGTGTGGAAGTGCCGGGTCTTTCGGGCGTATTGTGCGGAGCATTCCGCCCGGGCCACTTCGTCGGCGTTACAACAATCGTCTGCATGCTGCTGAACATCGCGCAACCGGAAATGGCCTTGTTCGGGGAAAAGGATTTCCAGCAATTGCTGCTGATCAAGCGCATGGTGCGGGACCTGCATCTGCCCGTGCGCATCATCGGCATGCCCACCATGCGCGAGGAAGACGGCCTGGCCATGAGTTCCCGCAACCGCTACCTGACCCCGGAGGAGCGGAGCCGGGCGCCGCTGCTGTATCAGGCGCTGCGCCGCGCCAGGGATATCATCCGCAATTCACATGGCGGCTGTGATTTCAGGGCGCTGGAAGATGACTCCATGAACCTGCTGCGCGAAGATGGCTTGCGGCCGGAATATTTCAGCGTGCGGCGCGCGTCGGACCTGGCGCTTGCGGGGCCGGATGATAGAGATCTGGTGATACTGGCGGCCGCCTGGCTGGGCAAGGCGCGTCTCATCGACAATCTTCGCGCCTGAGCCCGGATGACGCTGGCCGCAGATCAGATGCATCCATTTAGTTTTTGAAACTCATTATATTACCATAAATTATAAGACTATTCGAATCCAGTACGTTAAGTTTTGGCCATGCCGGGACGAATCCCTTCCAAGGCTGCAATTCGGTTCGAAAATAAGTGATTTGCGCCTGATATTAGTGATAAAATTGCTGCCGGCAGGGGTGCCTGACCTGCCACTAATGAATTCAACTTTATTAGGATGAACAGGAAGACTATGAATCGTGTCATGCTGAAATCAAAGCTGCACCGCGCCTGCGTCACGCAGGTGGAACTCGAGTACGAGGGTTCCTGTGCAATCGATGAGGATCTGCTGGATGCCGCGGATATTCATGAGTACGAGCAGATACACATCTACAACATCGACAACGGCGAGCGCCTCGTGACTTACGCCATCCGCGCGGAACGGGGATCAGGCACCATCTCAGTCAACGGGGCGGCCGCCCACAAGGCCAGCCAGGGCGACCGCGTCATCATCTGCACCTATTCCACCTTGAGCGCGCAGGAGCAGGGGCAGTTCAGCCCCAAACTGGTCTACCTGGACGAAGACAATAAAATCACCCATACCCGCAACAGCATCCCCTTGCAGGTGGCCTGACACGCCGGCAGGAGCGGCTGGCGCCTAATTAGACGTCACTCCACGCGTTGCCACAGCAAAACAATCCTCTCGCCAAATACACTCAGCCTGATCACAGACGCCCTCGGTCGCCGTGGCAAAGCAATCGAAATTGCCCTCGGCGATCTGGATGTCCTTGATCAGGCTGACCTTGTTCCGCTTGCCGGGTTTCAACCCATGGGCGCGGGCGATATGGCGGATTTCCTGTAGATTCATGATGATGTCCTCCCTGGAGAGCCGGCCACGCCGGAATCGGGGCGGCCGGTCTTGCAGACGATCAGTATATTCCTCCGCGGACAGTTTTTCTATCCGCTTCAGCAGGCCGGTGACTCGCAAATCGCCGCCACACATCCCACGGCGTGGTCCATGCGTTCGCGCGGGGTGTAGAAATGAGGAGAGAAGCGCACTGCGCCTCCGCGCAGGGCGCACAGGACATGGGCGCGCATCAGGCCGCGATGCAACTGCCCGGGGCTGATCCGCGCATGGCGAAACGCCACGATGCCGGATTGACGCGTAGGGGATGGGTCTGAAACGAGCGTGATGCCGGGCACCGCGCCCAGTTTCCCGCGCAGGTAATCGCTGTTGTCCAGCACGCGGCGCCTCACTTCGCCCAGCCCGCATTCCAGCAACAGGGACAGGCTGGCGCTCAGGCCGTGGATGCCCAGCATGTTGGGGCTGCCGCACTCGTAGCGCCGGGCGCTGGCGGCGGGCCGCCAGTCCTGGCGGTCGTAGTCGCCGGCGTGCTCGACCATGTGCCAGCCGAACTGCGTGGGATGCAGGCGTTCCCGCGCCGCCTCGCGCACGTAAAATACGGCAAGACCCTCGGGGGCCAGCAGCCATTTATGGCCATCGGCCACCACGAAATCCGCGTGAATGGCCTGCGCGTCCAGGGGCAGGGCGCCCAGGCTCTGAATGGCGTCGATGCAGAAGAGCAGGCCGTGATCGCGGCAGAAGGCGCCGATGCGCTCCAGGTCCATGCGCAGGCCGCTGGCGTATTGCACGGAACTGATGGCGATCATGCGCGTGCGCTCGTCCACCTGGGAGAACAAGGCGTCTTCAGGGCTGGCGGCGCTGTACAGGCCGGCTTGGCGCAGGGCAACGCCCCGCGCGCGCAGCGCCTCCCACACGATGCGGTTGGAGGGAAATTCCTGGTCGCTGCTGACAATGTTGTCGCCTTCCCGCCAGTCCAGTCCGCCGGCAATCATGGACAGGCCTTCGGAGGTGTTTTTCACCAGCGCGATATCGTCCGTGGACGGCGCATTGATCAGCGCTTGCAGTTGCTTTCTGAGCGTGGTCTCTTTCTCGACCCAGCGGGTATAGGCGGCGGGTCCGTGGACAACATTCTCGTCCGCAAAGTCCTTGATGGCCCGGCCCGTGCGTGCCGGCCATGGGGATACGCCCGCATGGTTGAGATGGACGACATCAGACCGTTGCGGAAACTCGGCGTCAATCAGCTCGTTGGATATCACCGTGCCATTCCCCTTACTGTTCGAGTAGCGCTATATTATCAACCCGGCAATAATATATATCGCATTCAGCCATTGCATGCCGGTTCGCTGCATGGCGGCGAAAGGCCGCTGTCGTTATTCTACAGCAAGTTTTGCCAACGCAGTCAGCGGGCCGGCACACAATGGCCTGCCTATTGATATTAATTTGTTAGGGTTAAAACCCTGTTATTCCACGAACGTGAAAAAGCTTATGCACAATTCCCCGGCTCCACCTTGCCCGGTGTTGGGTGTTTGCGGGCACAGCGGCGCCGGCAAGACTACGTTACTGGAGGAAATTCTGCCCGTGCTGGGCGCCAGGGGGCTGAGCATCGCCGTCGTCAAACACGACGCCCATGGCATTCAGGTGGACAGGGCGGGCAAGGACAGCGACCGCTTGTTCCGCGCCGGCGCGGAGATATTGCTGCAGGGTCCGGACGAAAGTTTCCTGCGCACCCGCCACGGCCGCTGCGACGATCTGGCCTTGGCCCTGATAGAGCTGTCACCCCATCATGACCTCATTCTCATAGAGGGCCACAAACACAGTCCATGCCCAAAAATCTGGCTGCAGGACAGGGAAGGGGGCGCCATGCCCGCCGGGTTGGAGGGCGTTGTGGACTGTTACCCTTTCGATGAGGGGCGCGCTGCCCGTCTGCTGGATTTCCTGGATCAGTGGTTGCCTGAACAGTGGCGCCGCCCCCCGGTCCATGCCTGCGTACTCATTGGCGGCAAGAGCCGCCGCATGGGCAGAGACAAACATCTCATCCAGCATGAGGGAAAGACTTGGCTGGAACGCACCGTGGAGACACTGGCCCCCTTGTGCGAAACCGTGGTCATCAGTGGTGGCGGGCGGGTGCCGCAAGCGCTCAATTCGTATCCGCGCCTGCCTGATGCGCCCGGGCTGCAGGGCCCCGTCGCCGGCATCCTCGCCTGCATGCGCTGGGCGCCCCATGCCAACTGGCTGGTCTGCGCCTGTGATATGCCGGATATAACGAAGGCGGCGCTGGAATGGCTGCTGGCGCAGCGCCGGCCAGGCGTGTGGGGTATTCTGCCACGCCGTGACCGGGACGCCCCCGTAGAGCCATTGTTCGCCCTCTATGACTGGCGCGCCAGGCATTTGCTGGAGGCGCAGACCGCTCGGGGTACAATGGGGCCGCATGCCGTCGCAACCCATGGCAAGGTCGTGAGTCCTCCAGCACCCCCGAGTATCGTGGGCGCATGGCGCAATGTGAACACGCCCCCGGATCTGTGTTGATTTGTCTTTTGGGGAGGGGGTCAGACGATCACGGAGATATCGATATCCCCCTTTCTGCGCAGAACCTTGATGCCCACGTCCTGGGGATGGCGGCGCAGCCGCAAGTCTACCTCCGCCTCACCCAATCTCAGATTGCGGATGGTCACCTCGTCGAGGAAATCAGGCAGGGTGGGATACTGAAAATAAATCCGTGATGAGGCGGGATCGAAGGACAGGCCAAGGGTGGTCTGGAGCAGGTAGAATACGGTGGCGCTGGCCCAGGCCTGGGGTGAACAGGCGACAGGGTAGAGGGTCGGGCCCCGCCCGCTGCGGCGCACGAAGCCACAGAACAGTTCCGGCAGGCGGTTGAGTTCCATGAAAATACTGCCATTGAAGAGCCCGGTGAGAATCCTCATGGCGTGTTCCTTGTAGCCGTAGCGGGCCAGCCCCATGGCGATGAGGGCATTGTCATGGGGCCAGATGGACCCGTTGTGATAGGACATGGGATTGTAGCGCTGCTCCGAGGTGGCGATGGTGCGCACACCCCAGCCGGAAAAGAACTCTTCCTGCAGCAGGGTGTCGGCCAGTTTCCGGGCAAGATCCTTGTCGGCGATGCCGCTGAACAGGGTGTGTCCGGCATTTGACGAACGGACGCGGCAGGGGCGCTTGTCGCCATCGAGGGCGATGGCATAGCTGGCGATGTCCTCGCACCAGAACTGCTTGTTGAAGCGCTCGCGAAGCGTGGCGGCCTCGCTGCACAGGCGGGCGGCCTGGTTGTGTTCACCCAGCATCGCCGCCAGATCGGCCGCGTACAGCTTGGCTTGGTAGACATAGCCTTGTACCTCGCACAAGGCGATGGGACCCGCGGCGGGCGATCCATCCTGGTGAAAAATGGAGTCATTGGAGTCCTTCCACCCCTGGTGCACCAGCCCCTTGTCCGAGTGGCGCTGGTATTCAACGAAGCCGTCGTCATCCACGTCGCCATACTGATCGATCCATTGCAGCGCCCGTTCGATGTTGGGCCAGATACACTCAATAAAGGCGCGGTCGCCCGTGCGCCGGTAATATTCTCCCGCCAGCACCACGAACAGGGGCGTGGCGTCCACGGTGCCGTAATAGAGCCCGAAGGGTATCTCGCCCAGGGCGGCCAGTTCCCCCTTGCGCGTCTCGTGCATGATCTTGCCCGGTTCGGCCTCCTGCGCCGGGTTTTCCTCCGTGGCCTGGGTGTCGGCGAGAAACGCGAGGACACCACGGGCGAGGTCCGGATAGAACCACAGCGTCTGCAGGGCCGTGATAATGCCGTCGCGCCCGAAGGGCGTGCTGAACCAGGGCACGCCGGCGAATGGGTAAGGACCCTGTCGCAGCTCGCTCGTCAGCATATGGAGGTCGGCGGCGGAACGGTTGAGCCAGTTGTTGAACTGCTCATTGGAGGAAAATATTTCACAGCAGCGGGCCTCGACCTTACGCAGGGAATCCTCTGTTTCCTGAACCACCTGCTTGTAGTGGCGCGGTTCGCATTCGGCATCGCCCTGCAGGCAGGCAATCGTAAGATAGATATTGCAGCGTCCGCGGGGCGGCAGGGTGAGGTGGAAACGCACCCGGCTGGGCGTCAGTTCAGTGGGGGGTTCGCTGAAACTCAGACGCGTGCGGCGCCTGACGCCGTCCAGCCCCTCGTAGGCCAGTTCCACGCTCTGCTTGCCGATGACCGCCGGCAAGGGCTTGCCGCGCTGGCGGCGCTTGAATCCCCGCACCTCGAAGATATCCGCATAATCGGCATCGAATTCGATGCTGAGGGGCAGCTCCACCGTTTCGTCGGCATAATTGGCAAGGCGCACATGCTCGTAACAGCAACCGTCGCGCAGCACCTTGGCGCGAAAGATGTGCAGGGTATCGTTGGCGACCTTTTCCTTGCCCGCCTCGTACAGGTCCGGGTTGGTCAGGTCCACTTCAAAGACCGTATTGTCTTCCTTGACGGTGGAATTCAGCAGAATGGAATGGCGCTCGTTGATGAGCAGTTCCAGATGAGAGAGGTAGCGGGTTCCCTGGTGATAAAGGCCCTGTTCGCCGATGCTGATGCGCTGGATGTCGCCAAAGCGGTTGAACAGGGCGAAGGTCTCGCCCTGTTTGAGCACGCGTGTGCGGTTGTCGGCATGGGAAGATGAGGCAGACACATACCAGCGATCATCGACTTTTATGACGTCATCCATGGATCTTATACGGCATGTTTGAGAGGCTCGTTTTCATGGATGACATTGTGGTAGACACGCATATAGTCTCTGGCCATGCGGGAGGCCGAAAAGCGCTTCTCGAATACGCGGCGGCAGACATTTCGTTTTATGGAATCGATATTCCCGACCGCCGACACCGCGCTGTCCATATCATGAACGATGAAGCCGGTTTCGCCGTCATCGACGACTTCCGGCACGGCGCCCTGTCCATAGGCAATGACCGGTGTCCCGCAGGCCATGGCCTCGATCATAACCAGTCCGAAAGGCTCCGGCCAGTCGATGGGCAGCAGCAGGGCGCAGGCCTCTCCCAGGAAGGCGTCCTTTTCCTGCTCTCCGATCTCTCCGATAAATTCGATCAGCGGGTTGTTCAGCAAGGGCTTGATGCGTTCATTGAAATAGTCCTCGTCCACTTTGTCCACCTTGGCCGCAATTCGCAGCGGCATGCCGGCGCGGCAGGCGATCCCGATGGCGCGATCGGCGCGTTTCTCGGGTGAAATGCGCCCGAGGAAGGCCAGGTACTGGCCGGGCTGTTCTCTGAAAGTGAAATTTTCAGCCGGGACGCCATTGTAAACCGTGGCCTGCCAGTTGGCCTGGGGCAGGGGACGGCGCTGGCTGTCGGATATGGAGACCACGGGAATGTCGCTGTATTCATCGAAAAGGCCGCTGAGGCCAGGCAGATCCAGTCTGCCGTGCAGGGTTGTGATACTGGGGCGTGCCATTCTGCGGGTGACCGGGAAGTGCAGGGTATCGATGTGATAATGAATGACATCGAATTCGTCGGCCAGCTTGCTCACTGCCTCGATCATCAGAATGGAATACAGTTCGGGATTCGTGCCCGACCGACTCAGGCGCAGGGCCTGCGGCACGATGGGAACCAGGTCGGCCTGCGTTTCAGAGTCACCGCTGGCAAACAAGGTTACTTCATGGCCCTGCTTGACGAGTTCTTCAGTCAGATAGGAAACGATACGCTCGGAACCGCCATACAACTTCGGCGGCACACTCTCAATCAACGGTGAAACCTGTGCAACCTTCATAAGAAACCTCCTGTATCTATATATTCTTGTGCGCGTTAAATCCTCTTGTGTGGAATGGGGGCAGGCGGCCGTACTCGCAGCGGAGAGACGCCATTTTTTGAATATAGGGCGCCTTGGTGATAAATAAAGGCCCGCAATTGCGGAATATGTGTAAAGATATTTCTGAATCCGATCAAACCAGGATCAGAGGCAAAGAAATCCGGTGCAGATAACAATCAGACCAGCGCATGATCGTGACACCCCCTTCCTCGCCTGGGTAATGTATACGGCTGCGCGTTCACATCTCGATGAGTGTCCCTGGCGCGTGATTTTCGGCGAAACTGAGGCCAGAACCCTTGTGTTGCTCGAACATATGACCCGGATTCCTGCTCTGAGCTGGTCTTGTGTTGCAAATTTCAGGATTGCCGAAGTGGACGGGACGCCTGCCGCCGCCATGTGTGGGTTCTCACCTGGCGCAGGGAGCGTCCCTCATGATCCCCAGCCTGAACTGGATTTGGCAAGGCGGGTCTTCGCCTACTCTGAGGCGCATCTGGCCGGTGTCAGCGAACGCCTGGGAATCGCGGCGCTCGGCATGCCCAGAGACCTGCCGGATGTCTGGGCTATCGAAAACGTAGCCGTTTTACCTGAATACCGCGGCAAGGGATTGATTGATAAACTTTTTGAACGGGTTTTCCAGGAGGGGAGGGACAAAGGCTTCATGCATGTACAGATCCACTGCCTGATCGGTAATGAGCCTGGCCTGCGCACATTTGAGCGCAATGGATTCAGGGTGGTTTCCCAGCAAACCTCGGCGGCTTTTAATGACCTGTTTGGCGCGCCCGGCGCAAAACTGCTTGCCCAGGCCTTGTAACTTCCCGCCGTGAGGTTTGGCGGGCTTGTTATATTTGCATAGGCATATATAATGCAGGCTATGAATCCCATGTCCACCGAAGAAATTGCTGCCTTGTTCAAGGCCTTGTCCGAACCCGTCCGAATCCGGCTGATGTTCCTGTTGCTGGAAGGGGGCGAAGAGCTGTGCGTCTGCGACCTGGTGGAAACCCTGGGGCTTACTCAAAGCGTCGTTTCGCGCCACCTGGCCTATCTGCGCAATCACGGCCTGGTGACGACGCGCAGGGAAGGAGTGTGGATCTATTACCGTGTCGTGGAAGGGTGTTGCAGCGCGCTTTTCGAGCACATTCGAGAATGTGGCGCCAACTGCCTGGAGATGCAGACCGACCTTGTCCGCCTGTCACTCAGTAACCGGCTGCGCAAGTGTGGCTGATCGAGAGCAGGCCGGGTAATTTCATCTAAATCATAGGATTCAGCAAATAATCAACAGCATCTATACATTTTATCGGGCTTATATATCTGCTTAAACGTATATACGGAATTATAGAATCATGAGCATAAACGTTGCCATCAATGGATTCGGGCGCATGGGCAAGCTGGCCTTGCGCGCCGGCTGGCGCTTTCCAGAGCTGACATTTGTCCACATCAATGAGATCGAGGGAGACGCCGCCTGCCACGCACACTTGCTGGAGTTCGACTCGGTGCATGGGCGCTGGGCCCATGATATTTCAGCCGGCAGGCATTCCCTCACGATCGATGGCGTAACGCTTGGATTCAGCGGCGCCTTCGACATCACTGCCTGGGCGTCCGGCAACATAGACTTGGTCATTGAATGTTCCGGGAAATTCAAGAGCAGGGAGGCATTGCAGGCCTATTTTGATCAGGGTGTGAAAAAAGTACTGGTGTCGGCGCCTCTCCCCGATGCGGTCCCGAATATCGTCATGGGCGTTAACGACGGCATCTACGAGCCCGCGCAGCATCATATCGTCACCGCGGCCTCCTGCACCACCAATTGCCTGGCCCCCCTTGTCAAGGTCATGCATGAAGGCCTGGGTATACGTCACGGCAGCATCACCACCATCCATGACATCACCAATACCCAGACCATCGTGGACAAGGGACACAAGGATCTGCGCCGATCGCGCGCCTGCGGACAATCCCTCATCCCCACCTCCACGGGTTCGGCCACGGCCATCACCCGTATCTTTCCGGACCTGGAAGGGAAGCTCAATGGCCTGGCGGTGCGGGTGCCCCTCCTCAACGCCTCTCTTACGGATTTCGTTTTCGAGGCGCAGCGGCCCACTTCGGCGGAGGAGGTCAATGCCTTGTTTAAAGAGGCCTCTCTGGGTGAATTGAAGGGGATACTGGGCTATGAGGAACGCCCCCTGGTTTCCATTGACTATAAAGACGACCCCCGTTCCTCGATCATTGATGCCCTGTCCACCCTGGTCATCGATGGCACCCAGGTCAAGGTGCTGGCCTGGTACGACAACGAGTGGGGCTATGTCAACCGCATGATGGAGCTGGCGGTGAAAATTGCCCGGAGCCTGTAGGGGTGGATACCGGCCTGCGCAATTACCTGGTGATCACCGCCGGTTACTGGGCCTTCACCCTCACCGACGGCGCCATCCGCATGCTGGTGGTGCTCTATTTCCACCTGCTGGGCTATTCGCCCTTCGAGGTGGCCATGCTGTTCCTCTTCTACGAATTCTTCGGCATCGTCACCAATCTGGCGGGGGGATGGCTGGGTGCGCACATGGGGCTCAACCTCACCATGCACCTGGGCATGGGGATTCAGATCCTGGCCCTGTCCATGCTCACGGTCCCCGATGCCTGGTTGACGGTCGCCTATGTCATGACGGCCCAGGCCCTGTCGGGCATCGCCAAGGACCTCAACAAAATGTCCGCCAAGGCCAGCATCAAAACGCTGCTTCCAAAAGGCCGGGAATCACGCCTGTTCAAATGGGTGGCGATCCTGACCGGCTCGAAAAACGCCCTCAAGGGCGCCGGCTTTTTTCTCGGCGCGCTGCTGCTGCAACTGGCCGGTTTCCGCGGCGCGCTGCTGATCCTGGCAGGCAGCCTGGCGGTCATATTGACGCTTTCGGTCATCCTGCTGCCACGCGGATTGGGGAGAAGCAAAACCAGGCCGGGCTTCAGCCATATTTTTTCCAAGAACCCTGCCATCAACTGGCTGTCTGCCGCGCGCTTCTTCCTGTTCGGGGCGCGCGATATCTGGTTCGTGGTCGCGCTGCCGGTCTACCTCTACGCCGTACTGGGCTGGCCTTTCAGCCAGGTGGGCGCTTTCCTGGCCGCATGGGTCATTGTCTACGGTCTGGTACAGGCCTGCGTGCCGGCCGTGATCCGGCGCGGCAGCGGCCCCGACGGGCGCACGGCCCGCTTGTGGGCCTTTGTTCTGGCCGTTTTCCCCGCCGGCATTGCCATTGCCCTGCAGCAAGGGCTGGAACACAACAGCGTTATCATCATCGGCTTGTTTGCATTCGGCGCCGTGTTCGCCATCAACTCGGCGGTGCATTCCTTTCTGATCATCGCCTGGTCGGAACGTGACAGGGTTTCCATGAACGTCGGCTTCTACTACATGGCCAATGCCGCGGGCCGTCTCAGCGGCACCGTGTTGTCAGGCTGGATCTATCAGACGCAGGGGCTGATAGGTTGCCTGTGGTGGTCAACGGGTTTCGTGCTGGCCGCGGCATTGCTTTCCCTGCGCCTTCCGCAAACCAGGCCGGGCTGACGTAACAATAAATACGTTATCAGGAAAATGTTGTTGGGTGCCGCTGCTGCAAGATCAATAAACCATATAGTAATCAGCATCAGTTCTCATGCGGATCATGTCCTTGAGCGAGACAGGCTTGAAAAACTTGGCCGATATGTTTTCCACGGTGCCCAGCTGATTCTCGATTTTCGCGACCACCAGAAAGGCGCTGTTGATATAGAATTGCGCACCCTTGTCATGGAGCAGGTCCAGGAATTGCCCATAGGTTTTGGGCACCTTGTTGATGGGGGATGAGAATTGTTCAGCCAGTGCCTGGCGCAGATTCTCGGGGATCTTGTAATCCTCGATATGGTCTTTTCCCCGCCAGCCGATTTTGAAGGTGTTGATGGCGTCGGCATCCACCAATACCTTGACCTCGAGACCTTCTTCCAATGCCGCCCAGATGGCATTGTAGGCCACGCAGATCTGGGCATCGTCGTGCTTGAGTCCGGTCTTGAGATGAAACAGCATGGTGCCGCCGCTGGCGGCGTATACGGCTGAGGTGGATGTCATCAATACGACCGTACCCAGTAATGCAATCAGAATTTTTTTCATGGCAGCGACTCTTCTTGAGAGTGCCGAGATATCTGTAACTACCTGATTTACAATAAAATACAGCACTGCATTCATGTCATTCCCGCGAAGGCGGGAATCCAGGAAAATCAATGGGTTCTGGATTCCTGCATCCGCAGGAATGACAGAACTCGGTACTCTCAAGACTCTTCAGTTGCTTTCACAGGCCGGTGGCCCCTTGCGCAAGATTACGATATCCCATACAGCAGCCGCGATCACAATGGCCAGGCCAATGATATGCACCGGCATGAATACCAATATCCCCACGAATGCCGCTACGGCACCGATAGAACCCAGGTAGAAGGGCCCGTTGACACCATGACGGGTGCGCGATCCCTTCAGCCCCCAAACTGCA
>Ga0256839_1000905_pt1 | contig 37560 bp, 44 predicted proteins | sample 354166metaG_FD_185968 | JGI IMG/M metagenome (GOLD analysis project Ga0256839, IMG submission 185968) | Hydrothermal vent microbial communities from Mid Atlantic Ridge, Atlantic Ocean - 354-166 | ecosystem: Environmental > Aquatic > Marine > Hydrothermal vents | place: Atlantic Ocean: Mid...
GCTACTGCGTAAGCTGGACGGTAATCTGTGTTGTTTGCGTTTAAATGCGTGTGAGCCGCGTAACGGAATTGCTCAGTCCGACATGCACATAGCCCCGACTACTCCAGTCGAAACCAAGTCACCCCCAGTTTTGGAAAGTGATGGATTTTAACACTTTTGGGTAACTTTGTCAATAGCTAGAGAGGGACTAAATTTTTTTTAGATATCTTTCTAAATTACAGCCCTATAAATCTAAGCACTATTGCCCTTGTGTCTTTTATCTTTATGGCTCAACACTGCCCAAATAATCCAAACAATTCCGATAATAATAACAGGGATACTCAAGAGTTGACCTGTGTTAAAAGGAAGAGATGTTGTGTAGTCGGCTTGAGGTATTTTGGTATATTCTAGTAAAAAACGTGCCGTAAATATGTAGAAGAAAAAGAGACCAGGGAGTAGTTTTGTAGCAAAAGAGAATGAGACTTTTTTGTAGATAAAGAAAAGTATAAAAAAGAGTAATAAGTATGCAGACGCTTCATAAAGTTGTACGGGGTGACGGGGTAGCAGGTCTATACGTTCAAAGACAATAGCCCATGGTTTATCAGTAGGTTGTCCAAGTATTTCGGAGTTAAAAAGGTTACCAAGACGTATAAATGCACCGGCCAATGCCGCGGGGATAGTTAACCGTGACATAAGCCATAGAAATGAGGTATGGTATTTTTTAGTAAAAAAATACAGAGCAGCAATGACACCAATGAGACCCCCATGACTCGCCAACCCACCTTTCCAGACTTTGAATATCTCTAGTGGATGTGCGAGGTAGTACTCTGGCTCATAGGCAAAGCAGTGCATGAGTCTAGCTCCAATAACCGTACCTATGAGTATGTAGATGAGAAGGTTATCAAGCTCTTCATGGTTTTTGTCTTCACGTTTATAAATCCATGTCATGATCATGAGACCTAAAAAAAATGACCCGACAAATAAGAGTCCATACCAACGTAGCTGTAAGGGTCCGAGTTCTAATAGTGTAGGGTTCACATTCCAAATAAAGTGCTGCATTAACTGTTTATCTTTTCTTTTATCTCTTTTGCAATAGCAGATATCTTTGTAATTTTTTTTGTGTTACTTAAACTGTCATCTAGTAGCACTTTTACAAAGGCTGAGCCTACTATAACACCATCTACACCTTTGGCTTTCTCTTTAGCAGTATGTTGGTCTACACCAAAGCCTACATACACTGGCGTATCTGAGTACTTTTTGATGCTGGAGATAATAGGCTGTAAGTCTTCACTTTTCCCTGCACCTGTTATACCTGCATAGGCAACAAGATAAATAAATTTTTGAGCCTCTTTTACGATTTGCTCAATGCGAGCTTCTGAATCTGTAGGGGCGATAAAGTCAATAAGGCTAAGATTTGCCTTTTGGATACTTGGTTTATAGAGTGATGCCTCTTCAAAAGGTAAATCAGGAATGATAAAGCCATTGACACCTGCTTTATTTGCTTCGGCGATAAAGTTGTCCATGCCTTTGTGGTAAAAAGGATTAAAGTAGCCCATCCATAATGTGTCTATATGAGGGGCTATTTTGGCAGAGGCTTCAAAAAGATGTTTTAGTTTAAAGCCATTTTGTAAGGCTTTGAGGTTTGCGGCTTCGATGACAGGACCATCTGCAACAGGGTCAGAGAAAGGCATACCTAACTCTAGAGTGTCTACTCCTGCTTCTGAAAGGGCTAATGCTGCATCAACAGTAAAGTCTAAAGAGGGGAAACCAGTGGTAATATATGCAACTAAATTTTTCAATATTTCTTCTTATATAATATATTTTCAACATTATATGATAAAATGAGTAAAATTATAGGATAGATAGAGAGATTTCATGAGTATTCATACCCCTAAAATAGAAAAAAAAGTCACATTAACCACCATTGCAAAAATGAAAGGCAAAGAGCCTATTACTATGGTAACCGCTTATGATGCACTCTTTGCACAGCTTTTTGATGGTGAAGTAGAGATGATACTTGTAGGCGATAGCCTCAATATGAGTTTTCTTGGTAAAGAAGATACATTAAGTGCCACGATGGATCAGATGATTTACCATACCCAAGCAGTGTGCAATGGTGCAAAACTACCGTTAATCGTACTAGATATGCCCTTTGGCTCATACACGTCACCTGAGCTAGCAGTGATGAATGCCACAAGAGCCTACCAAGAAACCAATGCACAAGCTATTAAGATAGAAGGAGGCAAAGAGAGAGCCCATATCGTTGAGGCATTGACACAAAACTCTATCGCGGTACTTGGGCATATAGGGTTGATGCCACAGTTTTTACGATCTGATGGCGGGTATAAGATACGGGGTAAAGACAAAACAGACATTAAAAACCTTGTGGAAGATGCTAAAGCCTTAGAAAAAGCAGGTGTGTTTGCTCTTGTGGTTGAAGGTGTCAAAGAAGAAGCGGCACACGCCATTACTGAAGCAGTTTCTATCCCAACCATAGGGATAGGTGCAGGAAATGTCACGGATGGACAAGTGCTTGTTTGGTCTGATATGTTTGGATTTTTTGAAGCCTTTAAACCTAAGTTTGTCAAGCAGTACATGGATGGTGCTAAACAAATCCGTCAAGGTTTGGAGCAGTACAGAAATGAAGTGAAGGGGCGTGAATTTCCTTCTGAGGACTACACCTACTAATGGAGCGAATGGTTGAGATAGAACGTTTTGATGAAGAAGTTTCGTATGAAGTAACTCTGCGTCCCTCCTCGTGGGATGAATATATAGGTCAAGAGAAGATAAAGAAAAATCTCAAAGTGTTTATAGAAGCGAGTAAAAAACGAGAAGAAGCTTTAGACCATGTCTTATTTTTTGGCCCTCCTGGTCTTGGTAAAACGACGATAGCAAACATCATCGCCACAGAAATGTCTGCAAACATAAAAACCACAGCTGCCCCCATGATAGAAAAAGCAGGTGACTTAGCGGCACTCTTGACGAACATAGAAGAGGGTGACATACTTTTTATAGATGAAATTCATAGAATGTCACCAGCCATAGAAGAGATACTCTACCCTGCGATGGAAGACTTTAGGCTAGACATCATCATAGGCTCAGGGCCTGCAGCGCAAACTGTGAAAATAGACTTACCACGTTTTACACTTATAGGAGCAACAACCAGAGCAGGGATGCTTTCAAACCCTTTGCGTGAGCGTTTTGGGATGCATTTTCGCATGCAGTTCTATACACCAGATGAGTTAGGTAAGATAGTGATGCAAGCTTCTCATAAATTAGATAAAATAGCTAAAATAGATGCAGCACAAGAGATGGCAAAACGTAGCAGAGGTACACCAAGAATTGCACTGCGTTTACTTAAGCGTGTGCGAGATTTTGCTGAGGTTGAAGATGAGAGTGAAATTACCCTTGCACGTGCCAAATATGCCTTAGATGAGCTAGGGGTTAATACCCTTGGATTTGATGAACAAGATATTCAACTCCTTGAGCTTTTGGTATCTGCAAAAAATAAACCGATGGGACTAAGTACCATAGGAGCAGCTTTGAGTGAAGATGAAGGTACCATAGAGGATGTGTTGGAACCCTATCTCATTGCAAATGGTTACATAGAAAGAACAGCAAGGGGACGCATAGCCACGCAAAAATCGTATGAGCATTTTAAACTTGGTGGCAAGGACGGATTGTTTGATGAGTAAAAGTTCTCTGATGATAACAGCTCTTTTTGTTTTGGCAATTGTGGGTGCATATTCAGTCTATAAACCATTTTTATTGTCATTGGTTGTTGCGATGTTGCTTACTATGGCTACGTTTAACCTTACTAAAAAGTTAGTTGGCTATACAAAGTCAGCTCATATTTCTGCGGGTATCTCAACTACTTTATTAATGTTACTTCTTTTTGCTCCCATACTTTATTTGGCAACGATTGGGGTAGGGTATATCTCTCAAATAGACAGTGCAGGTGTACACGATACCATACATTTTGTACAAGAGAAAGTACAAGATATTCCTTTTTTAAAAGAGTTGAGTCTCAAGTATCTTAATGATGCTAAAATTGCATTTTATATAGAAGAGTCTACTAGCTATGTGACACTAGCAGGTGGTGCGGGGCTTGGTTTTATGAAGAATATGTTTTTTGTCGTCGTATTTTACTTTTTTATAAACTACTATGGAAGCCGTTTTTTTGATATTATTTTAGCACTGTTACCTGTGTCTCCTGTAAAAGGAGCACGTATGATGCAAGAAGTCTCAGCTACGATGGAAGTAGTGTTTTACTCCATTATTGTAACTGCTATATTTGAAGGCTTTTTATTTGGTATTATTATGGCTGCATTTGGGTTTAACGGTTTGCTCTTTGGTGTCATTTATGGCTTTGCATCTCTTATCCCTATCATCGGGGGGATTATCGTTTGGGCTCCTGTTTCACTCTATGTATGGACAAAGGTAGATTCTCATACAGCACTGATTATCGCAGGCTATTCTATAGTCATGATTTCTATCATCGCAGATACCTTTATTAAGCCTATGATTATAAATATCATAAAAGAAGATTTTTTAAAGAGTACCATTAAGATTAACTCTATTATTATTTTCTTTTCTATTTTGGCGGGTATGAGTACCTATGGCTTTTGGGGGATGATTGTGGGTCCAGCGATTACCTCGTTTTTGATAGCTATTACGAAAGTATATTTAGATTACAATGAAATAGGTTAATATTCTATTAAACATATTATATGATAATTAGGACACAAAGGAGTTCCCATTATAAAAATACTTATTATCGAAGATGACCCAGAATTGGCCCTTATTTTAACCAACTATTTAACGAAGTTTGATATGGAAGTTATCGGTGCTGAAGACCCATACATAGGGTTATCTTTATTAACACAACATAATTTTGACTTGATTATTTTGGATTTGACTTTGCCGGGCATGGATGGACTAGAAGTGATACCTAAGATTCGTGATATTTCAAATATACCTATTATTATCTCTTCTGCTCGTGATGATATCACCGATAAGGTGATAGGGATGGAAAGAGGTGCAGATGACTATATGCCTAAGCCTTATGACCCTAGAGAGCTTGTTACTCGCATAAAAACTATTTTACGACGTACAGGTTCTGTGGAAGAGAAAGTGGAAAAAAAGGAAGCACTCTTTGTTGTTGTTCCTAACGCAAGAGAAGTGCTTTTTAAAGGTCAATCACTTGAACTAACCGCAGCAGAATATGACATTTTAGAGATGTTACTACAGCATAAAAATGGTTCGGTCTCACGCGAACAGTTGTTGTATGAAAGTGAACATATTGATGATGATTCTTCTATTAAAAATATAGATGTCATTATCTCTCGTGTCCGCCAAAAAATAGCTAAATTTGATCCAGACAATATTTATATTAAACCTATTCGAGGGGTAGGGTACCTTTTAACCGATAGGGCATAAATGAAAAATTTATCCGTAACGACTTTTATACATATTCTTTTTACGGTGGCGATTGCTATCCTTATCGCTACTTTTTTATTGTTCCTCTCTTGGGATAAAGACAGACAAAATATTGAAAAGTATAAACGTTATCAACTTATTTCTATTACATTTCTTTCAAATCTACAACAAAATACGCGTAAAGAAGAGTTAAAAAACCTCTATAAAGAGTTGCATGTAAAGCCAATTGCATCTGAAAAAGTTTTACATATACAAAAGCAAATTGAAGAGGTAGGTAAAACCATTTTTTCTGGTGGTTCTTCTCTGGGGAGAGTGAGAGTTTTTAAGATAGAAGATAAACACTATATCTATGTCCAACGTATGGCACACAATATTATGCTTGAAGACAACTTGCCTCAAAACTATTATTTTGAAATTGCACTTGCCTTGGGTGTGTTTTTGATTGGCTTACTGTTATTACTTTATTTGGCAGTACTGAAAAAACTCTATCCTCTAAAAACACTACATAAGCAAATACAAAAATTTGCACAAGGTGATATGCAAACACGTATTACTTACCTTTATGATGATGAGATTGGTAAAATTGCTAAAAGTTTTGATGATGCAATTGTGCATATCAACGAACTTGGAATGTCTAAAAATCTTTTTATGCGTAACTTGATGCATGAGTTAAAGACACCTATTACCAAGGGTCGTATTGTAGTAGAGATGATGGAAGATGAGGGGACAAAAAAAGTATTAGTGCGTGCATTTGAGCGTATGAATGAACTCATCTCTGAACTAGCAGAGATTGAACGTGTAACCACACAAAGTTTTGAACCAAATTTTGAATACTTGCTGCTTTCAGATATCGTAAATGAGAGTAAAGAGTTACTTATGAGTACTAATTCGTGTATCAAAATAGATATTGATGACATGGCATTAACAACAGATAAAAAGCTTATGACTTTAGTGTTGAAGAACCTAATGGATAATGCTATTAAGTATGGTAAAGATAAGTGTGTAATGGTTTCAAATCAAAATAAAATGATAGAGGTCATCTCTAAAGGAGATAAGTTACCTGAACCATTAACGTACTATACGGAGCCATTTTCACAAGCTGAAAAACGAAGTTCAGGGTTTGGGTTGGGGCTATATATAGTTGATAGTATTTTAGTGAAATTAAGCTACAGACTAGGATACAAACATGAAGAAGGTAAAAATATCTTTATGCTTGTACCTGTAAAAGAGTAGCTTACCCTTTGAGAGACTCTGCTATAAGCTCTAAAGGGTTTTTAAAGATGGTTTCAACATCTGCATTGTTCATCGCCTCGCTGAGTTGCATACGGCAGGCTGAACACTCAGCAGAGACATAGTGTGCTTTTGTCTCTTTAATCATAGCTGCTTTTGGGATACCTGCAAGCTCGGCAAAGTGAAACTTCTCGGTTTGGAGTGTTACCCCACCAAAACCACAGCATCTATCTGAATCTGACATCTCTACCATAGGGTAGTTGGGAGCCAATAGGTTACGTGGTTGTTCATAAATACCTTGCACTTTCTTTGCGTGACATGGGTCATGGTAGGTGACTGCAGTGTCAAACTTTTTACCTTTGTCTTTGAGTATTTGTTGTAAAGGGGTATTGTCATCTAGCCATGCTGTAGCCATATGCATTTTTTCAGAAACCTTTTTTGCTCTCTCTTCCCATTGGGGCATGTCATGGTTTTTAAAGAAGACTTGCCAATCATGTTTCATCATAGCAGAACAAGTAGCCTCAGGGATAAGCATCGCATCACACTCATCCATAAAACTTTCAAAGTATTCTATATTCTTTTTTGTCATGTATTCTACTGAACTTACATCACCCGTAAAATAAGCAGGGGCAGAACAGCAAAGTTGCTCTTTAGGAATAAATATATCTATGTTTAACTCTTTTAAAATTTCTACTAGAGAGTCACCAATGCCCGTATAATTGTAGTTTGCAAGACATCCTATAAAGAGTGCAATACGTTTATTTTTAGTTTTTTGTATAGGTGCAGGTATCTCTTCAGGGTAAGTGTTTAAAAAGCTTGTTTTTACCATAGAAGGAAGTAGTCTTCCCTTTTTTATCATAGGAAGAGAAAATCTTGCTCTAAGTCCTCTGTCTTTGTCATCTTGTGCTAAAGCACAGGTTTTAAACATGAAGCCCATCTTCATAACAAAGTCCATGATTTTACGGTTACGTAACAAGAAAAAGAAACCACGTTTAAACCAAGCAATACCAAACTTATCTGCAATGTCCGCACGTACTTCTTCTATGACCATGTCTGTAGCCAAAGAGTTAGGACAAACATCTACACAGTTGGTACATAAAAAACAGGATTCAAAAATGTTTTTTGCATTTTTATCTAGTTCCAAATGCCCTTGTTGGTAGGCACCAAGCAAGTCTATAAATCCACGTGGAGAGGTAGTCTCATCTGGGTTTACTTGGTGGATGGTACAAACAGGGATACATTTACCACATTTGATACAGTCATCACTGGTTTCGCTGAAATTAAAAATCTCTTCTGGTTTTTTGCTCATATTACCTCTTAAAGCCTCGTTCCCATGCTTTACGTGGGAATGTATAGTTTATTCTTACTTATAGCTAGACTTTGGTTAAAAGTCAATGGCTAGGACTGACGCTTAGTGTCAAGCCAAACCATGATGCCTTTTTGTGTATGCAGTCTGTTTTCTGCTTCTGTGAAGATGACTTCCGCATGTTTCTCAAAGGTCTCTTCGCTTACCTCATACCCTCTGTAGGCTGGTAGGCAGTGCAAGAAGATAGCATCAGGCTTGGCTAATGCCATTAACGACTCATCTACTATGTAGCCATCAAAGGCTTTCATGCGTTCTTCTTTTTCGTCTTCTTGTCCCATGCTTACCCATGTGTCAGTTGTGACTACATCACAGTCTTTGACTGCCTCTTTGGGGTCATTACCAAAGGTGATTTTGGCTCCAGATTCTGCAGCGATTGCCATGGCTTCTAGTATGATGTCTATGTCACACTCATACCCTTGTGGCGTAGCAACTCTAAGTTCAAACCCAAGTTTTGCTGCGAGCATAAGCCATGAGTGCGTCATATTATTTCCATCTCCCACATACGCTACTACAGGGTTTTTGTCTTTACCAAACTCTATCATGGTAAGGTAGTCAGTCATGAGTTGCACAGGATGGTAGCTGTCTGTAAGCCCATTGATGACGGGTACTTTAGAGTACTTAGCGAACTCTTCAAGCTTTTCTTGCTTAAATGTACGTATCATCACCATGTCAACCATACGACTGATAACACGTGCCGTGTCTTTCATGGGCTCGCCACGTCCAAGCTGTATGTCGTTAGATGACAAAAACAAGCCCACACCACCAAGTTGATAGATACCCGTTTCAAAACTCACACGGGTACGTGTAGAGGACTTTTCAAATATCATACCAAGTGTCTGTTTTTCTAGGTAGGGTACAAACTTACGCGCTTTGGTTTGTGCTTTTATCTTCTGTGCTAGTGCTATCATCTCTAAGATTTCTTCTTTAGTAAAATCTTTGAGTGTTAAAAAGTGTCTCATAGGACTATCCTTATACATTATAAATAAATGTAAAATTTAAAGAGAATATTTTACCATAAATTCATTGAGGGTACTATGTATACGCTTTTTATAGAGAAGTTCTTGCAAATGCTTCTATGTTCTTTTGACTTAAGGACCCTACTTTTCTAGCAATGACCTTACCTTTTTTAAAGAGTATCATAGTGGGTAAACTACGTATCTGGTAACGTGCTGCTACTTGTTTTTGTTCGTCTACATTAAGTTGTGCAAAAGTAACCTTGCCTTTAAATGTTTTTGCGGCATCGTGAAACTTAGGTGTCATAGTGCGACAAGGCCTACACCAAGAAGCCCAAAACTTTACAAGCACAGGCTTGTCACTTTTAAGAAGGACACTAAGATAGTTAGAGTTTGTGAGTGTCGTAATGCTGTTGTCTTTAGCCAAAGCACTCTGTGTGGTAAATAAGATTGATCCCAAGAGGATTAGTTGAGAGAGTATTTTCATAGATATATTGTAGCTAAGATAGATTAGATTTGGGGTTTAGGTACTGTCTTTCCCAACTCTTTCGCGATGCTATATGCTACTAAATGAGCCACTTTATCAAGACGAGGCTTAAGCCATGAAGTTTGTTTTTCACAGCTTAGTTCGCCAAGTTCTAGTACTAAAAACTTCTCTGCTTGTATCCATTTATAGGCGTAGTAATGGCTAAGGTTTCTTGTAAAGTTATCTTTGTGCCAAGAGAAAGGAAAGTAGGCTTTGTAGCGTTTTTTCCATGCTTGTGCAAAGGCATATGAGTTTTCATTTGGATAGCCTACTGATGCACCTGAGGCACAAGGTGTTCGTGCAGAGTCAAAGTGTATAGAGATGGCTATCTTCGCACGATGCAAGGCTACTTTTGCAGGTACACGCTTTACTTCTATGTCCCATGACCTTAACTGTTTGGCTACTTCATCTGCAACTAAGACATTCCACACTACTTCTTTATAGTCTTTGGTTTGGGCTCCTGTGTTACCAGAAGTACGTCCCTCATGTCCTGCTTGGATGATGACATCTATAGGTTTTGTCGTACTCCAGTAGAGTATAAACGCCATAAGGAGTATGATAAGTATGGCAAAAAAAGTTGCGGCTTTGTTTTTGATGTACATAGGTGGAATTATAGCTAAAAGTTTTACCTAGTATTAACACAAAATCGTATATAAGGTGTGTAAGAGATAACACAGGAGTAACATATGGATGCAACAGAATTAACAGAAGAGATAAAAACAGCTTTTGAAGGTGTACTACTTAAGGATGGTATAGGTATCAACCAAGCTGACCGCATTGAGTCACGCCAAAGAGATATACTCATCCAAAAAGGAAGAAACCTAGATAGGATGTGGTGGACAGATTGGACAGACATACAAGACAAGTATGTCTCTTCTTACTCAGATGTTATGTACTACATGGACTCAGCAGGCATCAAGTGGGTACTTCCTGCATACATGACATATATTGTAAACCATTACAAAGAAGGGTCATTTTCTATAGACAGTACTATTTATGTGCTAGAAGCTGGAGGTTTGGGTGTAGACAAAGTAGATTTATACACCGATGCCCAAAGAAAAGTCATCGCTAAGTTTTTACAGTTTATGGTTGAGGTGGGCGAAGCGTATGTAGATGTCGAGTCTGCACAGAATGCACTTGATAAGGTATGGGGTGAGTATTTATAGGTTGGGGTATCCTTGCCCCGAAACATATGTAAAACACAGAAATGATTTGCAAGCATATATAAACCGTCGGGGGGAGGATACCCCGAGCTACAGTTCCTGTGACATAAATCATAAAACTATAAGAATATTTCATGGTGGCATACATAATGGACGAGATTAGGGTTAGTCTTTTTCTTGGTTTTTATACTCAGTTAAATAATATTGAAGCCATACTGCGATAAACCCACTTATTAGTGCTGCCCAAATAAACTTCCATGTACCAAATGTGATACTTACAAGTATTGAGGAAATAATACCACCAATGAATGCCAATTTCATTGTTTCATAATGATAATAAATTCTTAAATACTCAATGATAAAAGCAGTTAAAATTAAAATTGGAAACATCATAAGATACCCAAAAATAATAAATTCTAAAAAGATAAAAACTACAAGACTACCTGCTCTTACAAGAGATTCATTATCAAAAAAAGAAGAAATAAAGAAAACACTAGAAGCAGTAGATGCAATCAAAAATATCGGCAGAAAAGAAAGTGCAATAACCCTGTTTTGTTTGACGTTAATATATATTGGGATGATAAATATTGCAAAAATGGATAAGACATAAATACTTATTAAAAAATAATTTGTCATTCCCTCTCCATCCAATAAAAAGGCTCACGATTTAACTGCATCACAGCCAAAATAATAATCTGTTCATCTTTTTGGTAGTAGATAACACCAAAAGGAAAACGTTTTGTAAGGCAACGTCGTATGTCTTGGTGCATGGTTTGCCATGCTTTTGGAAAGTCAAGTATGCGTTGAATGGTTTGAAACACTTCTTCTGCAAACTCTAGTCCAAGATGAGCTTGGCATTCTTCGTAGTAAGTGATGGCTTGATTGAGTTCAGCTTCTGCCTCTTCGTGAAAATGGTAGGTCATCGTTATGCGTTAAATTTTAACCCAATTTTACGAAATACCTCTTCTCCATTTACAAGTTTTGCTTCACCAGTATCTATCTGGTTTTTTCTTTTGATAATTTCATCTATCCACAAATCATCTATAGATTTTTTGATAGGGTTGATGCTAGAGAGAAGTTTGTCAATCATTTTTGTTTTGAGTTCTATGGGTAGCGTCTCTACTTCGTCAAAAAGCTGTTGTTGTGTTAGTGCTGTCATGACAAATCCTTTTTAGGTATTATAGCAAAATTATTTCTGCAATAAAACCGCCGCTTCCTTGGCATGATAAGTAATAATAATATCCGCTCCCGCACGTTTAAACCCAAGTAGTGTCTCCATCATCACAGCATCATAGTCTATGACACCAGCTTTAGCAGCCATTTTTAGCATGGAGTATTCACCAGATACATTGTAGATGGCTAGTGGTAGTGTGGTGTTGTTACGTACGTCTCTGATGATATCCATGTAGGCGAGTGCGGGTTTGACCATGAGGATGTCTGCTCCCTCTGATTCATCTGCTACAGACTCTGCTATGGCTTCGTTGCGGTTGGCTGGGTTCATTTGGTAGCTTTTTCTGTCACCTTTACCTGGGCTAGATTCTGCTACATCTCTAAATGGTCCGTAGTAGGCAGAAGAGAACTTAGTGGAGTAAGACATAATGGGGAGGTTTACAAATCCTGCTTCGTCTAAGCCTTTTCTAATGGCTTGTATCATGCCATCCATCATGCCAGATGGGGCTATCATGTCTACGCCTGCTTTGGCGTGAACGACTGCTTGTTTGGCTAGGTTGTCTAGGGTAATGTCGTTGTCTACGGTTTCTAAAACAGGGTCTATGACACCACAGTGTCCGTGGTCTGTATATTCGCAAAAACAAAGGTCAGTGGTGACAAACATATCTGGGTGAGCTTTTTTGACTTCTCTTACAGTTTGAGCAATGATACCATGTTCGCACATAGCATCAGACCCTACAGAGTCTTTTACATCAGGGATACCAAAAAGGATGATGGATTTAATACCAAGTTTTTTAAGGGTGTTACACTCTTTGACTATCTCATCAATGCTCATCTGAAACACACCAGGCATAGAGTCTATTTCTATTTTGATACCAGTACCACTTTTGGCAAAAAGAGGATAGATGAAGTCGTTAACAGACAAGTGTGTCTCTTGGAGTAGGTCACGTAGGACTGGGTTGATTCTTTTTCTTCTAAAACGTGCGAACATAATGAGCCTTAAATAAATATTTGTACTATTTTACACTAAAGTATCTAATTTCTAATTTCTAATTTCTAATTTTCATGTATAATCTCAGTATGAATAGTATAGAAATATCGCAAGTGGCAACACTTCCTACCAAATATGGCACTTTTAAGATACAAGTCTTTAAAGATGAGATGAATAAAGAACATATGGCCATTTTTTCTGATGACTTAGCAGATGTACCCATAGTACGTGTACACTCTGAGTGTCTCACTGGTGATGTTATGGGATCAGTGAAGTGTGATTGTGGAGAGCAGTTAGACTATGCTTTAGATGTTATCTCTAAAGAAGGGGGAATGGTCATCTACCACCGCCAAGAAGGACGCAACATTGGTTTACTGAACAAGATTAATGCCTATGCCCTACAGGACAAAGGGTTTGACACAGTAGAAGCCAACCATCAGCTAGGGTTTAAAGCAGATGAAAGAACGTATGAGATAGTTGAGTTTATATTAAAATATTTTGAGATAGATAGACTAAAACTGCTTACCAATAACCCCAAAAAGCTAGAGAGCTTAGGCAAAATAGAAATAGTCGAAAGACTGCCAATACAAATAGAGTCAAACCCACACAATGAAGCGTACCTCAATGTAAAACGTGACCAGATGGGGCATATGCTTTAATGAATCTATCTCAATATTTAGACAAAGAAGGCATTACTTTAGATGCTGATATCATCATAAAACTTGAAAAGTTCTCATCATTGTTACATGAGTGGAATCAGATACATAACCTCACGGGTGCGAAGAGTATAGATGCCATCTATGTGAACATCATAGATTCACTTTTTCCACTTACGTTCATAAAAAAACCTAAGAGACTTTTGGACGTAGGTACAGGAGCAGGTTTCCCTGGTATCATACTGGCTATGGCATTGCCCAAGTGTGAAGTTGTTCTAGCTGAACCACTGAAAAAACGAGTCTCCTTTTTAAAGTATGCAGCTATAGACTTAGAACTAAGCAATGTAAGTGTAGAAGCCAAAAGAGTGGAAACTGTCGTGCATGATGCTTTTGAACTCATCAGCTCTCGAGCCGTGACTAACACGAAGTTGTTACTAGACTTAACAAAAGAGATAAGTGACAGTAAAACAGAGTATCTTTTCTATAAGGGCTCTCGTGTTTTTGATGAAGTAGCAGACGTGCAACATCAGTTAGATTATGATATAGTACAAAAAAACCAACGAAACTACCTATATATAAAGAGTTAAAAATGATTTTAAAATTACTTATTTTTGCTATTGCAGGTGTGCTTATCTATAAATTCTTTGGAGGTAGATTTCCTACCCTTGGTAAGTCTCCTTCTGAAAAAAAGCTAGATGATGATACACTTGTCGAATGTACAAAATGTAGTACCTATGTCACCGTCAAAGAAAGTATTATTGTTAGCAATAAATATTACTGTTCACAAGAGTGTACACCCTAAACTATACAAAGGAATATTATGATAATTGTTGGACATCCATGGATTAAAAGTAGTCAGTTTTCTAAAGTATTTTCAATGGAAGATATCAAAAAATGTAAGGCAGAAGATATCGTTTTACTTGAACCATTAGTTGATTCGCATACGTTTGCACAGCATTGTCAAGACAACGACATAGCTTTTGCTGTTGTCGTTAATACCTTAGATGATGCCATCTTTGCCAATGCTTTAGGGGCAAAATATATCATTTGTGAAGAAGATGATGCCTTGATGATACAGCCCATCGCACAAGAGTACCTTTTTGATACACGTATTTTAGTACTCATACATAGTGAAAAAGAGATATCTAAGATAGCACGTGGTGGTGTCGATGGTGTTATCTTTGCTGAGGCGATTTGTTAAAACTTTATGATTGCCGACATTTCACGTTATAAATTAACCTATACACTTATCATACTTAATTGTATAGTCTACTTTTTTTCAGCCATAAAAAGTCAAGCCTTTTCAGACATAGACTTACAAGTATTGGTAAACATGGGATCCCTTTATGGCCCTTTAACTGTGCTAAAAGATGAATGGTGGAGGCTCGGTACTGCTATGTTTTTACATGGGGGCATGACGCACTTACTTATGAATATGTTTTCACTCTATCTCATCGGACGTGGTGCAGAAATCTATTTTGACACTAAATCTTATCTTAGTATTTACATTTTTTCTGGACTCATAGGAGGCTTGGTTTCACTCAATGTGCATCCTGTGAGTGTAGGCGTAGGTGCTTCTGGGGCTATTTTTGGTCTCTTCGGTGCATTGGCAGGTTTTTTCCTTGCGTATAAAAAACAGATAGCCACACAGTCAAAAGCTTTCATGAAAGATTTTGGTATCATCATTGCGATTAACCTGGGGATAGGCTTCTCCATAGAATCTGTAGATGTCTCTGCTCATATAGGGGGACTTGTTATTGGGTTTATAGGGGGGTTTATGCTTTCAAAAAGTAAAAAGTTATTGTCCCTTTATGTCGCAGCAATGGTGTTTGTATCTGTTGCTATAGCTTACTACCTGCCTTCACTCTATGTACAAGAAATCTTTTAAACTTTTATGTCTAAGCTTTTTACTGACTTCTTGTGCAGTAAAATCATCTATGCAAGATGAAAGTCAAATTTTAAAACTTACACACTTGCTACAGAGCTTAGATGTTAACATTAGTAGAGGTGAAGCTAAACAACTCTCAACAGCACTATTTACCCAAACAAATCTATTATCGACACAATTTCAAATGACATCACCACCTCAGTATCATAACTTTTTAGTCAATATAGGATTGAAAGAGAAGGGACTTTGTTACCATTGGTCAGATGCTTTATATGCATACTTTAGTCAAGAAACGTACCCATCTTTTGCGTTTCATCTTATGGGTGCAAACATAGGGGAGTATTGGGGTGAGCATAACACGCTAGTTGTAAGTGCTAAAGATAAAGAGCCACAAGAAGGGGTAGTCATAGACCCATGGAGAAATGCAGGTAAACTCTACTTTTCTAAAGTAGTAGATGACAGGGTATACCGCTGGGTACACAGACCTGCAAGAGGATGTAAGAACAAGTAGTTACTCAACTATAGGCTCTTCACCAACACCCACTTCACGAAGTTCTGCTGCCTCTGCTGCATCGGCTTCTCTTTGTGCTTCAGAGATCTCATCTTGTTCAGTGACCTCTGGTTCTATGGTTTGACCTTCTGTATTTTGAGGTTCGTTAGGGGCATCTGTAGCAGGATCTTCTGAAGCAGCCTCTTCAGGGATAACGATTTCTTTTTGCTCCATCTCTTCTATGGGGATTTGTTCTTCTATCTCTGTTGTTTCTGTATTTTCATTTGCACTGAGTGTCCCTTGAAAAAGGAAAAAAGATATATAAAATAGTACACCAAATAATTTAAGCATAATTCACCTTTTATAAAAATATATAAATAGTTTACACTTTTTTTATCAAAAAGGCAAATAAATCTTATCGATTAGCTCATCATACTCACTCTGTGCATCTGAATCGATGGTGATGCCACCACCACTCTTGTAGTAGAGTTTACCATTTGTCTTTTCTATAAAACGTATCATCACCCCTGAACGCAGACTCTTTCCATCAAACACACCAAAGACTCCAGTATAAAACCCTCTGTCAAAATTTTCTACTTTGTCGATGATGTCTACTGTACTTTTTTTAGGCGTCCCAGTGATAGAACCCGCAGGCAAAATTTGAGAAAGAAGTGAGCCTATGTTGTCTCTCCAGTCTTCTGGGAGTTTGGCTGTGATTTTAGAGCTTACTTGTAGTAGTTCCTTTTTACCTGCCTTTATCTTCTCAACATAACGAAACTTATCTACTTTGACTTCAGAGCCTATAATGCCTAAATCATTACGCATCAAATCGACTATCATCACATGCTCTGCCATCTCTTTAGTATCTGCAAGTATCTTCTCTTTGGCTTGAGGGATGTTAGCATCTATAGTCCCTTTCATGGGGTAGGTGGCAATCGTATCTCCCTCCATCTCCACAAAACGTTCTGGTGAAAAGCAGATAAATTCATTTTTGTAATAGAGTTTAAATTTTGCTCGTGCATAGGTAAAAATTTCTTTGAGTGAGTAGTTGGTTTCTATAGGTGTTTTGAAAGTGAGATTGAGTAAATAAGTATTGCCAGAACGTATCTCTTCAAGCACTTTGTCTAAAGACTTTTTGTAAACATGAAAATCAATAGGTGACTTAGAAAAAGTAAAAGGTTTTTCTCGTTTCTTCACAGGATAGTTACGCCAATCTTCCAGCTTGTAGTAGATGTCTTTATTTAGTTTATCGAGTGCTTGCACAAAGATTTTACTTTGGTCATAAGAGACAACAAAAAGAAAAGGGGTACGAGATTTACCAAGAGAGTCTATCTGTTCGTAACCCACTTCTTTACTTTTATAAGGGTCAGGCGTTGAAAATACACTACTATTCTTCACTATCTTTGAGATAAGTGAGCGAGAGACACCAAGATGCTTGGCAATATTGGCTTGTGTATAGCCATCTTGGAGTGCTAGAGTGATAGCATGGTTTCTCTCTTTTCCTCTAAAGTGTTGCCCTAATGTCTTAGAAAAAGCGATAGATTTTGTACCATCATACGTCAGTACCTTTTGTTTTTGTATCTCCGAGAGTGTTTCTAACTCCTCATCATTTAGCTCCACGCCTATCATCTCTTGGATGTTCTCATAGTCTAGCTCTTCAAGTAGTTTAGAGTGCAGGGTACAGGGTGGTGGTGTTTGTCCATTGGCTATGAGAGCGGCTAGTGTGTAGGGGTACTCTCCCACACGTGTTGCCAAGCCAGCCTCTATGGGGTTTTGTTCTATGTAGCGTATGAGGGTGTAGTAGTAGGCTTCAGAGTTGATGTACCTAGAGTAGAACCTCCCTTGCCAAAAATGCCCAGAACGTTTCTGCTTTTTGTTTGCATAGATAGCGTAATTGGAGTTGATATGCTTCATGAAAAGTGAAAGGTTTTCCCTGCTAGTCTCTACCAAAAGATGAAAATGGTTAGACATCAGACAGTAGTCATGCAACACCACACCATAAGCCTTGCATGCCTTACAAACAATGCCCAAAAACACTTCATAATCACCATCTACTACAAAGATATCACTACGGTTCACCCCACGGTTGATGACATGATGATAACCTGCTAGGTCAATACGTGGTCGTCTGGGCATAATGCGTCCTTTTGTGTTTTAGTGGTATGATTATACCATAAGTAGAGGGTGTATTTTCAACGCCTGACCCTTAAATTAAGATGTTACTACGGTTTACCCCACGGTTGATGACATGATGGTAACCTGCTAAGTCAATGCGTGGTCGTCTAGGCATAATGCTTCCTTTTGTGTTTTAGTGGTATGATTATAGCATAAGTAGAGGGTGTATTTTCAACGCCTGACCCTTAAATTAAAAAGATGTCACTACGGTTTACACCGCGGTTGATGACATGGTGGTAACCTGCTAGGTCAATACGTGGTCGTCTAGGCATAATGCTTCCTTTTGTGTTTTAGTGGTATGATTATAGCATAAGTAGAGGATGTATTTTCAACGCCTGACCCTTAAATGGACCCTTAAATGAGAAGTTTATTTAGCTTAATTTGTGGGTTTTATTGGAATTTGCAAGTGGCTCTATGGTAAAATAATTTAGATACGGAACGGGGAGAATTTTTTCAATGCCAATTATCATTGTTTTATTAGCAACAATTGTTGCATTTTTATTTGGAGGGCCTATTCTTTCAGTTGCTACGCTATTAATTGGTTTAATTGTAGTGTTCCCAAATGTAGTAGGTGCTATTGCAGCAGTCATTGGTACGATAATCCTTTTATCAGTACTTAGTGTGAAATTTGATATAAGTCTAGGCTCGTTGATTTTAATTATTCCTGGAATTATTGTTGGTATAGTTGGTCTAATTTTTTTGATTCCTTACATACAGGGAGGCATGGAAACTCTCCAAATGAAAAATAAAAGAAATCTTCAAAGGCAGCAAGCAGAATATAAAAAATTACAGGATGAGCTTGGAGTAAAATATAGTCTTGTTGAAAATGATAATAAAATAGTAGAGAAGTATATTGTAGAACCTAATACGATTGAAGTATGGGAAGTATTGAAGAATACACTCTTCACTCATGGAGCAATGTTTAATTATGAAAAGTCTAAGACAGAAAACAATTTGATTGTATTGACAAATAAGCTTGGTAGTGAGATGAGGTTAGTCAAGAGCGAAAGTGGAATTGAACTTATTTTTAAAAAATTTGTCTTTATTCCTCATTTTATTAAAGAGGCAGAATCGCATTTCTAAATAAATATCCTGAACAACAATGCTGGAAAGCGTTAGACTCGATACCAACTACATCTTACGTTACCTACTAAACGATAATGAAAAAATGGCAACACTCGCAGAGGAGGTGATACTCCACAAGGAAGTACATATAGCCAATGAAGTGTGGGCAGAAGTAGTGTATGTGTTGGAGGGTGTATATGACTTGGAAAAAGAAAAAATATCTACAGTGTTACGTTCTTTATTGCAAGCAGACAACATACATGTGATAGACAAATATAATCTTGTCAAGGCACTAGAAATATTTGCACAGAAAAAGTTGGCTTTTGTAGATTGTCTTTTGTGTGCGTATGCTGGTGTGGATGAAGTATGTACTTTTGATAAGAAGTTACAAAAGTGTGTAGATATGCAAAAGAGTTAAACCTACGAATCCAACAACAACAACTTCAAAATAGCCATACGCATAAACACCCCATTTTTAACTTGTGTCAGTACCTTACATCGAGGGTCATCTAACATTTCGTCACTGATGTCTATGTTTCTCATCACGGGCCCTGGGTGTAGAAGTAAGATATCCCTGTTTTGCATACGTTCTTTGGTGATACAGTACTGTGAAGCGTAGTCAGCATAGTCTTCAAAAAGTTCTTTTTCATGGCGTTCTAGCTGGGCTCGTAAGCTCATAATGACATCAACTTTGTCCATGATATCTTCTAGGTTTTTGTACTGAGGTAACTCTGAGTCTGGCATGAACTGCTCAGGAGCTACAAGCAGTACATTCATACCCATGCGTGTAAGTAGGCGTATGCCTGAACTTGCCACACGAGAGCTTACTATGTCGCCTACGATGGCGATGGTTTTACCTTTAATAGTATTTAAATCCCCACCAAAATGCTCTACCATAGTAAAGAGGTCTAGCAGAGCTTGGGTAGGATGAGCGTAGTTACCTGCTCCTGCGTTGATGACAGGGCTTGTTTGCATGTCTGCTAGTAGCTGAGGTGTGGCATTTTCAGCGTGACGGACTATGATGCCATCTGGCTCCATGGCACAAAGGTTTGCAAAAGTATCTTCTAAACTCTCTCCTTTTTTAGCAGAAGAACGAGATGGGTCAAGATGTACCACCGCAGCACCCAAACGTTTCGCTGCTACTTCAAAAGAACTACGTGTCCGTGTACTAGCTTCAAAAAAAAGGGTAATGAGAAGTTTGTCATGTAAAAGCTGTGGAGGACGCTGTGCTTTAAAACGTTTGGCATCAGCTAAGAGCTGTGCTATCTGTGTGTCAGAAAAGTTGTTCGTATCAACGAGATGTTGCATAGGCATCCTTAGGTGAATAATAGTGTGATTATATCTAATGAATGGTAAAATACAATATATGCAAGAGGAGCCATGTATGTTAAAAATAATTTTTATAATTTTTATATTGACTGTAAACTTCTATGCAGAATCTCTGTCTGTAAAACTTTTGCCCCCTAGCGGAAACCAGATATATTTTGGGGCTTTCCCAGACTTTGGAGGGTCTGAAAATGAGGTGAGTACTCAGAAAATAGAAGCTTTTGAAACGCTGATAGACAAGCCTATAGCATGGGCATACTTTTCCCAAAATTGGTTTAATGGCATTGTCTACCCCAAGGCACATATTCATGCTATACATCAAGCTGGCGTGGTACCATTTGTGAGGATTATGCCTAGAAGTGATGAAATACAAGGACATGCAGAAATAACATTTTCTATGCAGAATATTATTGATGGTAACTTTGATTCAGCACTAAAAAAATGGGCACAGGATGCTAAAAAAGACAACATTCCACTGTTGGTAGATTTTGCAGTAGAGATGAATGGCGATTGGTTCCAATGGAGTGGTATTTTTAATGGAGGTGCTACCACGGATGGCTATGGCAACCCCAAATATCCTGATGGCCCTGAAAGATTTAGAGATGCCTATAGGCATATTATAGATATTTTTAGAGCTCAAGGGGTGAAGCATATAACATGGTTTTTTCATGCAGATCATGGTACATACCCTAATGAAAGTTGGAACAAGGCAAAAAACTATTATCCTGGAGATGACTATATTGATTGGATAGGTTTTAGCCTATATGGTGTACAAGAAGTGACAGAACCTTGGGATGGGCTTTCCTTTTCTAACCAACTTAAAATGCATTATTCGGACATAAAAGCTATTAGCCATACTAAACCTATTGCTCTATTAGAATTTGGTGTGACAGATAATCATCTGTATGTAAATAAATCTCAATGGCTTGAAGATGCTCTGAATACCATACTATCAAACCCATATATACATCTCTCGGCTATCAATGCATGGCATGAAAACTGGGAAAATGAAGATGGCACATTTAGTTACATTCGTTTAGACTCTTCAAATAGCTCTTTGATTACATTTAAAAACTTGATTCATAATCCACGATTTATCACGGATTTGCACTTTCAGGAAAGTATACAAGATGATGAGTATAGTTTTTTGCCTGCTATTTATGGATTGTTATTAGAGTAGTCTATAAAACCCTTGAGGTATACGCCACCACCCCTCTAACACAGCATCATAATAAGGCTGTGTCACCTCCTCGAAACTATCTTTATCTTCATACACATTCACACACCAATCAAAGTCAATCTTTCTTGACTGTAAGGCTTCTATAGAGAGTAAGGTGTCGTTGATGCAGCCTAGACGGCTTGGGGTGACGAGTAGGGTTTTGATGTTGAGCTTCTTGATGAGGTCTATCATATGAAAGTTTTTGGTGATGGGGACATGTAAGCCTCCTGCACCTTCTACGAGTAAAATATCACAGAGTTTGGAGAGTTCATGGTACTTTTCCATAATTTTGTCTATGTGTATAATTTGCTCAGTATCAGCACAAAATGGGGCTGCGGGTAAAGTGAAGGTGTAAGCGGTAATGTCTTCTACTTTTAAGTCTTTAAAATGCTCGTTAACCTTTTTACAAGCTTGAAGTAGTATAGTGGCATCTGGAGCTGTGTGGGTTACCCCAGTTTCTATCGGTTTGTAGACACCTACCTTGTGACCTTGTGAGCTAAGAGCTTCTATGAGTTTGAGCGTGGTGTAGGTTTTGCCTACATTGGTACCTGTAGCGGTGATAAAAAGTGACTGCATACACAATTCCTTGACAATTCTTCATTATGTTAGTGAAGAATACGGGATAAATTTTGATACAATTATAGTAGAATAAAGTAATGTGAGGATAAGTATTGCCAAATTACGAAGAAGAATTAGAGCTGGCTTTAGAGATAGAAGAGCCAAAAATGTTTAAAGTGTTTTTACACAATGATGATTATACAAGCATGGTATTTGTTGTGGAAGTCCTTACGGGTATTTTCCATAAGACACATGCCCAAGCAGAGAAAATCATGTTACACATACATGAAACAGGAAAAGCTGTGTGTGGTATATATACATTTGAAATAGCACAAACCAAAGCACAACAAGTAAAGCAAAAAGCGAAACAAAATGAGTTTCCACTTCTTGCAACCATAGAGGAGGATAGTTAAGATGATTAGTGTAGCACTAAATGATGTATTTAAAGAAGCAGTAAATTTTGCAAAAGAAAACAAACACGAGTACTTAACAGTCGAACATTTGTTTTTGTCCATAGTGAGAAGTCAAGATGGTGTGGAGATACTCTCTACTCTGCATGCAGACATCTCTGTGTTAGAGCAAGGTATCTTAGCACATATCGCAAAGACTATCCCCTCACTGAGTGAAGCAGTAGAGCCTTTTGAGACAGTGGCATTGTCACGAGCGATAAATGATATGATGACACACATACACTCTTCAGGGCGTGCAGAAGCGTCTATAGGTGACATGATAGCAGCCATCTTCATGCAAGAGCACTCGTATGCAGTCTTTTTGATGAAAAAAGAGGGCATCACTAGAGTAGATGTTTTAGAAGTTATCTCTCATCGTAATGACAAGCCTATGCGTGAAAGTGTAGATGATGTAGAAAAAGGTAAAGAGTCTATGCTGGACAAATTTACCATGGAACTCGTCGCCCTTGCAAAAACAGGGAAGATAGACCCTGTCATAGGACGTGTAGATGAGATAGAACGTGTGATGCAAACACTGTGTAGACGCAAGAAAAACAACCCATTACTTGTGGGTGAACCAGGGGTGGGTAAAACGGCCATCGCTGAAGGCTTAGCACTACGCATCAGTGAAGACGATGTGCCAGATGTGCTTAAAGACTCTAAGGTATTTGCTTTAGACATGGGTGCTTTGGTAGCAGGGACAAAGTATAGAGGTGACTTTGAGAAGCGTTTAAAAGGTGTCATAAAAGAGCTTTCCAAACAAGACAATGCTATACTTTTTATAGATGAGATACACACAATGGTAGGGGCAGGTGCAACAAGTGGTGGAAGCATGGATGCTTCTAACTTGCTCAAACCTGCTCTTGCACGTGGTGAGCTTAAATGTATAGGTGCGACTACGTACTCAGAATATAGAAACTTTTTTGACAAAGACAAAGCACTTAGCCGTAGATTTGCCAAGATAGATGTCGAAGAACCAAGTATAGAAGATACTTTTACCATACTCAAAGGTGTACAACACAAGTATGAGGACTATCATCACATTACCTTTACAGATGATGCCTTACGTTCTGCTATAGATTTATCTGTGAAGTACTTACATGATAGATTTTTACCAGACAAAGCGATGGACATCATCGATGAGGTAGGAGCTCACTTTATGCTAAAGGGGCAGAAAGATGTACTTGTAGGCACAAAAGACATCGAGCTTTCTGTGGCAAAGAGTTTAAAACTTCCTGCGACTGTTGTGGGGACTGATGACACGAAAAAGCTTAAAACGCTTGAAAAAGAGATAGCAAAACACATCATAGGACAAGATGAAGCCATAGCAGCACTCAGTACAGCTATAAAACGTTCATACGCAGGACTAAATGGTGAAAACAGACCTATAGGTTCTTTCTTGTTTGTGGGTCCAACGGGTGTTGGTAAAACAGCACTTGCCACACAACTTGCAAAGACGATGAATGTACATTTTGAAAGACTAGATATGTCTGAGTACATGGAGCCACATGCTATTTCTAAACTTGTAGGGGCTCCTCCAGGGTATGTAGGGTACGAGCAAGGTGGACTGTTAACGGAGATGATAAAAAAACACCCACATACAGTATTACTCCTAGATGAGATAGAAAAAGCACATCCAGATATCATGAATATCTTGTTACAAGTGATGGATGGAGCGAAGCTTACTGACAACAACGGTATAGTCTCTGACTTTAAAAATGTGGTGCTTATCATGACATCAAACTTGGGGACTAAAGAAGCCAATGTTATGGGCTTTAACAAAGACACATCAACTAAAACAGACAAAGCACTTAAGGCTTTCTTCTCTCCAGAGTTTAGAAACAGACTCACAGCAACTATAGAGTTTAATACGCTGTCACTAGAAACACTCATCACCATAGTAGACACAGAAGTCGATAAACTAAATGTTTTACTCAAAGCTAAAAATGTAAAAGTAAAACTGAACAAAAAAGCTAAAGAATACTTGGCAAATGAAGGCTATGATGAGCGTTATGGTGCAAGACATATTGCCCGTGTGATTGACCTGAAGGTAAAAGAAGCTCTTACAGATGAGATGCTTTTTGGTAAACTTAAAGGTGGTGGTTCTGTGAAAGTAAGCTTCAAGAACGACAAACTAGCATTTGAGTTTTCTGCAAAATAGACATAGAATGGAAGAAGAGTTTTATGTACCAAAATTAAGCCAGTATTTTCTGGCTTTTCCCAACCCTTACTATGCCGATGATGATGGTCTTGTAGCTTTTGGCGGAGACCTCTCTACTCAGAGACTTTTAATAGCTTATCAAAAAGGTATTTTCCCCTGGTTTTCTGAGGGTGACCCCATACTTTGGTGGTCTCCAAATCCACGACTTTTACTCTACCCAGATAAGTTCAAAGTACGTAAATCATTCAGAAGAGTGTTACGTTCTGGAAAATTTACAGTCTCTTTTGACACACAATTTTCTAAAGTCATTAACCATTGTGCGTCCATACCTCGTAATGGACAAGAAGCTACATGGATAGTACCTGTTATGCTAGAAGCCTACACCAGATTGCATCATGAAGGTTATGCCCACAGTGTAGAGGTTTATAAAGAGGGTGCATTAGTAGGTGGCCTGTATGGTATAGCCTTAGGCAAAGTCTTTTTTGGAGAGTCCATGTTTTCTTTAGTATCTGACGCTTCAAAGGTAGCTTTTAAAGCACTAAGTGATGTCTTAGGTAGCAAAGGTTATGATTTTATAGACTGTCAAATGAAGACAGACCATATGATAGGTTTAGGTGCCCAAGTTGTTCAAAGAGATATCTTTCTTGATGAACTAGAAGTTGCAGTAGAAAAACCCAGTGATTTTGGCTCATGGAAGAGCTTTAAATGGGAATATAAGGAATAAAAAATGGTAAATAGAGATATAGGATTCTCTTTATGGTTAGATTTTGTAGAGAGAGATTTTTTAAACAATAAGTTCATCCCCCTCATAGAAAAAGGCATCATCAATGGTGCAACAAGCAACCCATCCATCTTTGCAAATGCTATCACTACTTCTCCTGCGTATAAAGAACAACTAAAAAGCTTGGAAAGGTTAAGTGCAAAAGAAAAGTATGAAGCTTTAGCTATTGATGATATTAGAACGGCTGCACAGGCATTACGAAGTTCTTATGATGAGGGCAATGATGGGTATATCTCCATAGAAGTAGACCCCTTTTTGTCAAATGACACACAAGCAACCATAGCAGAAGGAAAACGTCTTTTTGCAGCCATCGGTGAGCCAAATGTCATGGTGAAGGTACCTGCAACAGAAGCAGGCTATGATGCGATGACTGAACTCCTAAGTACAGGTATCTCTGTCAACGCAACACTTATCTTTTCTCCTAAACAAGCTAAACGATGTCTCAAAGCCATGAAAAAAGGTTTGGATGCTTTTGAAGTAAGTGGTGGGGGACGTTGTGAAGCTGTGATTTCAATCTTTGTCAGTCGTTTTGATAGGTTACTCGATGCCAGCTTAGAATCAGAGGGTCTAGATGTAGCCAAAACAGGCATCTACAATGCGGCTAAAATCTATAATATGATAGAAGCCAATAGAACACCTGCAGTACGTACACTCTTTGCTAGTACAGGCGTGAAAGGTGATAATTTACCTGCAGATTATTATATGAGAGAGTTACTTGCTCCTCACTCCGTAAATACTGCACCGTTAGCTACTATAGAAGCGTACATAGCAACAGAAGCAACTGCACCTAAACTTCCTATTGATGATGATGTGATAGATGGATACTTTACACAACTTTCAGACAATGGGTTTGATATGGAAGAAGTCTATGCTGAGCTACTTAAAGATGGGCTTGAAGCATTTGAGAAATCATTTCAAGAGATGTTAAATACGTTAAAATAGTTAGAGTAAAATAGAGGCAATACAAAGGATATACATGGAAGAAAAACTAAAACTTTATCTTAGAACAATGATAAGTAACAAGGGTTCCGACCTTCATATAAAGTCAGGTTCACAAGTTAGAGTGCGTATCCATGGGGTATTAAAAGTCTTGGGTAAAGAGAGTTTAACCGCAGATATGGTTGAAAAATTAGCCAAAGAAATCACCACAGCCGACCAATATGAAAAATTAGTCATAGACAGAAATCTAGACTTCTCTTATGTGCTTGGAAGCGAAAATAGATTTCGTGTAAATTTCTTTTATCAAATGGATGGACTTTCTGCTGTGTTTAGGATTATTCCTGTTGATATACTCTCTTTGGATGATTTGAACCTACCTCCTGTGATAAAAACATTCACAGAGATACAAAGAGGATTGGTACTTGTCACCGGGGTAACAGGGTCTGGTAAATCAACAACCCTAGCAGCCATACTAGACAAGATAAATAGAGAACAGAAAAAACACATTATCACCGTAGAAGACCCGATAGAATTTGTACATAAAGACAGAGGTTGTCTCATAAACCAAAGAGGGATAGGACAAGATGCCCACTCCTTTTCAGATGCACTCAGAGCGGCATTAAGAGAAGACCCTGACATTATACTTGTTGGGGAGATGAGAGACTTGGAGACTATCGATATCGCACTGCATGCGGCAAACACGGGTCACTTGGTTTTTTCTACTCTACACACACTTGATGCAAAAGAAACAATAGATAGAATTGTTGGTATGTTTGGAAATGAAGAGCAAAACCGTATTCGTATGTCATTAGCCTCTGTACTTGAAGGGGTTATCTCACAAAGGCTTATCCCCACCATACGTGGTGGTAGGGTAGCAGGGATTGAAATCTTGAAAAAAACAGCCCGTATAGAGCAACTCATTGCTGAAAACCGTGACTCAGAGATACCAGATGCACTTTTTGAAGGTAAAGAGATTTACGGTACACAAACGTTTGACCAAGCCCTACTTGATATCTTACGTAGAGGTGAAATCACAGAAGAGACAGCACTTGAATATGCTACAAACCCAGCAGACATGAAATTGAAAATGCAAGGGGTAGGTAAAGGTGCCATTGTCCAAGACAATATTGAAGAACAAGCAGATGACGTATTTGGATTTAAGGAAGAAGATGAGGAAGAAAGTTAATCTAGAAGATAGATTAGATTAATGTTAACTCGGTATAATTCGCGTCTCAATTTCTTCAGTAAGTAAAGCGGTTATGAAAACATAACTGAGCCAAGGGCGAAGCTTTAGTGAGAGGAATTAGATGAGAGCTTTGCTCTTATCTAAGGAGAATTTATAAATTAAGAAGGACATAAATGTTAGAAGGTATCGTTAGAGAGAGTATCGGAAAGACTACTGCAAAGAAGCTTAGAAGAGATGGTTATCTAACTGCTAACCTTTACGCAAATGGCGTAGAGAACATTCAAGCTGCGTTTAAACGTGGAGAGTTTGTAAGAGCAGTTAGAAAGAAGGAGACTTTAGCATTTCCAATAAAAGTAGGGGATAAAGAGTTAAATGTAGTGATTCAAGAGTATCAACTACACCCTGTTCATGGTGAAGTAGTACATGTAGATTTAAGAATTACTGTACCAGGACAAGTAACGAACTTTTTAGTACCTGTTGTGACACATGGAACACCAATCGGTCTTAAAAACAAAGGGGTACTTGTTATTTCTAAAAAAAGATTAAAAGTACGTGGAGCTATTGAAAATATGCCTGCTAAATTTGATCTTGATGTTGAACCATTAAACAGAGATGATTCAATTCTTATTAGAGATATTGAAACACCTGCTAATTGTAAATTAATGGACAGACTAGATGTTGCTATCTGTGGTGTCATTAAAGCAAAATAAGTTAAAACAGTTATGACACTTTTTGTGGGTCTCGGAAATCCAGGGGCCCAATATGAAGATACACGTCATAACATCGGTTTTAAAGTCATTGACAGACTTGTCAGTGACTTTAGAGCTAGAGACATTTCTAAAAACACTTTTTATGGGCAACTGTATCGCTCAAGCCATTCACTTTTTTTAAAACCTACTACGTATATGAATCTATCAGGAAAATCAGTACAGCCTGTAAAAAACTTTTTCAAAGTAGAACTTGATGATGTTATCGTTATTCATGATGACATAGACTTACCTTTTGGTGCAGTACGTTTTAAAAGAGGCGGTGGACATGGTGGACATAACGGTTTAAAATCTCTAGATGAGTACATAGGAAAAGAGTACCTACGTGTTCGTATAGGTGTAGGTAAACCTGAACATAAGTCACAAGTTGCCGACTATGTGCTACATGATTTTTCAGAGACAGAACGAAGTGAACTTGAGAATCTTGTAGAACATGTTGCAAATGCTTGTAAAAAGCTTGTAGAACAAGAGTTAAATACGGTAAAATCTTTCTATAGCTTAAAGTCCATAGAAGGACTACAAAAAGAGAGGTAAAAAATATGAGTGTACTCCGACCAAAACTCTATTTTTATTATCTTTCAAAACTTTACATTAAAAATCTTTTAGTCATTCTTTTTGGGCTCTCTTTTGCTTTTGCTGCAATTGATTATTTTCAGCATGCTCAAAAACTCAATATTTCTGGTAACTATAAAATCCTTTATATTTTTTATATGTGGCAGCAAGCACTAGGTCTTTTGTACCCTCTCGCGATTGTCTTTGCTTTAATTATGACAAAACTTGCTCTCATAAGAAGTAATACAATGGGAGCTTTTCATGCCTTTGGGTATAGTAAAAAGACATTATTATCCCCCTTTTTACTAGCAGCAGTACTCACGTATAGTATTTTCACATTTTTGCATACCACAGAGTTCTCTTATGCGAAAGATAAAGCATCTTTACTCCTTGAAAACCAAGCAGACGTCTACAACGTAAACAATCTTTTTTTCAAATATAACGATACCTTTGTCTATATTGATAAACTAGACCCCATTGCCAAAAAAATTACAAATATCACTATTTTTAAAGTTGAAGGATATCAGGTGCGATATACGATTAAAGCACCTTACGCAACCTTTGATGGTTATGATTGGGATGCACATGATGCTACACTTAAGACACATATTTATAAGGAAGAAAAACTTGTCAAATATAGTATAGAACAAAAAGAACATATCAGTACGCTATCAGGGTATAAACCTAAAATTATTGAGTCACTTTATGAAGGAAAGGCTCTGAACATTATAGATGCCTATAACACATGGGAATTACTCAATAAACAAAACCTAAGTTCAGATAAAATACGGGCTGCTTTTTATGATAAAGTCGTCATGCCTCTTTTTGCTATTGCCTTGATGATTATCTTGTTTTTTAAGCTACCTTTTCATGCTCGTATGATGAATCTTGGAGGGGTGATAGCCCTTTCAATGGGGGCTACCTTTGTAATATGGGGAGTGCTTTTTGGCTTAGCACAGATAGGAACCAATGGTGTGTTAATCCCTGAATTTTCCACAATACTTCCTATCGTGCTATTATGGGGTTATGCCATCTATGTGTATCTTACAGATGAAAAAAGTTTGAACTAAATAAGATGCTTGTGATATCTACATAGAGTCACCTAAATGCATCGCAGTCTCAGAATCCCATCTTGCAACGTGAAGTACCATCCAGTGTTTAAACTCACCTTCTAAAAAGTCTTGTACTTCTTTCGGGTCTTTGTTTTTTGCCCAATTTTCTCCAAGTTCTTTTACTTTTTTTCGCATAGAATCATGTTCCGCTTTGTGGATACCTGCAGCATAAAAACCACTCTCTTCCATCATCTCTTCTTCTGTGGAAAAGTGGTCTTCTACATCATAGACTAAGACTTCATAAAGTTCGGTAATTTTATCGATATCTTTGGCAAGAACTGCGTCATGAAAGTTATTTACGACATCTATTTCTTCTTCATGTAGCATGTTCATCATCACATTTGAAACCAGTTGTACTTCAGATTTTTCAAAAAGCATATTTTCTCCTTTAGTATGTGATATTGTATCTTTAATTATCATGAAATGCTCTTGATAAAAATCAAGTGTTTATCCATAATATTATCAAAGAATTATGCACTAGCTCTTTTTTAGTCATTTTTAGATAAAATCACTTTAAACTAAAAACAGTAATATAGAGATAACATTTAGGACGAAAAATGAAACTAGACGCTCATGCATTGGCAGAGAAATATGGTACGCCATTATATGTGTATGATTTTGATTATATTAGTAATAGATATGAGACATTAAAAGATGCATTTGCAGGTAAAAAATCTATCATAAATTATGCAGTAAAAGCAAATTCTAACCTTTCGGTAATAGCACACTTAGCAAAACTTGGAGCTGGAGCTGACTGTGTGAGCATCGGTGAGGTAAAACGTGCTTTAACCGCAGGGGTGAGTAAATATAAAATTATTTTCTCAGGTGTGGGTAAACGTGATGATGAAATACGCGAAGCCTTAGAAAAAGATATCTTGATGCTCAACCTTGAGTCTGAAGCAGAGATGAAACGCGTGGAACTTGTGGCAAAAGAGCTAGGACGTGAAGCACGTATTTCTATTCGTGTCAACCCAAACATAGACCCACAAACACACCCGTACATCTCAACAGGCTTACATGAAAATAAGTTCGGTGTAGAGATAGATATGGCAAAACGGATGTATATTTATGCCAATAAGTCAGAATTTTTGAACCCAGTAGGTATTCACTTTCACATAGGTTCCCAACTTACTAACCTAGACCCTATTCGTGAATCTGCACAAATTGTGGCTGATTTGGTACGTTCACTAAAAGCCATTAAAATTGATATCAAATTTTTTGATGCAGGTGGTGGTATAGGGGTGGTGTATGATGACGAAGTAACTATCTCAGCTACAGATTACACGCAGGCTATTTTTCAAGCAACAAAAGGTTTGGATATTACACTTTTGTGTGAACCTGGTAGATACATGGTCGCTAACGCGGGTGCATTTTTTACAAAAGTACTTTATGAAAAAGTAAATGATGGTAAACGTTTTGTCATCGTAGATGGTGGGATGAATGACCTTATACGCCCAAGCCTTTACGATGCGTACCATAAGATAGAAGCAGTAGGTGTAAAAGGGGATACTTCACTCGCTGATGTAGTAGGACCTGTATGTGAAAGTGGGGACTTCTTTGGTAAAAATGTACCCTTGCCCCCACTAGAGCATAATGACTTAGTGGTTGTGCATTCAGCAGGTGCATATGGTTTTACAATGGCATCAAACTACAACACCCGTGCAAAACCAGCAGAAGTAGCACTGGAAGACGGACAAGATAGACTCATCCGTGCCAGAGAAACGTATGAGGACCAAGTACGATTAGAATTAGAGTACTTAGGGGTCAAGGCTTAACTTTTTGTAAAAAAGTGAAGCTCTGACCTCAATAAATGGAGAAAATATGACTTTAGACGATTTAAGACTTAAAATTGACAGTATAGATGACACGCTTCTCAAACTCTATAATGAGCGTATGGAACTTGTGCATCAAGTTGGTGAACTTAAGAACACTACAGGTGCTCCTATTTACCGTCCTGAGAGAGAACAGGCTATTTTAAATCGTTTAAAAAAACAAAATAAGGGAAAACTTACATCTTCAGCCATTGATGCACTTTTTTTAGAGATGTTTGCAGTAGCTAGAAACCTTGAACTACCTGAAGCAGTAGCCTTTTTAGGACCTGAAGCCTCTTTTACACATCAAGCAGCAGAAAGTAAGTTTGGAGCGATGTCAGCATACTTACCTATCTCCTCTATTGAGGGTGTATTTCGTGCAGTAGAAAAAGGTACAGCAAAGTTTGGAGTTATCCCTATAGAAAATTCTTCTAACGGAATAGTGAGTGATACCATACAGTGCTTAGATGAGTATAATCTAAAGATTATTGCAGAAGTGATGATAGATGTACATTTTGCATTTGCTACCATGTCCGAAGACATTAGGCAGATTAAAAAAATATATTCTAAAGATATTGCTTTTGGACAATGTAGACTTTTTTTGCAAGACCTAGAGTTAGAAGATGTAGAACTTGTGTCAGTTGAGTCTACAGCAAAAGCAGCTAGGTTAGCTGCTAAAGATGAGTATGCAGCTGCACTGTGTCCATCCATTGCTGCTAAGCTTTATCATTTGCCGATACGTTTTAATAATGTCGAAGACAACAGTAACAACAGAACACGGTTTTTCATCATTTCTAATTTTGAAAATGCACCATCAGGAGATGATAAAACATCTTTACTTGTTAGACTATCCAACAAGCCAGGTTCGCTAGTAGACTTTTTAAATAACTTTGAAGAAGCAGGTGTCAATTTGATGAAGATTAAATCTCACATTGTAGAAGGTGAGTCTATCTTTTTTATAGAGTTTAATGGTCATAAAGATGATGAAAATGTTAAACCTATTTTAGAAAAAATGAAAAATGAAATCAAAGTCTTAGGCTCGTATGTACGAGAAACAGATGATGTATAAGCGAGTAAAAAATGATTAAATACAATAAAGCCTTAAAAGATATAAAAATTTATGAAGCAGGTAAACCTATAGAACTTGTTGTACGTGAGTTTGGTATAGAAGCACAAAATGTTGTTAAGTTGGCTTCAAATGAAAACCCCATAGGGACGAGTCCTGTTGTAAAACAAGCAATTATGGACAATGCAGGTAAAGCACATTTGTACCCTGATGACTCTATGTATATGCTAAAAGATGCCTTGGCAACAAAGTATGGCGTAGAGGATAGTAACATCATCATCGGGGCTGGTTCTGACCAAGTGTTAGAGTTTATTTCACGTGCGGTTTTAGATGAAAGCTCATCTGTGCTTATGTCAGCTGTAACTTTTGCCATGTATGAAATCTATGCAAAACAGATGGGAGCGAAGGTGCTTCGTACCATGTCATATGAGCATAAATATGATGAGTTTATAGAAGCGTATGAGATGCGTAAACCTAAAATAGTTTATATCTGTACACCTAACAACCCCACAGGAGATGCCACAAGCAAAGAAGAAGTGATGCGAATCATTCGGGCTATTGGCGATGAGACTATTGTGGTTGTTGATGGAGCCTATATGGAATATGCCTCAGCCAAAGATAAAGCCTATGCTATCACGCCACAAGATATTATGAAATTTCCAAATGTTATCTATCTAGGTACTTTTTCAAAAGCCTATGGTTTGGGTGGTATGAGAGTTGGGTATGGTATCGCACAGCAAGAGCTGATAGCCCAGTTATATAAAATGCGCCCACCTTTTAACATCTCTACCTTGTCTTTAGCTGCGGCGATTGCTGCCTGTGAAGATGAAAGTTTTATAAAGGAGTCAATCACGTTACACCAAGAACAGTTAGCACGGTATGAGACATTTGCAAAAGAGAATGGTTTTGAGTATATTGAGAGTTATACCAACTTTATCACCTATCTTTTTGATGATAAGATGGATTCAACAGAAATTTCAGATGCACTCCTAAAACGAGGTGTCATCATACGTAACCTTGCTTCTTATGGGATGAACGCCATTCGTGTGACAGTAGGTACACAAAAACAAAATGATATTTTCTTTCAAAACTTTTTGGAAGTACGGGGATGAAAAGTGTAAAAGTCGTAAAGAGTTCAGCAGTAAACATACGACCTTTTTTATTAAAGGATTTTCTGAATAACGCTACGAAAAATGAAAAAAGTAAAAAGAGTGATGTTCAAAGTGAAAAAGTGACTAAAAAGTCTTTAAAACTTTTGGCGGATGAACTTGGATTAGACTATAACGATAAAGAGATTGCTTTTACAAAAAAAATGATTGCAGCATATTTGAAAAGATAGGATTAGGTATGAATATAAAGACCAGCTCCATAGACGAACTCAATACACTAGCAGAAGATATCAGACAAAAGATATTGGATACCGTGAGTAAAAATGGTGGACACCTTTCTTCAACTATGGGAGCAACAGATTTGATAGTTGCTATGCATAAGGTGTTTGATGTTGAGAAGGATCCTTTTATCTTTGATGTGAGTCATCAAGCCTATGCACATAAACTTATCACAGGACGTTGGGATAATTTTAGTACTCTTCGTCAGTTTGATGGACTCTGTGGCTATACAAAGCCAAAAGAGTCAAAGTATGATTATTATGTTGCAGGACACTCTTCTACTTCCATCTCTCTAGCTGTAGGTGCTGCAAAAGCCATTGCTCTAAAGGGTGAAGAGAGAGTACCTGTAGCCTTTATAGGGGATGGCTCCATGTCTGCAGGTATGGTCTACGAAGCTCTCAACGAACTAGGAGATAGAAAATACCCCGTAGTCATCATCCTAAATGACAATGAAATGAGTATTGCTAAACCTATAGGAGCTATCTCTAAACTCTTATCTCAGACGATGGCGGGCTCTTTTTATCAGAAATTTAAAGGCAAAGTGGAAAAGGTTCTTGACCACTTACCTGAGTCTGCCTCCTACATGGCAAAACGTTTTGAAGAGTCATTTAAACTTATCACTCCAGGCATACTGTTTGAAGAGATGGGTATAGAGTACATAGGCCCAGTCGATGGTCATAACATTGAGTCACTTATAGAGACGATGGAAGTGGCAAAAGCATTAGGTAAACCAGTCATTATCCATGCACAAACCACCAAAGGTAAAGGCTATGAAATAGCAGAAGGTACAAAAGAACACTGGCATGGTGTAAGTGCATTTGACCTCAAAACTGGTGTAGCTCCTAAAAAAGCTGGTGCAAAAGCGGCTACTGCTATTTTCTCTGAAACCTTAGTTGCTCTCGCAGATGAAGATGACAAGGTAGTGGGTGTTACTGCTGCCATGCCAACAGGCACAGGGCTATCAGCAGCTATAGAAAAATATCCTGAACGTTTTTGGGATGTAGCCATTGCAGAGCAACATGCCGTGACCTCGATGGGACCACTTGCTAAAGAGGGGTTTAAACCTTTTTGTACTATCTACTCTACTTTTTTACAACGGGGATTTGACCAAGTGATTCATGACATCGCCTTGATGGATTTAGGTGTAGCCTTTGCACTTGACCGTGCAGGCATCGTGGGGGAAGATGGTGAAACACACCAAGGTGCATTTGACATCTCTTATTTAAGAGGTATACCAAACATGACACTCATGGCTCCTTCAAATGAAAGTAGCATGATAGCGTGTATGAAATTTGCTAAAGACTATGAGCATCCTTGTGCATTTAGATACCCTAGAGGTGCATTTATGGCTGAAAATACTGAAAGTTCAGCTTACGAGCTTGGTAAGTCAGTCTTACTACAAGAGGGTGATGAGATACTTTTTGTAGGCTATGGAAATGGTGTAGGACGTGCAGAGCAAACAGCGAAAGTATTGTCTACCCTTCGACAAGCTCAGGGAACGGTTACTGAGCCTGCCGAAGTGGCCATTTTAGATTTACGTTTTGTAAAACCCTTGGATGAAAAGATGCTTGTAGAGCTTTCTAAAAAGTATAAGAAATGGTATGTTTTTTCTGACTCAGCCAAACGAGGTGGTGTGGGTTCTGCTCTACTTGAATGTTTGAGTGAACATAAGATACAACATGTTGAGTTAACCTCTTTTGAGTATGATGATGCTTTTATCACCCATGGTAATACGAAGTTGGTAGAAGAAAGTCTAGGGTTATTGCCTGAACAGTTGGCGAAGAGGATTTTGTAGGGGCAGACCCATGTGTCTGCCCCTTGAGATCATAATATTTGAATTTTTATTTTATCCAAAGGGCAGACACATGGGTTTACCCCTACGGGTTGAATTTAATAAAGAGATAATCCATCTTTTTATTAAGTTCAGTGACAGTGAACAAAACTTAACGATACACTGAAGTATCTACCGAAGCTTCAGTGAGATGAATTGAAAGATTGGCTTTTGCCAATTTTCAAGAAGAAGGATTATAAATGAACGAATACATTTTTACAAGTGAATCGGTAACCGAAGGTCATCCAGATAAAATGGCTGATCAGATCTCAGATGCGATATTAGATTATATTATCGAACGAGATCCACAAGCGAGAGTAGCTTGTGAGACGTTAGTGAGCAACGGTTTTTGTGTTATTGCAGGAGAACTTAAAACAACAGCATATGCACCGATGCAAGAGATTGCAAGAGGTGTTGTAAAAGAGATAGGTTACACAGACGCACAGTTTGGTTTCGACTATCGTAGTGCTGGGGTACTTAATGGTATAGGGGAGCAGAGTCCTGATATTAATCAAGGCGTAGACCAGGCTTCAGGAGAGATAGGTGCAGGTGATCAAGGTCTTATGTTTGGCTATGCATGTAAAGAGACACCTGAACTTATGCCATTACCTATTTCATTGGCTCATAAAATTACTGCGAAGTTAGCAGAAGTACGTAAAAATGGTACTGTCCCATTTTTACGTCCAGATGGTAAAGCACAAGTTTCTGTGAAATATGTAGATGGGAAACCAGTTTCCATCGATACCATAGTGGTTTCTACACAACACCACGACAACGTAACCTTGGAACAAGTACAAAAAGCGGTACTTGAAGAGGTTATTAAAGCAGTCATACCTACTGAACTTATGTCTGATGACATTATCTACCACATCAACCCAACTGGGCGTTTTGTAATAGGTGGGCCTCAAGGTGATGCTGGACTTACAGGTAGAAAAATTATTGTCGATACCTATGGAGGTGCCTGTCCCCATGGTGGAGGTGCTTTTTCGGGTAAGGATCCTACAAAGGTAGACCGTTCAGCTGCGTATGCTGCAAGATATGTGGCTAAAAACCTCGTGGCATCAGGTGCATGTGAAAAAGTAACCCTACAAATAGCCTACGCCATTGGTGTGGCTAAGCCAGTGTCAATCTATGTCGATACACATGGTACTGCACATGTAGATGAGGAAAAAATATCTGCATGTGTAAGTGAGTTGTTTGATCTTACACCAAAAGGTATTATGGAAGAGCTTGATTTACTAAGACCTATCTATAGAAAAACAGCAGCGTATGGACACTTTGGACGAGAAGATGAAGATTTTACTTGGGAAAAAACACCAAGAG